>JAEEGL014163662.1_pt1 | contig 16141 bp, 17 predicted proteins | sample 9134231 | NCBI WGS metagenome assembly JAEEGL01 (sample SAMN16246548, study PRJNA631951) | gut metagenome | biome: gut microbiome; feature: rumen; material: fiber-attached | host: Bos | place: Iran: Karaj | collected 2018-10
CGGAGATAGTTATTCCAATCTCCAATCTTCAATCTCCAATCTCCAATCATCCATCGACAGCCTTCTGTCGTTTGTCGGTTTCGAGAAAGTGGCGCTGGTCAACCATCGCGTCGTCAAAGACGACTACCGCACGCAGATAGACGGCGGGGCGGTGGCGAAAGGACAGGCATGCGATATGATCGCGGCGGTGCTGAGTCGGCAGGGATGTACGAACTGGCTCGTGGACATCGGCGGAGAAGTGGTGGCGCATGGCGTGAACGACAAAGGCGCGCCCTGGCATATCGGCATCACTAAACCCAACCTCAATAACGAAGGGGCGCAGGAGGACCTGCAACAGGTGCTGGCGGTGAGCGACATCGCTATGGCTACCAGCGGTAACTACCGCAACTACTACTACGCCGACGGCGAGCGCCGCAGTCATACCATCGACCCGCGCACCGGCTACCACGTGCAGCACTCGCTCTTGAGCGCCACGGTGGTCAGTAGCTCCTGCATGCGCGCCGACGCCTTGGCGACCGCTTGTATGGTGTTGGGAGCCGAAGAAGCACTCGCGATGATCGACCGCGCAGGCGATGCCGCTTGCTACCTCATCGTCGCAGAAAATGACAGTTTACAGGTCGTTCAGTCCGCAAAATGGGCAGAAATGACGACAAAATAAAGAATTTATTTGCATAATTCAGAAAAAAGCAGTATCTTTGCGGGCTAATTTGGCGAGATGCGCAAAAAATTATACCTCATATTACTACTTATGGTAGTCCTCACGAGTTGTGGGGAGTACCAGAAATTGTTGAAGTCCCGCGACCCGGAGGAGAAATACCAGGCGGCGCTGCAGTACTTCAACGACAAGCAGTATGTGAAGGCCCAGACGCTCTTTGACGACGTCACGGCGTACTACCGCGGTTCAGAGCGTTCGGAGGACATCCTCGCCTATCTGGCGCGCTGCTACATGGGTCAGAAACTATGGGAGTCGGCTACCAATTACTACGAAGCCTACATCCGTAATTACCCGAAGGGTAAGTACGCGACGGAAGCCTATTTCCAGGTAGGTCACTGCCAGTATCTGGACTCGCCGGATGCCCGTCTCGACCAGACCATCACCACGCAGGCTATCGCGGCCTTTGAGACCTTCGTGGAGCTTTTCCCGGAGAGCCCTTATGCTGAGCAGGCGTATCGCGAGATGAGCGAACTGTACGATAAGTTGGCGCTGAAGGAGTTGAAGAGTGCGCAGCTGTATTATAACCTCGGTTCGTACCTCGGCAATAACTACCTCAGTTGCGAGATCGTATGCAAGAACGCCCTCAAGAACTTCCCGAGCAATCAGTATCAGGAGGAGTTCAACTGGCTCATCCTGCAGTCCAAGTACCAGCAGGTGGTTCACTCGTTCGAGGAACTCAAGCAGGAGCGTGCCCGCGACGCGCAGGATGAGTACTATAACTTCATCACCGAGTATCCGGAATCCAAGCACCGCAAAGAAGCCGACAAGATGCTCATCACCATTCGTAAAATAATAAAAGATTAACATATGAATTACAAGGAATCAAAAGCACCGAAGAACACGGTAACCCGTGACATCAACCAGCTCACCGAGCCGGTAGGTAATGTATACGAGACCGTAGCGATCATCGCCAAGCGCGCAAACCAGATCAGCGCCGGCATCAAGAAAGAGTTGGACGCAAAGCTGCAGGACTTCTCTATCCCGCAGGACAACCTCGAGGAGACATTCGAGAACAAAGAGCAGATCGAGATCAGCCGCCAGTACGAGCGTCTGCCGAAACCCTCGCTGATGGCTACTCAGGAGTTCATCGACGGCGAACTCGTGTACCGCTCCGGTAACCGCGATGACGCGTTAAAATAATGTCACTCTCCGGCAAACACATCGTAGTCGGTATCAGCGGCGGTATCGCGGCGTATAAGATACCCGAACTCATCCGTTCGCTCGTCAAGGCGGGTGCGGAGGTACGGGTAGCGACGACCCGAAATGCCCTGCAGTTCGTGACCGAATTAACCCTGCAAACCGTTTCGGGCAGCAGGGTTTATTCAGATGTGTTTGCGGCTATCAACGAGCATGCTACGGAGCATATCTCCCTGCCCGAATGGTGCGACGCGATGATCGTGGCGCCCGCGACGGCGAACGTGCTCGGCAAGATGGCGTCCGGCATAGCCGACGATGCCCTCACGACGACCATCGCTTCGTGCGTGGCGCGTAAGCCGATGGTCATTGCCCCGGCGATGAACGATAAGATGTGGGAGAACCCTGCTACGCAGGCCGCTATCCGCACTATCCGTGAGTGGGAACACGTGCAGGTGCTCGAGCCCGCTGAGGGACCGCTCGCGTGCGGCACGTCGGGCAAAGGACGCATGCCGGAGATAGAAGATCTGCAGGAAGCGCTGGAGTACGCCCTCGCGCCGCAGACGATGAGCGGCCAACACGTCCTCATCACCGCCGGAGGCACGCAGGAGCCTATCGACCCCGTGCGCTTCATCAGTAACTACTCCACCGGTAAGATGGGCTTCGCCCTGGCGCAAGCCTGTGCACGCCGCGGGGCGGAAGTGACGCTCGTATGCGGAGCCGTGAGCGCCTCGCTCGCTAATCCTTTCGGACGTATCCGCCGCCTCGACGCCCTCTCTGCGCAGGCGATGTATGAGGCCTGTGTGGCCGCTTGGCCGCATATGGATAGCGCTATCCTCTGCGCCGCCGTAGCCGACTTCACCCCTGCCTCCCCCGCCACAGAGAAGATCAAAAAAGAGGCCCTTGCCTCGGATTCGTACACCGTACCCCCTACACCATACACCCTTTGTCTCTCTGAGACAAAAGACATCGCTCGCGCCCTCGGTGAATCCAAGCGTCCGGACCAGAAACTCATCGGTTTTGCGCTGGAGACGAATGATGAAAAAAAGAATGCGCTCCATAAGCTGGAACGCAAACATCTGGATGCTATTATCCTGAATTCGCTTCGCGACAAGGGCGCAGGGTTTGGAACGGATACTAACGTCGTTACTATCCTCCAAGCTGACGGTACAGTTACCGCCCTACCCCTTCAATCCAAAGCGCTTATTTCCGAAGAAATCCTAAGAGTCCTTTTTTCTTAGACTCTTCCACCTCAGCCGCCTCTTCTTTTGCTTCCGGAGTCCACTCCGGACGCTCCTCGATCGTACCCAGTTGGTCCTGGATGTATCCGATCACCTCGTTCAGGCCTTCCGTGAAGTGCGCAAAATCCTCTTTGTAGAGGAACAGTTTGTGCTTCTCGAACAAAGGTGCTTCTTCGCCCTCACTCTGACGGCGCTTGCTCTCCGTGATGCACAGATACAGGTCCTCATTACGCGCTTTGCGTACGTCTAAGTAATAGATACGCTTGCCTGCTTTCACCGAACGACTGAACACGATCTCCGGCTCTCTTCTCTCATCTTTTTCCATCTTTTTCTTCCTTTTAGGATAAATTCGCCGCAAAGATACAACATTTTTTTTGAATACGCAAATAAATTATGAATTTTCTATAAAAAAATGTTGAATTTATCGTATTGCCCCCGATATAACCCCGTGTTAACCCCGAAACGACCCCTATTTTTAAAAGTACATTTTACAAAAAATGCGCGCGCGCTTGCACATGTGAAAAATTTTTCGTAATTTTGCAGCCGAATTTGTTAGCGCGCAAGGGAGCGCGCTTGTATACGTACATTATGATTAATCGATCGATGGTTCGGACACGGGTGGTACAGACCCTGTTCGCCTACTACAAAGACAATGACAAGACGATGGTTTCGGCACGGAAAGAGTTGCTGAAGAGTTTTGCCGACACGTATGATTTATATTTCCTGCTGTTGGACTTCGCCAATGAGTTGACGGCGTACGCGCAGCAGCAGTTAGAGGAGCAGATGACGCGCGCCCGTGCTACCCATGCGAACTGGACGCCGAACAGGCGGTTTACGAAGAACCGCTTGGCGCAGCAGTTGTTCGACAACCGCGCTTTACGCGCTCGGATAGCGGAGCAGCGCCTGAGTTGGGACAGCGGCATGCCTGCCGTAAGCGACATCTACCGCCGGTTGACGGAGAGCGAGCAGTATCGCAGTTATATGGAGGCAGAGGCATGCAGCTACGAGGACGACAAGCGCATATGGCGGTTTATCTACCAGAACCTGATGCCGGGCAACGAGGCGCTGACGGAGGCGCTGGACGAAATGGAGCTAGTGCTCGACAAGAGCAACTGGACGACGGACGCCGACATCGTGCTGAGTTACGTAGTGAAGACCATCAAGCGCTTCACGCTCGAGAGCACGCCGGAGATGCCGCTGCTCGAGATGTTCGACAGTGAAGACGAGGTAGCGTTCGCGACGAAGCTGCTGGAGAAAGCGATAGAAGGACATGCGCAGTACGAGCAGTTGATCGACTCGCACCTCAAGGGCTGGGAAGCCGACCGTATCGCGTACATGGACCGCATCATCCTCGAGGTGGCGCTGGCGGAGATCATCGAGTTCCCGGACATCGCCATCACCGTATCGCTCAACGAGTATATCGAGCTCGCGAAAGAGTATTCGGGGGACAAGAACTATATGTTCATCAACGGCATCCTTACCGAGATCATGCGGGACCTCAAAATATTCAAAGCTGAAACACTTAAATAAACGTTCGGTATGCTACTCCTCGGGGTACCGGCCCCCTGCCTACGAGTTTTGCCGTACCCCTACGCCAAAACATGCCCCCTCGTGAGTACATACCTCACTAACATAAAAAAGTTTATATATTATGACATTAAATTTGATTTTATTGCAGGCCGCAGAGGGCGCTGCGCAACAAGGTAGTCAGTGGAGTTTCTGGATCATGATGATCCTGATCTTCGTAGTATTTTATTTCTTCATGATCCGTCCGCAGACGAAGAAGCAGAAAGAGCTGCAGAAGCAACGCGAGAGCATGAAGAAAGGCGACAAGGTAGTGACCGCAGGCGGTATCTACGGCGAGATCAAAGAGGTGCAGGACACGACGTTCATCATCACCATCGCTAAGGACGTGACCATCAAGGTAAGCAAAGAGAGCGTGTTCGCTGACGCGAGCGATGCAGCTTCTGCAGAGCAGAAGTAATTGGTGTATGGTGTAAAGTGTAAGGTGTACAGTGAAAAGGGATGTATTGACATTTCTGCTGTTCTTGGTGCTGGCGGCTTGCATATGGTACGGCCACGCGATGAACTCCGTGCGTAACACGCGCGTCCCTGTGTTGATCCAATATACGGGAAAGCCGAGTGCTATCGCGCTGGGCGAGCAGGGTCTACCGGACACGGTGATGATCGAGGTGCGCGACGCGGGTTCGCGTCTGAACAGTTACCATAAAGAGACGCTGCGCCTGACGATTGACCTGAGGTCGTATATCCACGGCGAGAAAGGATTGATCCACGTGCCGTCGGATGCGCTGCGCCGCAGTATCAGCGACATCCTCCAGGGTACGAGCCGATTGATCGAGACGCACCCGGAAGAGATCACCTGTCCGTATTTCACGGAGCAGGAGAAGAGCGTGCCTATCGTCTCGCGCTGCGAGGTGCTGCCGGCGGCAGAGTATCAGTTGGTAGAGACCCCTACCCTGAGCCGCACGCGGCTGAAGATCTTCGGGCAGGACAAGACGCTGCAGCAGATAGACACGATATACACGGAGGCACAGACCTTCGAGCAGCTATGCGACACGTCGGTGCTGCGCGTAGCGTTGGCTATCCCGCGGGGCGTACGTGCCGAAGTGGACAGCCTCGACCTGCTGGTCGTCACCGAGCGCTTCACGGAGAAGAAATTCATCGTGCCGATACGCGTGACGGGTGTGCCGGAAGGTCGCCGGATACGTCTCTTCCCGCATGAGGTGGAGGTGACGGTGCGCGTAGGCATGGCGCATTTCAACGAGGTACAGCCGACGGACGTACAGGTCGTATGCCACTACTCGCCCGAACGCGAGGATAAGTTAGACGTCGAGTTGAGTTATAAGAACCGATACATCACGGCCGCTTGGGTGTACCCGGGTGTCGTGGAATTCTTAATGGAACAATGAGAAAAATCCAAATGGTTGATCTGCAGACGCAGTATCAACGTATCAAAGCCGATATCGATGCCGGCATTCAAGAAGTCATCGAGTCCGCCGCATTCATCAAAGGACCGAAAGTGGCGGCTTTTCAGGAACACTTAGAGGCCTACACGGGTGCCAAACATGTGATACCCGTAGGGAATGGTACGGATGCGCTCCAGATAGCGCTGATGGGTCTGGGTCTGAAGCCCGGCGACGAGGTCATCACCCCGACCTTCACCTTCATCGCGACCGCGGAAGTGGTGGCGCTGCTGGGTCTGACGCCGGTAGTAGTGGACGTCGATTGGGAGACGATGAACATGGATATCGAGGCAGTGCGCCGCGCTATCACGCCGCGTACGAAAGCCATCGTGCCGGTTCATCTGTTCGGTCAGTGCGCCGACATGCAGGCGCTGATGGAGTTGGCCAAAGAGAAGCATATCTACGTGGTGGAGGACGCATGCCAGGCTATCGGCGCTGAGTTCACCTTCGCCAACGGCGAGACGAAGCAGGCAGGTACGATAGGCGACATCGGTTGTACGTCTTTCTTCCCCTCGAAGAACCTCGGTTGCTACGGCGACGGCGGCGCTATCTTCACCAACGACGATGCGCTGGCGGAGCGTATGCGGGCGATCGCCAACCACGGCTGCCACGTACGCTACCATCACGACGAGGTAGGCGTGAACAGCCGCTTGGACAGCATCCAGGCCGCTATCCTCGATGCCAAGTTGCCGCACCTGAACGAGTATATCGCTGCGCGTCAACGCGCCGCGGCGTATTATGATAAAGCCTTTGCGGGTTGCGAACAACTGCTTGTTCCGGCGCATCAACCGCATTCGACGCATGTGTTCCATCAATATACGCTGCGCGTGGTAGGCGCGGATAGAGACAAGCTGCGCGAGGGATTGGCCGAAGCAGGTATCCCCGCGATGATCTACTACCCCGTGCCGCTGCACCAGCAGAAGGCGTACCGCGACCCGCGGTATAAAGACGGCGACTTCCCCGTAGCGGAGCGCCTCGCCGCATGCGTGCTGTCGCTGCCGATGCACACCGAACTCGACGATGAACAATTGGAATATATCACCTCCAAGGTGTTAGAATTCATAGAAAAATAAATATGCAGACAATCGGACTCAATCAGAACTTGACGCTGACGACGAAGTTGTCGCCGACGCAGATACAGGTGATTCGTATGCTCGAGTTGCCGTCTATCGAGTTGGGCCAGCGTATCAATGAGGAATTGCAGGAGAATCCAGCCCTCGAAGAGGGACGTGAGGAGAGGTTAGAGGATGAGAGGGTTAGAGGATTAGAGGAGGATGAGTTCGACGAGGGATACATGCCGGATGACGGATATGACGAGGGACGGCAACGCGACCCGCTGCAGAACGAAGACTTCAATTATGAGCAGTATGTGTCGGACGACGAGACGCCGAGTTATATGCTGCACCAGCCATACAGCGCGCCGGATGAAGACCGCCGCGAGGTACCGATCATCGGCGGCAGCAGTCTGATAGAAGAACTGAAAGCGCAGATATACCTGACCAAGATGACCAAACCGCAGCGGCATATCGCCAAGTGGGTGTTGGGTAATATCGACGACGACGGCTACCTGCGCCGCACGACGGAGCAGTTGGTGGACGACCTGAGTTTCCAAGAGCAGATAAGCATCACGGACGAAGAGATGGCGGACATCGTGCAGCAGATCAAGCAGTTCGACCCGCCCGGCATCGCGAGCGCGAACCTGCAGGAATGCCTGCTCAAGCAGTTAGAGGTCAAGAACCCGCAGACGGAGGCCGTACAATTAGCATACACCATCATCGCCAACCATTTCGAGGCATTCTCGAAGCACCATTTCGATAAGATAAAGCAGAAAATCAACTGCACGGACGAGCAGTTCCAAGCGGCGGTACAGGAGATCGTGCACCTCAATCAGAAACCCGCGAACGCGTTCACGGGCTCCGTCTATGAGACCCAGCGCGAGACCATCATCCCGGACTTCACCATCGAGGAACGCGACGAGGAGCTGTACGTGGTGCTCAACACGGGCGACATCCCCGAACTGCATGTGAGCCGCGAGTACAGCGAGATGCTGGCCGATTACAGCAACATGCCGCAGACGCCGCAGAACAAACAGGCGGCGCAGTTCATCCGCAGCAAACTCGACGCGGCGCGCTACTTCATCGACGCCATCAAGCAACGCAACGAGACGCTGATGAAGACGATGACAGCCATTCTGAAATTCCAATACGACTTCTTCCTGGACGGCGAAGAGACAAGTCTGAAGCCGATGATCCTGCAGGACATCGCGGACCGCACGGGCTACGACGTGTCGACGATCTCGCGCGTAAGCAACAGCAAGTACGTGCAGACGCGGTTCGGCGTGTATCCGCTCAAGTATTTCTTCTCCGAGTCGATGACGAACGCTGAGGGCGACGAGGTCTCGACGCGCGAGATCAAGAAGATCATGCAGGAGGTGGTGGACGCGGAAGACAAGCGCAACCCGCTGACGGACGAGCAGCTGGTGGACGCCATGGCGGAACACGGCTACCCGATCGCCCGCCGCACCGTCGCCAAATACCGCGACCTATTAGGCATCCCTGTTGCCCGACTGCGTAAGACCGTATGAGACGACTAATCGACATAGTAGCCAAAGCGCTGAGTATCATCCTCTACCCGCTCTTCGTGCCGACCTACGGGATCGCGCTCTTCTGCTGGGCGTACCATACGCAGGTCAACCCGCTGAGCCCCATATGGAGCATCATCGCGGTGGTGGGTACGTTTCTGCTGACCTGTCTCATTCCGCTGAGCGCTATATGGATTCGTATCAAGCGCGGCGTGATAGAGGATATCCAGATAGAGAACCCCGAGCAGCGCACCGTGCCGTATCTGTATGCGGCGCTGGGTTTTGGCTTCTGGGCATATCTGATGATCGCTATCCTGCATGCGCCGCTCTATCTCGGTTTTATCGCCATAGGCGCGATGGCGGCGATAGGTCTGATCACCCTCATCAACCGATGGTGGAAGATCAGCGCGCACCTCACGGGTATGGGAGGCCTCATCGGCGGACTGTTCGCCTACTGCTTAGGTATCGGTGCGCTGCCGACGGTAGGGACCTTGTGTCTTTGGTTCGGGCTGAGTCTCATCCTGATGTACGCGCGCCTGTACCTCAAGGCCCATACGCCCTCGCAAGTGGCGGCGGGTTGGCTGCTCGGCATGATCTGTACCTTCCTTCCCTATTGTATCTACGTCTATGCGCAATAAGATCCGTACATATATGCTCGCGTTGGTGCTGCTGATGTCCCTCGGGATGCAGGCGCAGCGGCTGAGTGAGCAGGCGCGTATCTCGCTGCTGACCTGCACGCCGGGCGAGGAGCTCTACGCGCGCTACGGACACACCGCGCTACGCGTATACGACCCCGAGAACGACCTCGACGAGGTGTTCAACTACGGGGTGTTCGACTTCCATACCGAGCATTTCTATTGGAAATTTGTTCGCGGGGAAACCTGGTATGAATTAGGCGCGGCGCCGATGTGGTGGTTCATGCGCGAGTATGACGAAGAGCAGCGGCCGGTGTACGAACAGGTGCTGAACCTCACGGCGGCGCAACGACAGGCTATATGGCGGGCACTGGTCATCAACTACCAACCCGAGAACTGCAAGTACCTCTATAACTTCGTGTTCGACAACTGCGCCACGCGGCCGTATTGGCTGATCGCCAAGGCCTTAGGCGACACCATCACCTCGGACTACACGGGGTACACGGGTCAGAGTTACCGCACGTTCATTCGTCATTATACGGGCGCGCTCTCTTGGGCGAACGCGGGTATCAACCTACTCTTCGGACCGAAAGCCGACCGGCCGATGGCATCCGAAGACCGTCTGTTCCTGCCCGAAGAACTGATGCTGTACCTGCAGCAGGCGCAGCTGAGCGACGGCACGCCGATCGTGGCGCAGAGCGAGATAGGACCGTTTGTGATCGCTAAGACACCCTGGTACGCTTCGTGGCCGTTGGGATTAGCGCTCTACTTTGTTTTTGTCTGCCTCATGAGCCTCTACGACCGCCAACGCGGCCGCTGGTCGTGGTGGGTAGAAGTGCTCGCCGGCGTACCCTATGGACTGCTGTTGCTGATCGTGGTCTTCTTGACCTTTTTCTCCTGTCACCCGCTCGTTGGCTTTGGGTGGCGTTTACTCATTATTCCTTTGACACATCTATGCGCAAGACTTATCTATATAGTACATTGATACTCAGCCTGCTGGCTGTATGTTCGTTCGCCGCGCCGCACCTGACGGTGGTGGCGGTAGTGGACGGTTTGACAACCGAGAACCTGGCGATGCTGCGTCCGTATTGGCAGCAGGGCGGTTTACGCACGCTGAGCGAAGAAGCGTACCAGACGACGGTGGCTTTCCCGCAGCTGGTATATGGCGGCAATGAGACGACGGCGACGCTGGTGACCGGCGAGACGCCCGATCGGCATGGTTATACCATGGACACCTATTTCTCGCGCCGCGACCGCCGCATCCATGCGATGCTGACGGACGAAGAGGTGCACGGCATCGGCACGAGTATCCATATAGGACCGAAGGCACTGCTCGCACGCACTATCACTGACCGCATGCGTATCCTCTATCCGGCGGCGAAGATATACGCCGTAGGTATCCAACCCGAGACGACGGTGCTGCTGGCGGGCCACGCAGCCAACGCATGCTGCTGGATAGACGCCGCGTCGCATAAATGGGTAGCGACGGCGGCTTACACCGAAGGACTGCCGACGGCGGCCTACGACTATAACAACGGCGGGCGATTCGACATCCTGGCGGCGCACCAGTGGACACCGCGCATGGACATCCCGATGTATAACCACCCTACGGAGCAGGAACGTAAGAAGAGTTTCTCGTATGCCGTGAAGGACATACTGACCAAGTCGCCGGAAGCGAACACACTCGTCATCGAACTGGCGCTGGCGCTGCAGAAAGACCAGAAACTCGGCACGGACGCTACGCCGGACCTGCTGATGCTGCAGTTCAACACCCTCAGTCCACTCGCGCAGTCGGACGCTATCGAGAGTGCCGAGCAGGAAGATATGTACCTGCGGCTGAACCAAGACCTCGGCTACCTGATGGAGCAACTCGACAAGCGCGTAGGAAGAACTAACTACCAGATTCTGGTAGTAGGTCGTCCGGTGTTAGGCACGAGCGCGCAGACGCTCAGCGACCTGCATATGCCGGTGCAACAGTTTAATGTGGACCGCGCGGCGGCACTGACAGGCACGTACCTGATGGCGCTGTACGGCCACGAGCGATGGGTGGACGGTAGCTACGGTCAGTCGCTGTACCTCAACCGCACGCTCATCGAGCAGAAACGCCTGAGTCTGGAGACCATCCAGCGGCAGGTGGCGAATTTCCTGATGGACTTCGAGGGCATCCAGATCGCGATGCCGGGACACGAGGCGATGCTGCACCCGCTGCTGGGTGCCACGCTGTGCAAGCGCCATACGGGCGATGTGGTGTTCGTCCTCCAACCCGGATGGCAACTCATGCAGGACGAGCGGCACGCTATCGACCGCGTCATTGACGACAAACCGAAAGTGCCGCTGATGCTCTGGAGCGGGACGTTAAGGCCGATGCCGATGAATCAATTGGACGCAACGAGTATCGTCCAATTGATATTGGAAGATTGAAAATTGAATATTGAAGATTTAAGATTTTAGAATTATGATATTTCACGAGATTAAAGTAAACTACTCTCGCCAGACGGGCGAGGACAACCCGGGTAAGGCGAAAGAGACCTACCTGGTGGACGGTGCAGTGAGTTTTGCGGACGCAGAGAACTGCCTGATGGAAGAGATCAAACCTTTCATCTTCGGCGACTGCGAGGTGATGAGTTGCAAGCGCAGTCAGTACTTCGAGGTGTTCCCTAACGAAGGCGGTGCGTTCTGGTACAAAGCGCGCGTAGAAATGATCACTATCGACGGCGAGAAAGAGACGCGTAAGAACGTCGCGGTACTCGTTCAGGCAAACCAGCTCGACGATGCGGTCTTTGCGCTCAAGCAAGCGCTTAAGTCGTACGACTGCGAGCTGATCTCGATCGCCAAGACCCCGATCATGGATATCCTGCACGCTACCCACTGATGCCTTTACAGTTCGACATACGAGCTATCCTGAAGAGCAAGGCGCCGAAAGCGCATGTACCGGAGTTTGCGATTCGGTACCTGGAGCGCATTGCGCATATCAAGCAGATGAATGCGTTCCTGCGCAAATACCCGGATCTCAAAGGCTACGAGTTCATTGACCGGGTCATCCACGAAGAGTTAGGGTGTACGGCGTCGATTGATGGGATTGAGAATATACCTGCGGCGGACAAACCGGTCATCTTCGTGAGCAATCACCCGCTCGGAGGACTGGACGGCATGATCATCGCCCAGATGATACATGAGCACCGCCCGCGGCCGCTAAAGGTGATCGTGAACGAGTTGCTGATGTACATTGAGCCGATCAATTCGCTTTGGGCACCGGTGAACAAAGTGGGACGACTGAGTCGCGAGCAAGTGGAGGCGCAACAGAAGATGTGGGAGAGTGAGACCGATGTGCTCACCTTTCCGGCAGGCGCATGCAGCCGCCTGCAACACATCGACGGAAAATGGCAGATACGCGACCTGGAATGGCAGAAGAATTTCGTGCAACGCGCCAAAGAGTACCAGCGCGACATCGTGCCGATACACTTCGAGGGCAAGAACAGCAAGTTCTTCTACACCCTCGCGTACCTACGCAAGAAGCTGCATATCAAACTGAATATCGAGATGCTGTACCTCGTGGACGAGATGTACGGCGCGCATGGCAAGCACTTCCAAGTGCACGTGCTGCCCCCCATCCCCTACACCACGTTCGATAATAGCAAAACGCCCAAGCAGTGGGCGCAGGAGGTAAAGAGTAAAGTTGAAAGAATGAAAGTTGAAAGTTGAAAGTTGAAAGGATATGAAAGAAATCATACCAGCTGTTGAGACAAGTCTGTTACTTAAGGAGTTAGAAGGTCGCCTGCTTCGTCCGTCCAACAAGGCGGATAACCTCATCTATGACATCACGGCGCACGAGTGCCCGAACGTGATGCGCGAGATAGCGCGTCTGCGCGAGATCAGTTACCGCGACGGCGGCGGCGCTACCGGCAATGAGATGGATATCGACGAGATGGACACGATGGAGAGACCCTACCATCAGTTGATCGTCTGGGATCCGGAGCACCAGCAGATAGTCGGCGGCTATCGCTATCTCATCGGCACGGACGCCGAGATACGCGACGGCCAACCGTTCATCACCTCGGCGCACCTGTTCCACTACTCCGAGCGCTTCATCCGCGAGTACCTGCCGAACACGATTGAGTTCGGTCGGGCCTTCGTGCAACCGATGTATCAGCAACGCGAGATGGGCGTCAAGGCTCTCTTTGCGCTCGATAACATATGGGACGGCATCGGCGCAGTGATGCACGACCATCCCGAGGTACGATGGATGATCGGAAAAGTGACTATCTATCCGGCGTATAACCTCGCGGCGCGCAACCTGATATACGCGTACCTCGACCGCTATCATCGCGGCGAAGCGGGGCTGTTTGAACCGTATCAGCCATTAGCTATTGGCCCCTTAGGTGTTAGCCCCTTTACCGGCGACGATCCGCAGGAGAACTACAAGATCCTGCAACGTGCGGTGCGCGAACAAGGTACGGTCATCCCGCCGATGTTCTCCGCGTATCTCAACATCACCAACGACCTACAGTTCTTCGGAAATGCCGTCAACGATGAGTTGGCGAACGTGTACGAGACGGGTATCATGGTCGATCTCGAGACCGTCTATCCCGAGAAGATAGAACGTTATATCACGCCGTATATCCAATGGCTGGAGTCGCAGAACAAATAAGGAGCGTGCGTGCACACATACCCGCGGGCGTGACGCTCGTGTGTGTGAGTAAGTTTCATCCCGTCGAGGCGATTCGCGAGGCGTATGAAGCCGGAGAGCGACACTTCGGCGAGAGCCGCGTGCAGGAGCTGCAGAAGAAAGTGCCCGCCCTGCCCGCCGACATCCACTGGCATTTCATCGGCCACCTGCAAACCAACAAAGTGCGGGACTTGCTGAAGTTACGGCCGTACCTCATTCAGTCGGTGGACTCGGAGCGCCTGCTGCAAGCCATCAACGACGAAGCGGCCAAGCAGGGGTTTGTGCAAGACGTGCTGCTGGAGGTGCACGTGGCGAAAGAGGAGACGAAGACGGGATTGACTCCTTCGGAGATTGCAGATTTAAGATTGAAGATTGCAGATTTTCCGCACGTGCGCGTTCGGGGCTTGATGACCATGGCCACCAACACCGACGAGGAAGCGGAGATACGGCGGTGCTTTAGTGAGGCGAGGGAGGTTCTGAGTAATCTGAGTAATCTGAATAAGCCGATTTTGTCAATGGGCATGAGCGATGACTATCGCCTCGCGATAGCGTGCGGCAGTACGATGGTGCGGATTGGTAGCACTATCTTTGGTGAGAGGTCGATAGGATCGACACCCGAACAGGCCATGCGGGCGCTGCCGAAAGCGGTCTTTTTTGATCAGGACGGCGTGCTGTTTAACTCCATGCCGTACCATGCGGCGTCTTGGGAATGGTCGATGCAGAAGCACGGACTGCCGTTCACCAAGAACCAGACCTACCGCAACGAAGGCCGCACGGGTGCGTCGGTCATCAACGAAGCGCATCGGTTGATGCATGGCACGGACGCGTCGCCGGAGTTGATAGAAGCCGTGTATGCCGATAAGTCCGTGCGTTTCAATGAGTTAACGGGCGGCAAACTGCCGGAACTGATACCCGGTATTCGCGAGGTATTAGCGTACCTCAAGAGCCGCGGCGTACAGTGTTGGGTCGTCACCGGTTCGGGTCAGCGTTCGCTGCTCGACAACCTTCGCGATACTTTTCCAGACACTTTCACGGGCGTCATTTCGGCCTTCGATGTACAGCACGGCAAACCCCACCCCGAACCGTATTTGAAGGCTTGGGAGCGTTGCGGTTTTGCGAAAAACGAATGTATGGTGGTGGAAAATGCACCATTAGGTGTGCGGGCCGGCAAAGCGGCTGAACTCTTTACGGCTGCGGTCAACACCGGTATTCTGCCCGACGAGGCGCTGTGGGAAGAGCACGCGGATGTGGTGCTGCCGAACATGGCCGCACTGCTGGCGTGGTTACAGCAGTGTCAGTAATTGCGGAAGCGAAGAAATCACCTTTAGTCCTTTTCCCCCTTCATCCTTAATTCCTTCCCCTCGTCTGTCAAAGAAGACCGCATCGAGGCCGGCTTTCTGTGCGCCGAGGATGTCGGTCGTCATACTGTCGCCGACCATCAGCACGTCATGCGGCATCAGGTCGCACCGGCGCAGGGCTTCCTCATAAAACCGCACATCGGGTTTGTCGTAGCCGATATCCATGGAGATATACGTGTCCTCGAAGAGGTGCAGTACGCCGGCTTGCACCAAGCGACTGCGCTGCAGGTGACCGAAACTATTGCTGGCAGCAAAGAGTCGGTAACCCTTCGCGTGCAAGGCTTCCAAGGTCTCTTTCGCTCCCGGCACCAAGGTGTGCGTCATCCCCCAAGCGGCACGGAAAGCGTGCTTGAAAGGATCAACGGCCTCGGGCGGATAGCCTGCGCGCTCACAAAACTCCTGCGGATAGAGTTCCATCACTTCCGCGACGGTATGCAGGCCGTGTTTTGCCTCCGAGAAGAGACGACCGGAGATCGCAAAGAAGAGCTCGAAGAGGGCATCATTATTCTGAGTACTCGGAGTATTCGGAGAATTCTGATTAATGACCGCCAAGGCAGCATCAAAGGCTTCCCGACAACAGGGAATGTAGTCGAGGATGGTGTCGTCTATGTCAATAAAAATAGCCTTGTAGCGCATTTTTCTTTTAAATAATTTGCATATGTCGCAAAAAAGCAGTACTTTTGCACCCGCAAAAGCCGAGCGGGTAGTAGTTCAGCCCGGTTAGAATGCCTGCTTTGGGAGCAGGAGGTCGTGAGTTCGAATCTCGCCTACCCGACTACAATGTAACGGTTTCCCCATGTTCGGGAACCGTTATTTCTTTAAATCCC
>JAEEGL016253411.1_pt1 | contig 16141 bp, 10 predicted proteins | sample 9134231 | NCBI WGS metagenome assembly JAEEGL01 (sample SAMN16246548, study PRJNA631951) | gut metagenome | biome: gut microbiome; feature: rumen; material: fiber-attached | host: Bos | place: Iran: Karaj | collected 2018-10
ACGGGCGGCTGCGGGACCTGCCAATCCTGCTGCACGGGCGGCTGCGGGGCCTGCCAATCCTGCTGCACGGGGGGCTGCGGGACCTGCCAATCCTGCTGTACGGGGGGCTGCGGGATCTGCCAATCCTGCTGTACGGGGGGCTGCGGGATCTGCGCCCCCTCCGGAACGGGCGCGGTCGGCCGGAGCACCGTAGTTTCATCGGACATGCTCGTTACGGGATCGTTTCGTTCTTCCATCGTAAAAAACTCCTTTGTTGCGTTTTGAAAATAGCAGAGGATTTCCGTTTTGCTGCGATGCACGGCGCATACGGCTTCCGCCCGCGGCGCAAAGCACGATTCCGCCCTGCGTTAACATTGTATCAAACCCTGAAGGGTTTGTCAAAGGGAAAAACGCAACCCCGGGAACCGCGCTCCAAAGGCGCGGCACACAGCCTGTTTTTTCCCTCACATGCGGCAATTAAGAAAAAACCGGTGGCTGCTCCTGACCGGAATCATTTGCAACCACCGATTTTTTTGCATTACGCCTTGAACTGACTCGCAATGTTTCTGTCGGTTTCCTCGACGATCTGCGCGGTCTTCTTGAGAGCAGTAGAGATCTCGTCAATAAGCTCCTTCGCCTTTACGAAGCCGGGACGAAGCTCGCCAAATCTCTGGGCATACGCTTTGGAAGCGTCGCCTTCCCATTCATTCTGAAGCTTCTGGAGGAGTTGATCCATCTTCGAGATGATCTGATCCAGATTCTTCGCCTGAGTGGAGTACTCGCCAGCCCTGACTCTCATAGTGTCGGGAGTCATTCTGATCTGATTTGCCATATGTTTCACCTCCTGTAAAGAACTTTATTGAAAATTGACATCGGTCAATTAACAACCAAATTATTCTTCGCCGAGAAGCTGCTTGACGTTGCCTCTCGGGATTTCCGGATGCTTTGCCACAAAATCATCGATCCTGGCTCTGATTGCTTCGTCATCCAGATCCTGATATCCTTCAAAAACAACCTTCGTGATCGTTTCATGCTGGAAATATGCCATCTGATCGTCCGTGATGCCTTCCGGATAGGGAACTCCGCCGTAATCGAAATAGATAAAACCGTCACCATTCTTCAACACAACGGCGCGTGCAACAATAATGACTTTTTTTGTGCCTTCCTTCAGATAGACGATGCTGCCAAGCGGCAAAAGTTTTACGTTTTCCATTGCAATGTTTCCTTTCTTGTTTGAATTCAAATGATAATCATTTTAAACATAATCGTTTATACGCCGCAGAAACGACTCACACGCAAGAGCTTCATCTTCAAAGGCTTCCGCATTGTGAACCATTCCGTGTTCGCCGAAATATACAAGCCATTGATCACCGACCTGTTCAATACAAAGCGCTTCTTCTGAATACTCGCCGATACTATAGGCGCTTTCCGGAACACCTTCCTGACGCAGGATCAATTCCAAAAGAGAAATATCGAGTTTTTCATCCATAGATCAAACCTCCTTTATGTATCCATTTCGAAGCAGATACTTTATATTCTTATCAAAATAGTACTGTTTGCCGCCGCCGGCGCTTTCAAAGTTTTCAGCGACAAACCCGGACGTACAGGGAAGAGGCTTAAGAACGATATATTCGTGATATTCTACGGTATCTTCAACGTACGGAAGACCCAAACTATCGTAACTCTCGCCTTTATCCGTTGCGTATTGCCCTCTGTTTGAACCGTAGCGGGAAAAAACAGTCCCTTCTTCCAAAACGACGTCCTCGGTCCCTTTAACCGTATCAAAGCCGTGACTGTCGCTGTCCTTGGACAAAGAGTCGAAAGTCAGCTTGCGTTTGCCGGTTTGATAATACTTTTCATTGAACGCTTCGGCTTCCTTGCGCTGCTCTGCAGACATCCGGCTCATTTCGTCTTCGGTGTAAACGTCTCTTTGGTAGTAGTTCTCTTTTATTACCGGTTTGGCGTTTTCTGCCAGCTTCTCGCCTTTACTGTTGAAATGCCCTTCCTTTTCAGCCCCTTCCGGCATATGGCTTTTATTGGTCACCGCAAACCTGGTGGCGTCCGTAGTAAGCGTTTCCTCAACTTCCTTACCGTCCTTCGTGACCTTCGTTTTTCCGTCCCATTTATTTTTCTGCAGGCGGTCGTAACGGACGTTTCGGACTTTAACGGAATCGACATCCACTTTTGTATCTTTGGGAAGACCGAGGATCTGCGCAGCGTTCATATCCTTGTAATCGCCTTTGCCGGCCAGCTCCAATGCCTTCTCGTATTCACCGGTGGAAAAGGTAACGCGCTTTCCGTCCGGCGTATCGATGGTAACGACTTGTATATACCCGTCCTTATCGGTATCCAGCTCGCGAAGCTTTCTGTTGAGCTCCTTCTCTTTCTGGTAATCGGAAAGCACTTCCTTCATGGCATTCTTGGAACCTGCCTTGATGGATTCGATTGTGGTATCCAAAAGCTGATCCCCTTCGAACTTCAATCCTTTTCCGTCCAGAAGGTTATCGAGCACGAGTCCGCCGAAATTCGATGCGAACGATTCCAGATATCCTCCGCCGATCTCCGTAGACGATTTCCAGAACTTTTTCTGATCCTTCGACAGTTTGCTGTCGCCGATCTTATCCTTAAAGAAATCCGTCATCTCGGAAACACCGGCGGAAATCTCGCCGCGGACGAAGTCGGTACCCGCATCCTTGGCGTTATCCCACATTTTTCCTAAAATATCCTGATCCGAAAAGCTGACCTTGTCTATGATCGCTTCGGTGCCGATATCCCACGCTGTTCCGGCAACGAACCGGACGCCTCCGCCGACGAGATTCTCTTTGGTCTTATCCAAAAACTTATCTACATGCGTTTTATCTGTCCCGCCGATATTCAGTTTTGCCCCGAAATAGCCGGTAACAAAATCTGTGGCGGTATCTACAACGAGCGACTTTGCGGTTTTTTCAAAGTTCCCCTTTACGATCGCCCACGCGTCAACGTCCTCTCCCGGTTTTCGTGTGATATAGGCTTCGCCTACGTCCCAAATCGTACCGGCTGCCGTGCCGAGCACGTTACCGGTGAAGGAAGCGCCCGCCTTCTCTAAGGCCTTTTGCATGGGCTTTTTAAGAACTTCTCCGCCGAGGCCTCCGCCGACCTTGCCGAAATAGCCGCTGACCATTCCCTTGACGCCGCCGACCAATGCCTCTCTTCCGATTTTTGACCAATCTTCCCGGTCGATGGAGCCGTCTTCATAATACGCGTCCAGAGCGGCATAAGAACCATATTCCACGGCGCCGATAACGCCGCCGATCACAACCGTTGCGGCAAGTCCGACGCCGGCAGTACATACGATCAACGCGGCCGTGGCAATGACCGCAATACCGATCTTGGCCCATTTTACCCATTTGCGGCTTTCCTGATCTTCCTGCTTCTGGTATTCTTCCTTCATGGAAGCCAATTGGATAGCGACCTCAAACTCGGGATCCTGGGTGATCAGACTATACTCGTTGTCAACCGCCTGCAGCGAGACCCACATATCCTGGAAATTACACATTTGGGTAATCTGGCCGGATTGATAAGCAACAACAGGCCTGCGGCTTTGGCTGAGCTGTGTTCTGATAAGCTGGTCTGCCGCGCTGATAAGCCGATCCAAATTGGTGAAATCGCCTTTTCGGGAGCCCTCATAGCTGTCAACGCGCGAATCCAGATCCTTCGCTATCTGCGCGGTCACGCGTACGGCTTCCTGCAGCTCTGTAAGCTTCGGCGAAGGAAGACTGACAAGATCCCGAACGGAGTTGCTTACTCTCAACGCGGCGCTGTTAACGTCTTCGGCCTTGGAACGGATCTTTTTCAGTTTTTTCTCAACACTGCCGCCGGATTTTACTTCATCGTGAACGATCGTGGTATGAAGGGTTTTAAAGCTTTCCATGCCCTGGCCGGAATCCACTTTGGAATAATACCCGCTGTAGTAGGTCAGCGCTTTTGCTGAATATGCCGCACAGATCTCCAATAAGCTCATCAGAAGAAAACCGTGGACCTCCGACATATAGTCTTTGGTATTCTGCGCGGCCGTACCCTGAAAAGAATACTTATCTCCTGAAAAGGCATTGACTTTTTCAGAAATCTTGGACAGTTTCTCCGTCCATTTCTGACCCAGAGAGGAGGCTTCCGTTGTAATATCATAAATGCTGTGGTAGTAAACTCTGCTGTAACCCATTGAATAGACCTCTTTTTTCTATGTCTTGCGTGTGATATGGATCAACTGCCCCGCCGATCTGCACAAAGATTTTCCGGGCCCCGGCGGAAAAGAGATCGGGACGTGCGTCAGGAAATCAGTTTTTTACTCTTCTGGTCAGCTTCGGCGATCTTGTCCCTTGCCTTGTAGATATCCTCTATATCCTTTTCCAACAGCTTGGAATACTGGTTCAAAAGCTTGCTGATTTTTTTGATGCGGTCGACATACTCGGAGATCATAATGCCGGCGCACTTTTCAACGCTTGGAACGCTTGACGTGCTTACGTTCATCGTCAGCACGGCTCTCAGCATGCCGGAGAGCTCTTCGTTCAATGTACTTGCATTCAGTTTTATCTGCGCCATATGCTCCTCCTCAGTTTACCCAGTTGGTAATGATTCCAACGATGTTGTTCTTTGCATTGTTCAATCCGTCAAGGATCGCGATTCCCGACGATTTTTCGTTTTTCTTTTTGGTCCTCGCATTATTCAATGCATCCAGCATAGCGTCAATACTGTCATAAAAGCTTTTTGCCTTTGCCTGTACTTCGTTTGCGGCGCTTTTATCGTATTCGTCTTTTGACTTGCCGTTCCACGAAAAACCGCTGGTGGTTTTATCTTTTTTTGCATCGTTGCGCACTTCGTTGGCATTCGGATTGTTGCTGTGCTTGATCCTGTACAGCGTGTTATAGGCGTCATTCAGTCTGTTGATCTGGTCCTGAATTTTTTGGTTCTTTTGTTTTCGCTGCTGGATGTCTCTTTTTATGCTCTCCAACTGGTTTTTATAATAATCAAGCGTATACCCCATAAAACGATCCTCCTTTATTCAGCCATAACGAGCTTGAGCTTGGTGACCTCGTTATCGTTGATGTAGTAGCCGTCGCCGACGGACACCGGCTTTTTATATTCACGCAGCGCCTCGTAAGCGACGTCGAAGCACTTGAGGTTCGAAAGGTCGTCCAGATAGATCATGTGGCGGTCCTGCTTGACCGTGCGGAGCGAATCGGGCGCGTCGTAAGAGATACCGGCGTTGGGATAATTGGCAAAAATGATGCACACGCCGAAATCCTTATAGCGCGAAACGATATCGGTGAACATATCGTTGATCTCCATATCCTCCTGGATCTTCGACGCGACGTCGTTGTTCTGGATGATCATAAGCAGAAGCTCGTCGGGCTCCGCGGGCGTTTCCTCCAGCAGCAGCCGGTCGTAACGCTTCTCAAGCTCCGCATGCCACTCGCGGATCACGCCGTGGACCGCGTCGGTCCCCAGAGAATAACGGGATACTTTGTCCTTGAGGAACGCGTATTTTCTGGAGATATCGTCGAACACCACGACGTTCGCTTTGTTGTACTGCGACGTGTTCAGCTGGCTTACGAGATAAGTGACGAGGTTGCGGTGGCCCATGCCTTCCTTGCCGCAGATGCCCCATACGCCCATCTGCATCAGGTTCAGGCAGAACGGCTTGACGTCGGAGTAAGTAAGGCCGATCGGCACAACATAGCCGTTGTGCTCCGCGCCGAAATCGGTATACAGGCTTTCCTGCGTGAGGAGGTTGGGGATGCACGGGATCATCTTCGCGCGCTTGCCGACGCTGGCGGCGTTGGCCTGGTCCACAAACGTGCGGATCTTGTTGACGCGGTCGATCTCCTTTTCGCCGTCGAACGCGATATACGTCTGGCACTCCAGCATGCGCTTGTCGATTTCCAGAATGCATCTGCCGGGCTTTTCATCCGGTTTGACGCTGACGTGATCGAACACGTTGGAATACTCGTTGCCGTCGTTGCAGTAGAGGCAGATCTTGTTTGCGAAGTTGGAAATATATTTGTACCCGATGCCCGCCGTCTGCGCGTTGGCCACGATGGCGGTGATACCTACCGATACGCCGTCGCGGATGATCATGAGAAGGCTGTCGTCGTTTTCCAGATACAGCTCATACAGCGCCGTAAGGTTATCCACGATGACGTAGATGTGCGGCAGATCAGTATACCCGGCTTCCAGATAGGAGGAGAAGGAGCTTACGCCCACGCTGACCAGCCGTTCCTTACGGGAGGCGATCTCTTCAAACAGAAGCTTGAACAGGTTTTTCAGCTTTTCGTCCTCAGAGGAGGTAACAACGCCGCCCACGTGGTTCAGGCTTTCAAAGTTCTTGAGCACCATGGAGCCGAAATCGAGAATGTAGAATACGGCCTGAGAGGCGTCCTGCGTAAGGCAGACGGATTTGATAAGCGACTGCAGCAGATTGGTTTTGCCGTACTGCGAGGAGCCGATGATCAGCGTGTTGCGGTTGTTGATATCCAGCCATGTGGAATCCTGTACCTGGCTGTCGGGATCGTCGAAGATACCGATATCGATCAGCCCGCCGCGCACGGCGGCCGCTTCGGGATGCGGGATCACCGGGAGAAGCGAGGGCAGGCAGATGCTGGGCAGCTGCGCGATGCTCTTCTGCTCGCAGTAATCGTGCACCAGACGGACGATCGCATCCAGCTGGGTAAGGTTGTTTTCGTTGTTCTTTTTCTTTTTCTGCTGGTACAGCACCTTGCGCTTTCCGGTTTCGGAAATCTGCATGATGGAGAATTCCTTTACGTTGCTGTCGGTCATTTTTTCCGGCGCGCCGGAGTAAGCCGACTGGAACAGCTCGAAGATCTCGTTGTTGCCCACCTGCAGATACGCGCGGCCGGGCTCCTTGATCTCGGCGGCCAACGGGGATTTGAGGACCTCGTTGGAATCCTCTACGCTTTGCACCTTAAGGCAGAGCTTGAACCTGGAGTTGCTCCAGATCTGGTCGTCGACCTGACCGGAGGGCTTCTGGGTGGCAAGGATAAGATGCACGCCGAGGCTTCGGCCGATACGCGCGGCGGAGATCAGCTCTTTCATGAAGTCCGGCTGCTCGGCTTTCAGCTCCGCGAACTCATCCACGATGAGCACCAGATGCGGAATGGGCTGTTTGACCTCGCCGGCCTTGAACTTTTTGATGTATTTATCTATGTGGTTTACGTCGGCCTCCGCAAACAGGCGCTGCCGCTTCTGGAGCTCGGCCTTGATGGATTTTAAGGATCTGTCGATCTCCTTGCCGTCGATGTTCGTGATGGCGCCGACCAGATGCGGAAGGTCCTTGAACTGGTTTACCATACCGCCGCCCTTGAAGTCGATGATAACGAACGAAACCTCGTACGGGTGGAACAGCGTGGCGATGGAGAGGATGTAGGTTTGCAGGATCTCGGATTTACCGGAACCGGTGGTACCTGCCACAAGGCCGTGGGGGCCGTGGGCTTTATCGTGCAGATCGAGATAGACGTAGCTGTTTTTGGTAACGCCGATGGGCGCCGCCATGGATTTGTATACGAGGGATTTCGCCCATCTGTCTTCCAGATCGATATCTTCCGCCATCAGGATGTTCATCATCTCGAACATGGAAATATTCTTGGTGAGCGAGCCCTCCAGAGAGATCTCCTCCGTAAATACGGGGGCAAGATAGTTAACGATGCCGCGGATCTCCCCGTCGCTTACGGCATTGAAGGAGAAGTTGCGGTAGGATTCCCGGTTGGCGACCTCCGTGATGCAGCCCTCGCGCTCCGAAACGACGTCGATGGTGTACGTGCACCCCACGGGAACGCAGCTGCGGTTATCGACCATAAAAATGAAGGTGATGCCGAGATCCTTGCCCTTGGCAACGAATTTGGAAAGCGGATGGCGCTGGAACCCGTATTCGTCGTAGAAGAAAACGAGGATGTGCTTGAACGGATGCTTGTTATCGCTGCTGCTGCCGTTGCTGCTCTGCCCCTCACGGAAGGTGAGCTCCTTGTAAAGGTAATCGAACATGCGGTTTTTGCTTTCGTCGTCGCATACGATGTTGCGCATGCCGGTCTGGTCGTTGTTGACCTCCGGAAGGAACCGGAGCCACGTGATTTTGTTTTTATTGCTTTCCTCGGCAACGAAAATCATCTCCACGTCCGAATAATACTGACGGACGCAGATATCGAGGATTATATTCTTGAACAGGCCGAACCGGAACCCCTCCGGGCCGATCATGGCGACGGCGCTGGCGTCCCGGAAATCGCAGACGACGGGCGCTTCGTTGAGGTAGAGGGTCTCGCGCTTGATTTGCTGCGGCATCTGCTGCAGGTCGTCCTCCACCTCCAGTTTTTCCTGCTTTTTATACTCTACCAGGCGCTTCGCTTCGATGGCGCCGGTGCCGAGACGGACGAACAAAAAGTCCTCGTCCTCGGGCTGGCGGTCAAACAGATCGGAAGAAAACGACTGCACAAGGCTGCGCTCCGTCGGGACGTCCAGATACAGCCCTTCGAGCTGCCGTTTTTCGCCGTCCCGGAACTGCGCGATCTCGGCGCGCTTGTTTTCGATATAGCGGTTGTATTCGTCTATGCGCTTTTCAACGGATTTTTTGTAATCCTTTTTATTGTCGACGAACCCGAGCACCGCGGTAAGGATGGCCATCGCGCCGGAGAGGACGCTGAAGGCGATCATACCGCCGCCGCCCATCATCGCCATCGCGCCGGAGGTGAGCAGCATGCCCATGGACGGAAGCAGGCTCATAAACAGATTGTTTTTGGGCTTTTCCGGCTTGGAGGCGGGATCGAGGATCTCGATTGGCTCTTCGTTGAGCTTGCTGTGCATGCGCACGTTGCGTACGAATTTGGGGTAGCCGTTGGGGTTCGGACGGTCCTCGAACGTGAGATTGTTGATGTGCATATCGCTGCGGATCTCCGTCCAGATGCCGATTTCCGAGAGATAGAACGTGTAATCGGAGATCGACATAAAATCGCCCATGCGGAGCGTATCCGACCCCTGGATCTTTTTATCGTTGATGTATACGCCGTATTTGGAGCGGATCACGCGGACGTCGTAGCCGCCCTGCTTTTTTGCGAGGATCACCGCGTCGTTGGAAACGAACGCGCTGTTCAGAACGACGGTGTAGGAAGGATCGGTGCCGATGGCGATCTCGTGGAGCTGCTCGGTATGCAGAAGACGCTCGTACTTTCTGTTGCCGCCGAAATCCAGAAGGAATTCCACGGAGAACACGGTGGTATTGGACCCCTGATAGCGCACCTCGACGATCTCGCCGTGGGAAAGGTCCTTGCGCATCAGCTTGCGGATATCGCCCGTGGAAATGTAAAGGTTATCGGAGCAGACCACGCACCACGAATCGTTCGCTTTCTGAAACGTGAGCTCGATCGCCTCAAAGAACAGATCCTTCAGCAAACGGTAAGAACAATCGATGCCGGTACCCACCTTAACCATCGTGATATCCGGAGAGAGCTCGATCTCTTTATATAAATTGTTATTGGAGATTATGATTTTATATCTGTTGCTGCTCATACCGCGTTCACCCCGTTATTTTCTGTAATAAATGATGCTGCCGTTGCGGATGCCGAAATCCTTCAGCGTTTTTTCGCCCTTTAAAAGGCCGATGGGATTTTCCGCCTGCAGATAGCAGCTTTTGATATCAGAGGTATCGATGCCGAGCTCAAAGGCCGAATCCAGCGCCACTACGAGCTCGTTTGCCGATATGTTCAGCGGGATTTCAATATCGAAAGACTGTTTGCGCTTCGCGATTTTGAAAATTACGACGACCGTATCTTTTTCCATGGTATCTCCTCACTTATATCATTAAAAATGCGACCTTCTGCATCCCGGCATGCTTGGAAAGCTCTTCGCTTGATTCCATATCGTAATGCGGAATGTGATCGATGTATTCGCTTACGGTAAAACGCGGAGAAAGATCCGGTGAGATCAGCGCGTTATCCTCGTCTTTTTTAAAGTCGTTGCATACGAAGAGGAATTTTTCCTCGCTTACGCCGTTGATGCTGCTGACGAACAGGTTCGTTGCCAGAACGGACGCGGCGCTCTGCGTCGTAACGGTGATCACGCGGTCGGCAAGGTCGATCAGCGAGGCCATATCTTCGTCGAAGCAGCTGTCCGCGTCGATCACGACGAAATCAAATTCGCCCGTTTTCCGCGCGGCCACGGCGATCCGTCCGAAAACGGAGTATTCCAGCCCCAGCGACATCAGCGCCGCCTTGAACGGAGGCAGGTACACGAACTGCTCCTTGCGCAGCACGTAGCGGATATCCTCGTACGGGTTCCCGGCGTTCGCGGAAAGCTTGGAGTAGACGTCCGCCGCAGCGATCGGCGCGCCGTTTTTCAGCATGCGCTGAAAATACTGCAGACGCGCGGCGTTGATGTAAAGCACGCGCTTGTAGTTCCGGGTGAGCGCGCCGCTGATGCCCATTGCGACCGTGGTTTTGCCCACGCCGCCGCAGGCGGAGCATACAAGCACGATCTGCGGCGCCATGCTCGGCGCAACGCCCGCCACAAGGCCGCCCTTGCTGATGATAACGTTAAAAATTTCCTTAATGCTGGTATATTTGAACATACGGATCAGCGCCAGATTCTCCGTGCCCTCATCCTCGAACTGTTCCGTCATCAGGAAGATGTGCGCAAGGTTATGACGGGACAGGGAGGGATCGTACAGATCCTCGGACACGATAAGGATGTCCGCTTTTTGCGGCGTGGCAAAAAAGGATTCGAAGAAAGCGCGGTCCGTAATGATCTCGAGTTCAACTTTCTCAAAAAAATCTTCTATAAACTTCAGTTGGATCGGAGCGACATAATTGAGGTCCGTATCCGCAATGATAATTCTCGGCTTTACCATTTTACGTCACCCCTCAACCGATTGAAACCTGGAAATCTGAATTCGCAAGCCGGAGGATGTCCCCGTTTTTGATCGGGAACGGTACGTTCGGCTGCAGTTTTTTATGGTTGACGAACGTTCCGTTGGCGCTCTGCAGGTCCGTTACGGTGTAGCGGACGCCCTGCCGGTCGATGCGGCAGTGCACGCGGCTGATCATATTGTTGAACGTGATGGCGCCGTCTACGCTCTCCGCCTTTTTCCCGAGCAGGAACTGATCTTTATTGATATCGATCTCCACGCGGAAGGGAGCGCTCAGCGCGACGATGCGGCACCTGGGAGCGCCGCTCTGCCCGCCGGAACGCGAAACCGGCGGATTGATTGTGATGGGACGGCCCGAGACGCCGACAGGCGCCGCAGGGCGCGAAGCGCCGCCTCCGACGACCGCGCCGCTTTTGATGCGCTTGCACACGTCGGAAAGCGAATACATGCCGTTGGAGAGATTGGACATCAGCGCCGCCGTTTTGGAAGAGGCAAGGTTTTTGTGCGTGGAGATGACCCTCACAAGGCTTGTGCGGAGCTCGTTTTCGAAAATGGAATAGTCCGAAAAGATCCGGCGGCTCAACGGAAGGTAGGTCAGCTTGGTTTTGTAGGTATTTGCATCCACATAGATATGGTCCATGCTGATATCGATGCTCTGACAGGACAGAAAGCCGATGTTGTTCACGTTGATAACGTCCGCAAGAAGGTCGGCAATGATCGCGAGGATGTTATCCGGCGAGATCACCGGGAGCAGCTCCGACAGCGGACGGAGGCCGTCCGTAAGATAATAAAGCTGCGGCTTGCCGTTGAACTGCACCTTCATGCACTTTAAAAACGTATCGTCCGTTTGATTGAGCAGCACCTTATATTCCGTAGGCAGCAGGCTGACGCCTTCGTTGATCACAAGCGCCAGATTGGCGCCGAACTGCATTTCGGTTATGAGGCCTTTTTCAGCCAATTCGTTCACAGTTTCATCTCCCATGCAGAGTTAATAATGAAAAGCGGCCGCCGTGCGGAAAGACGCTTTCATCCCGCCGCCGCGCAAAGGCGGGGCCGGCGGGCGGTAATGCTTTTTTGCCTGCGCGGGGAACCGCGGCCCCCCGCGCGGAAAAGCGAAAAATGAGTTTCTGCAGCCGGCGCGGAGCTTTGCTCTCCGCGCCGGCAGTAAAAACATTCGGGTAAGCGGTTAAGGATTATGCTTCCTTTTTCTTTTTGCGTTTGCGCAGCCCTACGATCGCACCGGCCAGCGCCGCGGCGCCCGCAGCGCCGCCGATGGTGCCGTAGAACGCCGGCTTGTTGCCGTAGAAGCGTACGAAGAAGTTGCTGGAAACGAGGATCTCGCGGTTGTATACGAACACACTCCCGGGATTATACTCGTCGAGGGAGGTATCGGTGATGTTGCCGGCAAGGTCGGTGATGCGCAGCGTGAAGGTCTGCATCTGATCGCTTTCATAAAGCGTAAACTCACCGGTGAACGTTTTCTTGCCGTTCTGCTCTAATTTTGTTACCTCTCCGTCGTGAATCAGTTGCACTTCTTTGATACCGCCATGGTCGTTGATGGTAAAGGTGATCTTCTGTTCTGTGCCGTTTACGATCTTCTTTTCCATACCGGTGATGTTTTGCACCTCGGGCGCGGTATGGTCCACAGTGAACACCAGAGAATCGATCTCTTTGTAATCTGTACCGACGGCCGAGGTATTCGTGGAACGCTGGCCATTTTCATCCGTGGAGTAGAAAATGATCTTATACTCGCCGTCCGGCTGGAAGACCGCGGGATCAATGGTATACGTGTATGTATTCCATTTATCGGCTTTGGAATCTTCGTTCTTCTTCTGCGTGATATACGAATTACCGCTTTCGTCCTCAAGCTTGATCTGGTCACGGTCACGCATGATCACCACGCTCAGCTCCTTCAGCGCATTGGGATTATATTCAAATATCTCCAGCGCTTTATCGACCTGCTGAAGGAAGGTCTCTTGGAGTATCTTTTTAACCGTATCACCATACTCGTACAGCGAGCCAAAACGGTTCACGACGAATTTGAACGTTTCGGATTTTACATTACCGGCCTTATCCATTACGGAAAGATTCAGTACATAACGGCCGTCCTTCGCGCGGACCTTTTCGAAAACATCCAGCAGACCGCCGTAAACATGACCGTTGCGGGTAAGATGCTTGCTTATGTCGACGTTCTCCTCTTTGTCGAGAACATATCTGGTAAGTGTGACAGAATACTCGCTGAGGTTGATATCCGTAATTTTTACGGAAGGATTGAGCGCATCTTTCTCCCCGTAAAAACCTTTTTCCAAACCAGTGATATCAATCTTGGGATCGGTGCCGTCCACCCAAAATTCCGCGGACGGCGCGGATACGGCGTTGCCGGCAAGATCGGTCATGCTCATACCGAATGTGTATTTGGCATCCGCAGTATACGAAATGGTGGCGACGTGCGTATTTCCATTCGACGTGAAGACCGGTGTGGGCGCAGCAACGGGCTGGCCGTCCAGATCGGCAGAAAATTCAAACTTAACGCGATCCCAGGTAAAGTTACGCTCTTCGATGGTAACGACGGCGGTGCGCGCGGTGTAATACCAATCCGCATGACCAGTCTTTGTGGAATCGCTATACGAAACGCTTACCCTGGGCTGCGTTTGATCGATGATAAAGTTTTGACCCGCTGCGGTGCCGGCGGCAAAGCTGTAAACGCCCCTGCCGTTGTTGTTAAGGTTGCTGTTGCCGGCCAGATCGACAGTGGTGATATCGGTGAGGGAGTAATCGCCGTCGACCGTAAAGGGGATCTTTGCGGTATAAACGGTACTGTCGCCGTTTTTCTGCTGTCCTTTCCCACTTATGACCCAGGAGTCTCTTTGGATTTCAACCTTTTTGTTGTTAAAGGTCACCACGGTATTTCCGGGATCGAAGTTGCGCTCGCGGATGGCAATAACGGCGGTGCGGCTGGCGTTGAAGTATTTTTCGCTGTCCGCGTTGTTGTTATCGTAGGAAACGGTAACCACGGGCTTGGTGGCGTCAATGGCAAACACCGATTCCGCCTTCGCGCCGTTGCCGGCGTTATCCATAGCGGATACGATCACCTGGATATCGTTGGAATTGAACTTTGTGCTGTCCACGGTGATGCTGAAGGATTTGGTTCTGGCAGCGGCAAGTTCCTCCTGCGTGGGCTTGTCTTTTTCGAACGTAAACACGGTTGCGTTTTCGCTCTCGGGGTTCTGACCGGTCCGGTCTATGATCTGATAGGAGATGCTCTTAAGGCCGGAATAGGTCTTGCCCTCGAAGGGATCTTCCACCTTAACCTGTACGGTAACGTTGCCGTTATAAAGAGCGCGGCGGTTTTCGGGCAGCTGAATGCTGATTTTGGGCGCGGTGTTTTCCACCAGCGGAAGCGTATGGTCTACGATGAGGCCGTTGGTGCTCACGTACGTAACGTTACCCGCGGCGTCCTCGATGCGAAGATATACCATATACTGCATATCGCCCTGCGCTTTATTGTAGTTGAAGATTGAAAACAGCTTATCCGCGGCGTCCTCGGTGAACGTCTCGTCATATTTCAGGAGCCCGTCCGCATCCAGCAGATGCATAATGGAGGTGAATTTCTTCTCTTCGCTGTAAATATTCTCCAGTTCCTTATCCTCATACGGTTTCTCCTTTACCGTGCCGTCGGCGGCAGCTTTCGCATCGAACTGCTGTACGTAATAATCAACGCGCTGAATGGGAGAGATCTCGTCGCGCATGGAGGCGGAGGTACGGATCTCTTCGCGGGACCAGACGCCGAAGAACAGCCCGCCGTCATTAGGCAGAGCACTGTACTGCTTGGGCTCGTCACTCGCTTTGAGTTCTGCGGTGCGAACAAACATCGCAGCGGTGGGCGCAGTATTATCCACGATGAATGACGCTTTATATTTAACGTTTTCGGATCCTTTAAGCGTTCCAACATTGCCGGCCTTATCCGTATAGCTGAACGCAAACGTATAATTCGCATCGCCGAAGAACGAAACGGTCGCCGTGTGGATATCCTTATCCGGGCTCTCCGCGGACGTAACGGTCGTCCAGCTGCTGATGGTATAATACTCTGCGCTGTTGCTGCCGTCCTCGGCGATCAGGCTGTTGCCTGCGGCGTCCGCTGCGGTAACGATAATACCTTTTGTTGCCGTTTCGGCTTCAAAATGGTTACTGCGCTCGGCAACTGTAAGGGTTGCCGTGCGGGAGGTATAATAGCCGCTGCAGGCGTCGTCGTTCTGTTGGTCTGCAAACTCTACGGAAAGCTCGGGCGCGGTGACGTCGATATCCAGATAAATCGTTTCCTCTTTATCGTTGCCCGCGTTATCGATGACTTGCAACGTTACGGCGACGTCGCTGCTGTTGTGATCCTCTGCCGTAATGATAATAGGAAGCGCGTCCTCGTCCGCTTTCCTTTCTTCTGTTGTGATGGTGGAAATGGTATGTCTGATCTCATCCCACAGCGGATGCTGCTTTGCACCCTGGTAAACCAGCGCGGCCATGGAGGTAGGCTCTTCACCTTCCGCAACGGATCCCTCAGTGTAAGCGTCCTTATACTCGTAACTGAAGACCGTTACAGCGTTATCTTTATCACCGTCGATCCAGTATCTTACGGTTTTGATGCCGGAATACGCGGGATCGGGCTCGTTTTCGCCAACCTTGACCTTGTCGGTGACAGTCCAGTCAACGGTAACGTCGCCGTTGAAGTAGCCGTATACGCCGGAATTGTCGTTTCTGACGTTTACAACGTGATTTTTGGGGGTGAGCGCCGGTGCGAACGCGGTAATGGTAGGCGCGGTCTTGTCAATAATGTGGCCGTCGGAGCAGATGTATTCAAAGTTTCCGACGAAGTCCTTAAGACGGACGACCACCACGAAATTGCGGTTACCCTCTACTGTAAATTCTCCATTGTATTCAACAAAGTCATTGCCGCCCTCTTTGTGGTACATTTTCTCGAGAGTATCGATGCTGTATGCTTTGAACTCTTTATCATCCACGGAAAGAACGAGGTATTCTGCCCATACGGAACAGGTATCGTCATGGGCATCAAGTTTGACCGTATAGCTTGCTTTGCTGTACAGACCGAACGTGATCGTTTCAAGCAGCTTGTTCCATACGTTTTTATCGATCGTTACGGTACCGGTAGGCGGCGTGGTATCCCAGATAAACGCGAACGTATGCGGCGCATCTGCATCAAACAGTGCGCCCGCCGTCACGGTGCCGTCATCATTCTTTTTGCCCTGG
>JAEEGL016257978.1_pt1 | contig 16141 bp, 11 predicted proteins | sample 9134231 | NCBI WGS metagenome assembly JAEEGL01 (sample SAMN16246548, study PRJNA631951) | gut metagenome | biome: gut microbiome; feature: rumen; material: fiber-attached | host: Bos | place: Iran: Karaj | collected 2018-10
AACATCAACCGCCATTTCAAAGCAAAGAGGTTTCCCTTCCTGAAAAGAAGCAAAATCAGCTTTGGTTAACGTAGGAACGCCAACGGCCTCCAATTGAGCCGTGTTGACGGCGGCCCCGATGGCGGCTTTAACGGCTAAATCCAGAGCCCGTTCTTTGATATGTCCGCCAAAATTTTGTTTTACCAAGTCCAACGGTACTTTACCGGCGCGGAATCCTTGCATTTGCGCGCGGGACTGCACTTGTACGGCTGCATTTTGGAAACTGCGGTTGACTAGCTCGGCCGAAGCTTCTACCGATAAGGTAACCCGGCATCCTTCTTTACTGAGTTGTTGGGCTTTTACTTCCCCGGCTTGGGCTGTTTTGAAAATGGACATTATTACACTCCTTAGTATCGGACGAAACCGAAACTATGGACGGAGAGGGACTCGAACCCTCACGGATCGCTCCATACGCTCCTAAGGCGTACGCGTCTACCGGTTCCGCCACCCGTCCGTATATTTTGATTTTTATTAGAACTTCAAAAGTGGGCCATGTGAGGCTCGAACTCACGACCTTACGCTTAAGAGGCGTCTGCTCTACCAACTGAGCTAATGGCCCGAACGATACCTTATTATACCATATTTGCAGATCTTATGCGCTAACCCCCGTTTCCTTTCCCGGGCAAGAACCGGCTGGCTATTTGTAAAATGTGCTCATTAGGCGGAGCAGGTTTTCATCTTCGGGCCGGGTGGAGCGCAAGGGTACTACCTGTTGGTATTGGGGGGTAGTTACAATGGCAAAATCTTCCTTAATATCAAACACGCTTCGTTTAGCGTTCACATCAAATAAACTGTGCCCGAACAAAGCGGCCGGCGGTTCTATATTGAGCAGGTCCAGTATGGTTGGGGCGATATCCAATTGGCTGGCCAGCGGGTCCGTAGTGATGGGGGCGGTAATTTTTTTTCGGGTGAGGATGATGAACGGTAAATTATCAAACTCCGGCTGAAACGGCGTAAATAAATCTACTGTGGGCATATTGGAGTAAGAGGGGTGGTCCGGCGTAATGAGCACCAGTGTTTTATCATCCCACAGTCCCCGTTGTTTTAGTCCTTCCAAAAAGTGTTCCACATCTTGCCCAAAGCGTGCAAACGCACGGGGCAGGGTGGGGGTTTTGTAGTCTTTATGGTCAATTTCTGTGTAGGTTTCACCCAAATAGTCCAGGCGGCCCAGCGGAACGTGGGAGTCCACCGTCAGCACGGTGATAAAGGTAGGTTCGTTTTTGTGCTCGCTTAAAAACTCCAGTGCATAATCAAACAGTTTTCGATCTAATAAACCCCACCAATTTACGTATTTTTTGTAATCGTCGCGAGTTTTAAAATAGGTAGCCCCGATGACTTCTTCAAATCCGGCTTCTTGAAATAAAATATTTTCGCTCATATACGTTTCATTGGCTCCGCGTAAAAAGGCCGTATGGAAACCGCGGTCCCTAAGCATACGTACAAATGAAACGGGATAATGGTTTTCCACCACTACGCGTACAAACGGGTGCGACGTAAAAATGACAGATAAACCGTAGAGGGTGGAGAGCGAAACGTGCCGAAGCGAGGCAGAGGGATAATTCTCGTAGAGATTGTCCAATGGGGCACTGGCTTGCGGCGGAATATTCGGGTTAAAGTGGTGCATATATTTATTGGATAATGACTCGGCCGCAATTAAAATGACGCGGGTATAATTTTTACCCACGCCCGTATTTTTGGCGGAGAAGACATTATATTCCCGTGCAAGCTCGGTGGTGAATTCATCCAGGGCAAAACGTGCCGGAGGTGTTTTGGCGAGTTTTGTTTGCAAGGTATAGATGATAGAGGGGGGGACCATATAAGAAGTGTAAAAATCGTTTGGTGCGGGTAGAAATTGAAGGGGCGTCCACATCATTAACAGTAGAAATCCGGCTAGGCACACAGCGGTCCGTCGGAGTGTTTCCTTGACAGGTGTGGTAACAAAAAAACGGCGAAACACCAATGCACAAAATAGAAAGATAAAAGCAAAGTAGGTGAGTAACCGCCAATCGGTCATAAAATTATAATCACCGCCTTGGACGGTATCCAAATACTTCGCCCCAAACCGCTCGCGAAAATAAAGGAGTAACACTAAATCAGCTGTCATTATAAAGTAATATACAAACCCGATGACGGATAATACCCATTTGTTTTTCAAGCGCAGTAAATTCAAAACCCCCAAACCAAACCCAAGAAAACAAAATTCACACAAGCCCTTTACCAGCGTAAGCGCTACAGCATTGATAACCGCCAACTGCCTGACTTGGTGCAATCCGAATAGGCCAAGTAATACCGCCGGGGCGGACAAAATGAGTAATAATTTCCACTGCGTTTTAAACGGAGAGAGTAAAAAGTTGCGTACAAAAGCCATAGAATCCTCTTAATTTTATATAATTATTATATCTTATTGAGGACCTTCGTTGTCTGGCCCGGTCGTTGTGGCTGGCAGACACGTAGCGTAATTCACATGGAAAATAACGAACTTGAAGTAAAACGCCACTCGTGCGCGCACATTATGGCACAGGCGGTGCAGCAGTTGTTTCCCGGTACAAAACTCGGTATCGGGCCGGCCATTGAAAATGGTTTTTATTACGATTTTGATTGCTCCAAGCAATTCACGCCGGAAGATTTAAAAGCCATTGAAACAAAAATGAAAGAAATCATCAAAGCGCGTCAACCCTTTGAGCGCAAAGAGATGAGTAAGCAAGAGGCCAAAGATTTTTTTACTAAACGCGGCGAAACGTATAAGTTGGAACTGTTGGAAGAATTGGAAGACGGTTCTATTACGGTTTATGTCAATGGTGACTATGCCGATTTGTGCCGAGGCCCGCACGTGGAACACACAGGCAAAGTAAACAGTTTTAAACTTACGACCATCGCTGGGGCTTATTGGCGCGGAGATGAAAAACGCCCGATGCTTCAGCGTATTTACGGGTTGTGTTTTGATACGAAAGATGAATTAAACGCCTACGTCAAACAACAAGAAGAAGCCGCCAAGCGCGACCACCGCAAACTGGGGCCGGAGTTGGATTTGTTCAGTATCAACGATAACATCGGGCCGGGGTTGATTTTGATGCATCCCAAAGGCGGTATGTTGCGTAAAATTTTGGAAGACTGGATTAAAGACCAAAACTTAAAACGCGGTTACGATTTAGTGGTCAGCCCGCATATCGCGCGCTATCATTTGTTTGAAATCAGCGGGCATGCTGGATTCTATTCGGACAGCATGTTTAAACCGATGGAAATTGACGAAGAAAAATATCAGATCAAACCGATGAACTGTCCCTTCCACGTGGAAATTTATAAAACCCACTTACGCAGTTACCGCGATTTACCGCTGCGCTTTAGCGAATTGGGTACGGTGTACCGCTACGAACGGTCCGGTGCGTTGCACGGTCTGATGCGCGTGCGCGGGTTTACACAGGATGATGCGCATATTTTTTGCATGCCCGAACAAGTGGAAAGCGAAGTCAAACAGGCCTTTGAATATGCGAAACATATTTTTAAAACATTCGGTTTTGAAAAATATGCCGTGGAACTTTCCACGCGTGATCCCGAACATCCGGAACATTTTACCGGTGATGTAAAAGAGTGGGAACGCGCCGAAAACGCGCTTAAAAAAGTGTTGGAAGAAAGCCAAATTCCATACACCACCCACGCCGGGGAAGCCGCCTTTTATGGACCGAAAATTGATATCAAAGTGATGGATGCTATCGGCCGGTTATGGCAGTTATCCACCATTCAGTTTGATTTTAACCTGCCCGAGCGGTTTGACCTGGAATATGTGGCGCCGGAAGGACGCCAACGGCCTATTATGGTACACCGCGCGATGTTTGGCAGTATTGAGCGGTTTACCGGAGTGATTATTGAGCACTTTGCGGGATGGTTTCCGTTGTGGTTGGCGCCGGTACAAGTGAAAATTTTAACGCTGACCGACGAACAAATTCCGTTCGCGCAGGAAGTTGCCGCCCAAATGCGCGCGGCGGGTTTGCGGCCTGAATTGGATGTGCGCCCCGAGTACTTGGGCTTAAAAATCCGCGAAGCGCATATGCAGCGTATTCCCTACACGGCGATTATCGGCAAGAACGAAGCTGCAAGCGGCACGCTCACGTTGCGCCTGAAAGACGGTACAAATACGCAGCCGCTGAAAGTGGCCGATGTGATTAGCCAAATGCAAGAAGAAGTCAGGACGTTTAGTTTAGTCAACTTGCTGAAATAACAGGTTCGGCGCGATTATTATTTACGGGACTCTCTGTTTGGAGAGTCCCGTATTTTTATGGGACAAAATTGCAATATCCCGTTTCGATAGTAATATTGGCCGGACAACCCAGGTTTTTACATAGTTTAACACCTAAGGCGTTGGCTTGTGGGTAACAAATCCAACGGTTTACATCAAAAGCCGTATAGATTTGAACAGGTACTTGGGGAATCGTGCTAATCAACCGGGGATGTGGTTCCCCGGGAGGGATGGCGAGGGACAGGACACGAATAATTGTACCGTCGGATAAGATTAAGTTGGATCGTGTTTTTTGTTCATCGCCAAAGGTAACCGTTGTACCCTGGGGCAAGTCAATGTCCCATTCACTGGGGTCTGCACTATATGTGTTGTTGGCGAAGTAATATACGTTTTGTGCCGTGTGGATGGCTTTTAAGAGAGACATGTTGCGGGCCAAACGTGCTTTTGCAACAGCAAGCTGATATTGTGGCAAAGCGATACTCGCCAAAATACCAATGATGAGGACAACGACTAATAGTTCAATAAGAGTAAAACCTTGGAATCGCTTCATATAGAGCATTGTAGCAAATTTCTGTAATTTTCGGGGGATCGCCCTGCGTAAATTTCCTGACGCAATTTTCCTGCAGGCCAGGCTCGCGGCAAGTCACCAGCTTTTTTAAAACTATATTTTCACGCAGGCGCGAACACAGCGACCGCAGAATACTGGCGGCACGCGCGCGATAGCGCGGAGGTATTCAAGGGAGCGAGGACAAAGTATGCGGAAAAAATAGGAATAAAAAAGAGCCAAGACGGGGGATCGAACCCCGGACCTATCGCTTACGAAGCGATTGCTCTACCAGCTGAGCTATCTTGGCAAAAAGGAAAAATCTTACTTCTTTTCTATATTTTACAAAATAAGTTCATTTTTTGCACGCGCTTTTTCCCGCCGGGTTGCTACCGCAGTCGTGCCGACTAAATTGGTATAATAAAATAGATGAAAACAGAGGAGTTCTTGTGTCTGCTTTAGCCGCCGCGTGGGTGTGTTGGGCGATTGTTGGATTTTCCCCGATAATCGGTAAATGGGCGGTTGGAGTGATTAGCCCGGCTTTGCTTGTCTTTCTGGGAACGTTGAGCGGCGTGCTATATTTCGCTCCGTGGGTTACCAAACACCGTCAATGGAAACAATTATTTGCGCCCAACCTGCTTGGAAAATTTTTATTTATCGGTACGTTTGGTACCGCCCTTCCGTTTACTATTTCGCTGGTGGCTCTCCATTATACTACGCCGGGAAACGCTGCCATTTTGCAGCAATCTGAGTTATTTTATTCGCTGTTAATAGCAGCTTTTTTCTTGCGGGAAATTCCTACCAAAAGCCAATTGATGGGTAGCATACTGGTTGTGGCAGGAGTGTGGATTATTCTGGCGCACGGATATGATACGGCGCATTGGACGGGTGATTTGCTTATCGTGGGCAGTACTTGGATGTTGCAGGCCGGATCCGCCGTAGCCAAGCGACTGCCCAAAAATTTAGATTATCGTCTTATTGGGATGGCGCGAAATTTGTTTGCCATTCCGGCATTACTGATTATTTTGATGGTTTTGTACCTGCGACAAGAGCCGTTTACTTTTGTATTTTCACCTCGTTTAGTAGGAATATGGGGATATACCGGCATCCTAAAATACGGGCTGGCTATGGTTGTTTGGTATAAAGCCATCCGCGCGTTGGATTTAAGTAAAGTAACCGCTATTTATTTATCGTACCCTGTTTTGTCGTTACTCATATCGGCGGCGGTTGGAATGGAAGTACCGTCCGGACAACAATTGGTAGGGTTGGCTGTGACGTGTACCGGGGCCTATTGGATTAGTTTAACGGTCAAGAAAGAAGGACATTAGCCGTTCCATTTCCGTCTAGAATTAAGTACAATAAAGTATATGGCCAAATTATCTCCCTTAGTTGCCATTTGGTTATCGTGTGTATGTACGGCTGCCAACGTAGTTATTTCCAAGATGGCTACGCCATATGTTACGTCGGCCTTGTTTTTATTGGGGGCTTGTTTTAGCGCCTGTGTGTTACTATCCTTTCCCCTGGGTTTACAGGGGTGGAGACGTATTTGGGCCGGGGATGTGCGGTGGAAAGGACTGGGTATGGGGACGTTCGGTACGGCGCTGACGATGACCGTATTTATGGTGGCCTTGAATTATACGACACCCGTAAACAGTGCCGTGGATAACCAATTTGAAATTATTTATTCGCTGATTTTATCTGCTCTTATCTTGAAAGAACGTCTGACGTTCAAACAAATTACCGGGTCCTTGTTTATTTTGCTAGGGGTGATTTTAATTATTGTCAAAGGTGGCAGTTTTATGCAAGCAAAGGGCGACTTTATGATTTTGGGTAGTTTATGGATGTTCCAAATCAGTCATATCTTTGCCAAAAAACTCCCGGCAGATCTAACCGCTACGCAAATCGCTGCTGCGCGTGCCTTTTATGCAATGCCGGCTCTGGTGGTTTTGTTGGGGGGACTTTACTTAATTCAGGGGCCGTTTTTGTTTGAAAGCAACACCATTTTGTGGGGGACGTTGTTGGGCAGTGCGGTTATCAATTATGTGACGGGTAATATTTTGTGGTATCATACCATCCGGAATATGGATTTAAGTAAAGCCACCGCTATTATTTTGTGTTACCCGGTGTTTACGTTTATCTTCTCGGTGCTGTTGGGGCAAGATGCGTTTTCTGTTTACAAAGTGTGGGGCCTGATATTGGCCGTAGGTGGGGCCTATTTGGTGACCAGCAGTGCCAAGCAACAAGGAGCCAAAAGATGAAAAAACTTGTTTTATTTGACGTGGACGGAACTTTGGTGGATGCCGGAGGTTGCGGCCGCCGGGCGTTGGTACGCGCTATGAAAAATTTGTACGGTGTTACGCCGCAATTTGACCATTCGCTGATTTCCGGCCGAACGGATGAAGACAATTTTACGGTTGTTTATGGGTTAATCAAGAAGGGCAAAAAACCTTCTGCAGTTGAAATGAAGAAAATGAAAGCCGCCTATTTAAATTTATTACCTGATGAAGTGCGGGCTTCAGTACGTTGCAAGAAATATAGATTAGTACCCGGAGTGAAGAAATTTCTGACGTTTTTATCCAAGGACAAAGACCTTATTTTGGGTTTGGGGACCGGTAACCTACAGGAAGGCGCTCGGTTAAAACTGGAACCTAGCGGACTGGAAAAATTTTTTACGGTGGGCGGATACGGCTCTGATGGATGCACCCGCGAAGAAATGTTAAAAGCGGCCGTTAAACGGGCCGAGAAAAAATACAAAACCCATCTTTCGCCGCAGGACGTATTTGTTATCGGGGATACGCATCGTGATATTGTCGCCGCTAAAAATTGCGGATTTCATAGTGCGGTATTGACCAGCGGCTTCGGAGATAAGCAAAAAATCCAACGGGCTGCCGCCGAATTGGAAGCACGGGATTTTGTCAAAGATTTTACCTTATTTTGTGTGTGGCTCGGCGTCAAAGCCGACCCCAAAGGCATTAAGCGGGGCCGTTATATTATGCCGGCCAGTGCCATTGAGCACGTTTTTTTCAGTCGTACCGGTATTGATGAAGACCGTTTGAAAATGTTACATATTAAGAAATACGAGGATTTGGAATCCGGCACAATTATGTAAAGGAGAACCTTATGGAATGGTTTACCGCTGCTGAACGTTTCACGGGAGCTTTGGCTAGCCCGGACCCGACTCCGGGCGGGGGGGCGGCTGCCGCGCATGCGGGAGCGATGGGATGTGCGTTGGCCCTAATGGCCGTCCAAACAACACTTCGGCGTAAATCTATCCAAGCCGATGTAAAAACTCGGTTAGAAAAATCAGTCCGGCGGTTGATGGCGTTGAAAACCGAACTGGACGGATACGTTCGGCAAGACGGTGAAGCGTATGCGGCTTATTTAACGGCTAAAAAATTGCCGTTGGAAGATCCTTCCCGGCCGCAAGCTTTGGAACAGGCATTGACTTTTGCGGCCCGTGTCCCGGCGGATACGGCTAAAACGGCTATAGAAGTGCTTAAAGAAACCGATGTCATTAAACCCGACGTTTTTGCGGCTATTTTGCCAGATGTCTTTTGTGCCCAGTATTTACTGAAAGCGTGCATCCGATGCGCGGTGGAAAATATTCGTGCCAATGTGACATTTATCCAAAATAATGATACGAAAGCGGCTCTGGAAAACTTGGTGACCGTTTTCTTAAAATCGTGTTAAAGGAGTAACTTATGACTGAAGAATCTACTTTACGAAGCGGTATGCTCAGCACTATTTACGAAATGCTCCCCGCTATTAACGACGATTACGCAGCCAAATTGGTTTACACGTTGGAAGATAAAAAGACCCTGGTCCAATTACGGCAAGATATTGCCGATATGTCTGCCCAACTTAATTCGGATTCCCCGAGCACGGATACGCTCGTGGCCAAAATGTTGCTGGATGAAATTACACTACCGGCCGCTCTGCGCCAGTTGCGTATTTATAATAATGCGATTTCGGTGGCGGAATTATGCCAGTCTGTGGCTATGCCAGCCGACGATACGCAAAAAATTTTGGAAGTGTATGCTTCTTTTTCTTCCCGGCATTATTTTGACCAGACATTCTCGGAACTGTTGCAGGAATTTTCGGATGATTCTCCTTTAACGGATGATGAAAAGGCAAGTTGTGCCGCTAACCGTTTGTTGGAACAGGCCGAGGCGTGGCTAGATAAACAGGCCGGACAGGCAGACAAAAATAAACAGGATATCGCACAGTTAGCCGAGCAATATCACTTGTCTGCCCAAATTGCGGCGGAATTGGAATTGTTGTATACGCAGCCGGCCAGTATTTCGCTAAAAGAAGAAATGAACCGTTTAATGGAGCAGTTATCGTTACACAATGCAGACACGCATCTGTGTGCGTTTTTGGCGGCCCAAGTAATGTTGGGTAAATTAACAATAAAAGATGCGGAAGAAACGGCCCAAATTTCCAAACTGGCAAACGGACATATTTTGGAAGAAGATTTGTTGGTGATTGCCTGCCGGTATTTAAAAACAAAATCTCCTCAAGATATTGTGACCGTATTTAATACGGTGCTTTCCAAATTGCCCCATGTCAAATACCCGGCCGAAAATCTGGGTTTGGCCGTTCGCGTGCTTATTGAAGGTACGCCCGAAAGTTTTAGCCGTTCTTGCCGCAAAGCGGCCATGCGCCAAGAACGCGAAATGTTACGCCAGGGACTCACGCAATGTTCCCTGTTTACCGGGTACGAATACGATTTGGCAGAATTGTTTGGCGGTAAGAAAACAGTGGAACAGTTACGGATTTCCATGGACGAGATTTTACATACCCTTCCCTTTTGCACGGATCCGCTTGAGAACAAAGAATTGGCTTGCAAGGTGCTATTGGGAACGTTGAGCCAGGAAGAAGCCATCACACAAGCCAAGTACTCACAAGATTTAAAGGCACAATCCCTTACCAAAGGGTTAACCCCGGGATTATTAAAAACCTACTTGGGAACAAAGCCGGCCGAGGAAGTACTGGCTTTTTTGGAAGCGTCATTAGCGCCTTATACATTTTGGAAAACCAACCGTTCGCAACATGAGTTTGCTTTGCGGGTGTTGGTGGGGGAATTGAACGGGCAATACAACCGGCAAATTTCCCAGTTTGTGTTGGATATGTTTGAAAATGGTTCTTCGCTAGAGGTAATGACGGACATGTTGTCCAACATCCAAACGCGCAAAACCAGCCCGGCCGATTTGGAAAAACTGCTCCGCTTGTACAAACAGGCGCGGGCGGATTCTAAATTGTCCGCTTAAAAAAATACTGTTAAAATGGGCCATAATTTGCTATGCTTTTAACAGGTCAATGTTATTTATGTTGTGCTAAGGGTGAAAAAGAATGAGATATTGGGTCTATATCAACGACAAAGTAGAAGGTCCTTTTACCGAGGACAGGTTGGTCATGTTAGAAGGTTTTACCCCGGACACGTTGATTTGTTCGGAAGATACCGCCAATAGCGGTAACCAAGCGTGGGTCAAAGCGTCCACGGTGTTTGAATTTGACGAAGTAGACGATACCGCTGGCGAATCTACGGGTTCTTCCCCGGAAGCCCAGGCGGTCCAGGAGCATGCCGAAGCGTTGACGACGATGTTGTTGTCTAAAATTGATGCTTTGACGGCTCAATTGAATGGTATGCAGGAAAAATTGGACGGCATGAAGGCCAAGTTGGATGAATCTATTACTTCCCAACAAAAGGCCGCCGAAGATGCTGCCGCCCGTGCCGACGCGATTGTCGCCCAAGTCCATAATATAACTACTCAGTATGCGGACCCGACCCTTACGCATACAAGTTTTTCCGGTTTCCCCGTGCCCTCTAATCCGCAAACGGTGGATTTGTCTACGGAAAATAAACCGTTAGACATGTTAGGCGGTATTGATTTGGGGCCGGATAGCCCGGTAGCAGAACATGAACATACCTCTACAATTAATCAGCAAACAGCCGCTCCTTTGATTACCACCCAAGAAGGTACCGTGCCGGTGGTGGATTTGTCTTTACCCACGGATAATGTGGTAACGCCGGAACCGGAACACACACCGGAAGAAACTCCGAAAGGAACTCCGGAAGAAACTTTGCAACAACCCCAATCCGCAGAACCCGAAGTTAAATCTCCGACGGACATTACGGAAGATGTACTGGAAGGAGATGATGGGATAATTTTGAGCTCGGCGTTGGATTCGTTGCAAGCAAAGCCGCAAGTACTACAAGTACGGCAAGACGAGCAGGAAGCTACCTTTCAAGATTTGTTGACCCCGCAGCAAGCTGAGCAATTAGCACAAGATGCGCCTTCTTTTTTGAAAGAAGACCCGAAAAAAACGCAAAATCAATCCGCTGATACCGAAACACCGGCCGAAGATAAAAAAGAAGAGGTTTTGTCTGAATTTTCTGCTGCGGCTTCTTCAGGCGAGAATGTGGTAGACAAGGTCATTGAAGAGAAAAAGGCCGAAAAAGAAATTGAAGAAAAGAAATCGGTTACCATGCGTTGGGTAGCCGCGGCTGCCAGTTTAGTGGGACTAAAGAAAAAACCGGCCAAAGAAGATACGGTAGTACCTGTGCAACCGGTTGAAGAACAACCAATCGTTCAAGAAACTCCGGTGGAAGAACAACCCGTCGAAGTTACTCCGCAAGAGCCGGCTGCAGAGGTTTCGGTAACGTCGGAAGAACCTGCCGATAAACCGCAAGAAGAAGTGGCTCAAGAAGTCCAACCGCAACCGGAAGAGTCCGCCGCTCAAGAGACGAACACACCGGCTGAATCCGAAGAACAAGAAGCCCCGCTTGCGTTGACAGAAACTTTTAAACCGGTCGTGGATGAAATTGATGTGGTAACACCGCAAGAAACTTCGGAAGAAGCTCCTCATGCCTTAACGGAACAGGCTATTCCTACCGCAGAACAAGCGCAAGAAAGTGTTGATAACCCACAACCGGTCCATGAAATTGAAGAAGTTAACTTGGAAACGGCTCCTGTACTTCATGTAGAACAACCGGAAGGAGAGCAAACGTCTGCTGGGGAGGAAGTCCCGGCCGAACAACCGGCTGAGGGTTCTGCTCCGGCGGTAGAAGAAATCAATTTGGAAACGCAACAGGATGTGCCTGCTGCGGAGCCGGAAGTTCAGGAACAGGCCGCGCCGGTGGTGGCGGGCCCGGATTTAGCGGAGTTACCGCCGGATGTGCCGGCTCCGCAAGCCACTACCGAGCCACAGCCCGTTGAAGCAGAACGTATGACGATTCCGTCTTTAGGTGAAGAATACAAACCGCAGACGGAAGAAGAAAAAGAAGCGGAAGAAACCCCGCAAGAATTAGTTCCTAATTCCCCAGTGGAAGAAGGACCTTCTAATGGTGTCATTACGGATACGGATTTACAAGAGGCTTTCACCGAACGTGCCAGCCAAGGCAATGACCCATCTGTGGAGCAATTGTTTGGTTTGGCCAGTGCCCAGGGCGCGGTTGCCGGTCCGGCACCTGCTGAAGGAAGTGACGAAATAGAAGAGAAAGAAATGCCGACTTCCTCCGAAATTTTTACCCCGTTCGCGGATGATATGACGGCGGTGGGAAATCCCAACGATTTAACGGAAATTGAACTCAAGGAGGGGGCTACGTATTTGATTTCGGACTTCGTACCACCGGCCACGTCGGCTGATTCGGTACAAGTGCCCGGGCAGGATACGGTAGTGATGAACGACGATAACGAGACTCCCAAAAAAGAGGAAGTATTGGAAGTTCAAGATATTGTAGGTACATCCTCTACGGATGAAAAATCACAGGCGCAAGCCGCCAATCCGGACTTCAAATTGGAAGAAGAAGATCCGGAAATTTCCGTTTCACAGGTAATTTTAGAACAAACCATTCGCGCCAAACGCGGTGCCAACTTGGATATTAAGACCGTACCTATGGTACCCGAACCGGCGCAAGGAGAGCGTTTGGCCGTAGATATGGGTGATGACGACATCAATACCCAGCACGATATGAAAGAGGCCGATATTGAGCCCGCCAGCAAAAATGCCCGCTTGATCGTAGCCAGCGTATTTATGCTGATTCTGTTAATGGGTGTGTATATCGTGTTGGCCTGGATGCGTTTTATTCCCGATTCCATCAATCCATTTGTATCCTCAAAAGCAGTAGCGGAAGAATCTGCCAAGATGGATGAAATGTTAGGGTTGGATGACGGCGTGCCGGTAGAAACGAACCGGAACAAAGTTTCTGCGGCAGTTGGCGAAAACCCAATGTTGGCAGAAGTGCAGGGTTACGTGCTTGCCAACGGGCAGACACTCAAGGCATTTATAGAAGCGGAGCACGCGCCCGTGGCCTCCGCTATTACGTGGGAAATTTCTCCCGCGGTGGATCCGGATAATTATTCGGTGTTGGCTAAAGTGCCGCCGGATAATCCGCAAAGTTTCAAGACGCCTTACCGCTTTAATTACAACGCGGTCAGCAAAGAATTGGTGCCCACTACCTCGGATGCTAAAAATTTGCTGGCTAGGGCAGTTGCGGCTAAGCCGGCAGGAAAGCCCACTAAATAAGTTTGATAAACTGCAAAATAAACCGCTCCCGGTAAATTACCGGGAGCGGTTTTGGTAGGAAGTCTATATGTTTAAAAATACAGATAGGTGAATTTTTTTGTATCATTGGACGTAGATCGTAAAAATTATTTAAGGAGGGGATATGTTTCCATAAATAAATATAAAGGGGCAGGATTTATATGGATTTATAGGACGCTAACCAGTGGAATGCGTACGCAAGAAATGTTATGCTTTGAAAGAACGGGCTCAGCCTTGCCTTTATTTGATACGACCTTACCGGCGGGGTCGTACTGCGCTAAACTTTTTTCCGGTACGTTAGTTGGTGGAACTTCTGGTCGTTATTATTCCTTCTCTCAATAGTTTTGATTTATAAAAACCCCGCTAAAAAACCCCGCACAAGGCGGGGTTTTTTAGTGTCAGTAAACGTGTTATTTGTTTACGCTAGCCATGTGGGCAATTAAATCAAGCACTTTGTTGGAGTAGCCGATTTCGTTATCGTACCAAGAAACTACTTTGACGAATGTGTCAGTCAAGGCAATACCGGCTTTCGCGTCAAAGATAGAGGTGCGTTTATCACCCAAGAAATCGGAAGACACCACAGCATCTTCGGTATAACCCAAAACGCCTTTCAGTTCGCCTTCGGAAGCATCTTTCATGGCTTTGCAGATTTCTTCGTAGGTGGCGGGTTTGGCCAAGTTAACGGTCAAGTCCACTACAGATACGTCTAACGTCGGTACGCGCATAGACATACCGGTCAGTTTCCCGTTCAAGGACGGAATGACTTTACCTACAGCTTTCGCAGCCCCGGTAGAGGACGGAATGATGTTTCCGCAAGCCGCACGGCCGCCGCGCCAATCTTTCATAGACGGACCATCAACCGTTTTTTGTGTAGCGGTAACCGAGTGAACGGTGGTCATTAAACCGTCTTTAATGCCGAATTTATCGTTCAACACTTTGGCAATCGGCGCCAAGCAGTTGGTCGTGCAGGATGCGTTAGACACAAATTGGGTGCCTTTTACATACGTCTTTTCATTGACGCCGACCACAAACATCGGAGTCGCATCTTTGGACGGAGCAGACATAACCACGTATTTGGCCCCGGCTTTGATGTGGGCCTGCGCTTTTTCTTGCGTCAAGAAAAGCCCGGTAGATTCTACGACATATTCGGCACCGACTTTGTCCCAAGCCAAATTGGCCGGATCTTTTTCCGCGGTGACACGGACTTTTTTGCCGTTGACGATTAATTGGTTGTTCGCCACATCGGCTTCTACCGTACCTTCAAATTTACCGTGCATGGTGTCATATTTAAGCATATAAGCCAGGTAGTCCACCGGGCACAAGTCGTTAATAGCAACGATTTCAATATCTTTGCGTTCTTGAGCCGCGCGGAACACGAAACGACCGATGCGGCCAAAACCGTTAATACCTACTTTAATCATAAGTTGTACATCCTCCATGGATTTTTTACTTCCCCTATATTTTACCAATTTTTGGAGCGCCCGATATAGTATAATTTAAACAATAAGGAGTGGATATGAAACTGGTTTTCCCTATCCAAAAGGCCCGGCGTTCCCCGGCTTTGATTACGCCCCGTGCGTATGCAGATGTAACGGCACGAGGGTTGCAGTTGCCGTCTAAGGCACTGGTATGTCCTTTTTCTTTGTTGGCCAAAACCATCACGGCCCAAGGGACGTGGAAGCGGTATTTTTTGTCGGCGGACGTATATTGTGCCGACTCACAAGATTTTTGTTTTGTAACCGGTTTTGGGTGTGGGGGGCCGGCCGTGGCATTGGTCGTGGAACAACTGATTGCCCTAGGAGTCAGGGAAATGTTTTTTATTGGATTGGCGGGTAGTTTACAGGAAGAAGTCCAACCGGGGGATATGGTACTGTGTAACCAAAGTATTTGTGGAGATGGTACTTCGGCACGTTACGTCCGGCAGGAAACCGTCTGTTGCGATAAAACCTTGCAGCATTTGTTAGCCCGGGTATTACGAGCCGAACAAATGGATTTTCATACGGGACGTAATTGGAGCACCGATACGCTATTTCGGGAAACAAAGGCCGAAATTAAGCATTATCAACAACGGAGTGTTTTGACGGTGGATATGGAAACATCTACGTTTCTGGCCGTTTGCAAACGTCGTCATATCCGAGGGGCGGCGGCCTTTGTAGTCAGTGATGTTTTACACACGGGCAAATGGTCGCCGGATTTAAGTGATCCGTTAATTTGGAAAAATTTGCGTCAGTTGGCACAAACCGGCCGTTTTGTGTTGGGAAGATAGTCGGGAAAAGTTTGCAACCGCCGGAAAAACTTGTCTTTGTTACGTGTTTTTTATAAGATAAGAGATAGCGATGGGAGGAGAACGAATGAAAAAAGGTTTTACGTTATTGGAATTATTAGTGGTGGTACTTATTATTGGTGTTTTGACGGCCATTGCCGTGCCGCAATATCAAAGTTCTGTAGAACGGGCACGTTCTGCCGAAGCGTTGTCCAATGGCCGGATCATGTTGGACAGTGTCAACCGGGCTTTGGCTCTTACGCCCAATAATCCGCCTCGCAAATATCGGGAATTGGATATACATCTAGGTGGCGGTTCTTGGACAAGTCTAAATACGTATAAGACAAAGGATTTTACGTATACGTTGGGGCATAACGATTATATTACCATTGAGCGTAACAGTCCGGGGCCCGCATATACGTTGTATTTTTATAGCCAATACAATCCTAACCGCAGTGGTCTGCGCCAATGCTATGGGGCGGACAGTGAAGGAAGGGAACTCTGCCGGTATATA
>JAEEGL011238537.1_pt1 | contig 16140 bp, 10 predicted proteins | sample 9134231 | NCBI WGS metagenome assembly JAEEGL01 (sample SAMN16246548, study PRJNA631951) | gut metagenome | biome: gut microbiome; feature: rumen; material: fiber-attached | host: Bos | place: Iran: Karaj | collected 2018-10
GAAGAAACTGCTATATTCTCCAGACTATACCGAAAAAATAAAAAACTTGAAGAAATACTTGGATAATCAGTTTGGCTCTGATGTGAGAAAGCGTGTGATTAAGGACATCGGAATTAAAGTAAGATCTTTGCGGGATAATGAGAACATAGGTTATTCAGTACGTGACATGTATGGTGTGGATACAGACTGCCTTTGTTTCTTTATACTCAAGAATTATGTGTTTTATAAAGTCGATGCTGACTGTATATATATTATCAATATCTATAATGAACGAGAAGACTTTATGCGGAATCTTTTTGGTATAAGAACAACATCTGACGAAACAGAGGACTATTGGAATGAATGAAACAGTATGATTTTTGATGGGGACAATAATGGGGACAGCCCATGGATAGAGTGCATATGGCGCCCTGCGCCGGCCGCTTTTGCGGAGCTAAACGGCCGCGATGCGTAGCGAGCGGCCACATTTTCCTTTGATTTATACCATTGTTATTCCTCATAATAGTGTTATGCCGTACATACGGTAAATAACTATTACGAGGAGGATAATGTATGCTGGATTACAAAGACATCATTATCAAACATTTTGCCCTTCAAATGTCGGGCAGACAGATTGCAGCAGCTCTGGGCGTGAGCAAATCAGGTGTGAATGATTTCCTGAATGCTTTTGAACGCTGTGAACTGCTCAGTTATCCGCTTCCTGAAGGCATCACCAACTATGGGATTTCTGAGTTGGTGTATGGATCTTCAAGAGCTGTTAGCAGTGGAAGGGATCTCAGTTATGAGCTCCCGGATTTTGCCGAGATTGAATCTCAGTTAAGCACCCGTAAGAACATGACGCTCGTCTTCCTGTGGGGCCGCTACAAGAACCGCTGCAACGCAGAAGATAAGAAGTTTTATTCCTACCGCCAGTTCTGCGACCTGTATGCACAATGGTGTAAGGACAATTCTGAATCACTGCATCTCAATGCTGTTATAGGCCAGAAGATCGAGGTTGACTTTGCCGGAAAAACATTCGACCTGATCGACAAGCTGACAGGTGAGATAATCCCGATTGTTGTGTTTGTGGCTGTACTTCCCTACTCGCAGTACATTTATGCCGAAGGTATGACATCCGTTGCCGAGCCTCAGTGGATAGAGGTCAACAATAATGCACTCCAGTTCTTTGGCGGTGTTACACCTCTGATAGTCTGTGATAATTGTAAACAGGCCGTAATTGCCAACAAAGACTGGATAGAACCTGAGCTTAACAAGGATTACGCCGAATGGGCTGAACACAACAATACCGTGATACTCCCTGCAAAAGTCAGAAAACCCAAGTTCAAAAGCTCTGTAGAGAATGCCGTTGGAATACTCGAAAAAGGATTGTTCCATGACCTTGAGGAAAATAAGTATTTCAGTCTGGAAGCCTTCAACGAGGATCTGCTTGACAAACTTGATGAACTTAACAGTTCCAAACTCAAAGGCAAGGATTACAGCCGCATTGACCGTTTCCTTGAGGAAAAGCAGGAACTGCTTCCGCTTCCTCCCACAAGATACCATTACATGGAGAGGAAGACCGCGAAAGTATCAAGCGATTTCCATGTCCGTTTTGATAATGCTTATTACAGCGTGCCTAAACAGTATATACATAAACAGGTCATGATACGTGCCACCGCATCTAAAGTCAGGATTCTTGACACTTACGGGGCATTGCTCTGTGAATGGTCCAGGGCAACGGTTAAAGGTCAGTGGATGACCAATCCTGATCACCTGCCCAAAAACTTCAAAGGCTTCTCGGAATGGAACAGTACTTACTTCATGCAGAAGGCACTGGCCATCGGTCCCAACACTTCGGAGGTGATACGCCGTATCCTGGCAAGCCGAAAGTATGAAGTACAGACTTACCGCCAATGTATAGGCGTGCTTAACTTTTCCAAGAAGTACAGCAAGCTGACACTGGAAACTTGCTGTCAGCAGGCTTTGGAGTTCAATAAAGCCACTTACACCTTCATCAAAAACTCTATACCGGTCATTGCGGCAGATACGATGACGGAGGCAGATGTTAAACGTATCAATGAAGAAAAGAACAAGGGTGCCTATGTTATGAGTTCTGATGCATCCGATCTAAACCATCTCCTTGCCAAGAGCCAGATGCTCATTGAGGAGGCTGCTGAAGGAGGTGATGAGGATGACTAAGGGCAATGACCTTCTGCTCGACATTGAGGAGCAGATGAATGCCATCAAACTCCCGCTCATGGCACTGAAACTTGACGAGCTCTACCGTTCACCAGATTTTCTCAGCATGGATAAGCTTGACTTTATCTCCGAACTGTTAGCGCCTGAGTTCAAGGATAAGATGACAAAGACGATCAATAACCGCCTGCGCACGGCACATATCATCGGTACGCCCTGTGAGCTATCATCATGTAAAGATTCCAAACGTCGCAGATACGAGCCTGCCGGTGCACCGAAAGCTTTATCGTCACTACGTTTCATCGAAGACGGTCAGAATGTCTGCATACTAGGAGCTTCAGACAGTGGAAAGACATATCTTGCAAAAGCACTGGGTGCATCAGCCTGCGAAAAATACAGGGTGAGCTATAACCGCTGCAGTGAACTGCTTGAAAGCCTTGTGGCATTAAAACTTGAAGATTACTCGTGTTATGAGCGGACCATGCGTAAACTCATGAACTTTCATCTTCTTATCCTTGATGATTTCCTTCTCAATACCATCACGGATGAGCGTGAGGTGAAAATACTTCTGGAAATCTTAGAGAAGCGTATTGAATTGTCAAAGAGCACCATCATCTGCTCCCAGAGGGAACCTGAAAGCTGGAAATCCATGATCATGAATGACGAGGTATCATCAAATGCCATCATGAAAAGAGCAACCAAACATTATATCGTAATGATACAGTTACAGAGCACCACCTAAAAGGTGGCCGTTAACAATCGCCGGGTGGCCGTTGATCATCGCATCACTGGCCACTAGCCGGCGCAAAATGCACTTTGGCTAATCACTGAACTGTAACTGCCCTTATTTCGTTCTTAAAATTTGTTAAATATCACTTATAGTTCACATATTCATTTTATTAATATACTTTTAGGCATAAAAAAGCAAGCCATTTCATCACCATTCAGACGAAACAGCTTGTTACTGTTAACTAAGAATTTGATTTACCCAATCTTTTAATCCTGTTGGTTCATTGATTATAATGAGTTCTTGCCAGATACCGGCATAATATAGCCCTTTTTCTTTAGCAGAATTCTTCTTATCTCCATAAACATATTCCGGCATAAGAAAACTATATTCATTCCACGTGGCTCTTCCCATTCCTTCCATAGTCAACACTCTGTCTTTTCGAAAATCAAGAGTACCACAACCCTTCAATAAAGGGTTTATAGATAGCTTCTCAGAAGGTAAATAAAGTGCATTATTGGGATCCCGTAAATGAATCTTTGAGAAATGTGGATGCCAGGAATATTTCATAATGTGTTTAGGGTCCGTAATAATATTCCCTACTTGCATATACCCGTAAACCACCTGTAAGTCATTCCCGGAATAAAAATCTTCTGAAGTTCTCTTCTTGAATCTATATCCCTCAGTAGTTTCTTCGACCTGTCTAAACCACCCAAAGAAAAGAAATATATCACCCTTTTCTACCTTAGCATTCCTTAACTGTCCTTGTGCTGCACCACACTGACCAAATACCGGCTGCCATCCATCCACATGTTTTATTCTGTTATCTCTGATATCAGGATCCAGATGGCATTTCCCATTATATTTATCATATTTTCTTGTCGGACACAACTGTCTTAAAATTTCCGAATACTTCTGTCCATTCCAGGCAATATCTGCGTATGACACCTTCTCTTTTGCTGGGATAGGCATAGATAAAAGTGTACCGTCAGGCATTATAGGACTTGGAATACCGCCATTAGAAGAATCAAAACCTTTTCTTGAGAGAATAATCTTCATCTACAGCCCCCTAATTTCAACTAATTGCAATTCATTCCATGTATTCTTGAATCTAAGGCTTCCTTCCAATACGATTCTCTTTCAAGTATAACCTTATCTTCAATTTTTGCATTATAATTCTCTATTATAGTATATTGGAAGTTCTGCTTAACATATTCAAAACCTTGCATTTCAACTATCTCTTTAAGCTCCTTATTTCCACCATGCCCATTAGAAACATAGTTTTTCCATCTGTCGAGAAGCATCCCTTTATCAGACGTAGCTGACCCGACATAAAGTTTTCCTGTAAAAAGATCAGTAATCAAATATACAGCTTTCTGATTTGAAAGTGCATTTACCCAATCAGTTTTATTATTCTCAATTATTGTCCTAAGTTCATTATATTTCAGACATACCTTATCATAACCTGGAAAATTCTTACCTTCATAGAATGATGAGAGTATTTCTGATACTTCGATTTCTTCAATAAGTTTGTCTGCCCATCTAACCATATTCTGGACAGTATTATGATACTTCACAATCACTCTGCCATAGTATTTCTTATATTCAGTTAATTCAATACCTTCATAGGCTATGCCATTTCTCACATTAAGGTCCTTAGTTATTCTCTTTACTGTGGTAAGGAGATAAAAATCCCCCCCATTTTCTAACCTACATAGACCAATTATTATCTGACCTTCTTTAAATTCTGCTCTGCTATAATTCCAAAACAACCAATTGGTATTAATCTCTTCAGGGCTATTCAAGAACAGATCTATAACATTTACATTTTCGTGATTATTGATAAGCCTTATTTTTGTATTCTTTAAGTCCGCATCTGATAGACCTATAATGTCTTTTAAAACAATATTCTGATTTGCTTGTTCATTGCTTACCATTCCCATTATAATGCTCCTTCTGTTCTATCATATTCCTGCTGGGCTTTCTTCATCTCGGTATCTGTATAAGCACATAGTTTCACATCTATTTCGTAATCAGGGTAGTCCTCCACAAACTTTTTATATGCTCTCATACATTGCTTGACAGACTCCGCTACCGGGTTAGGAAGATCTCCGCCAAATATACTCGAGCTAATAAGCGGAAATGATATACTATGATACCCATTATCCTTCATAACCAACAAAGAGTTATAATATGCATTAAAAAGCTCCTTAAATGCAGTAGGTGTCACACCGAAGTTCGGACCAACCGCATGGATAATAGCTTTTGCATTTTTCATATTAAACGCAGGAGTAATCACAGCCTCTCCATCATGTATAGGAGTCTGGTATTTATTACAGGCTTCTGTCAATTCCATGCTTCCTGCCCTGGAGAATATAACGCCACAAATACCGCCACCTTCCCATAATCTAGCATTTGCAGCATTTACTACTACATCGGCTTCTTGATCTGCACAAGATGCATTTATAAGTTCAAACTTACTCATTTTATGTTTAGTCTTTTCTTTTAAGTCTGTACTTTCGATGCATTCTAAATTTGAAGAACTCTCCTCATACTGTTTCTTGAGCATATCCCTAACTTCCATCAATGCAAAGCCAAGTATATTGGTTCCACGCCAATTTGAAGCATCTATGCGTTCATTTTCGGACAATCTAATACCACAAGCCCATATAACATCATGATAAGCACATTCAACAAGATATGCATCACCGGTTTCAAGCAGTTTAGTTTTTAAACCTTCATTCTGCGAGAACTTGGCCATAAGCCCTTTTAAAGCAACAAGCTGTCTTCTACCAGCCCATATCTTATCGTTATATCCGGACGCTTTACGGGCAATCTTCTGCTGTTCATCAGGCTTGTCCGTTGCCAATATAACCTTGGCAGAATCAATGTCACCAAATTCCATACACTTACTGTACATTATGTACTGTTCCATTGAAGAAAATTTTATTCCTTCAAGTTCAAAAGGCGAAAGATACCAATTGCTTAAAAAGCCAAAAGGTTCCTCAGGCAAATGAAAATAAATAGCATCAACCTTCCGGCCAGAAATAATAAGTTTATTCATAGTTGGCATACCCATCACTTCACTTATAGATTCATTAACTTCTTTTTGCTGTTCTGGTGTCATCTGAGTAAATGCATTTTCAAAATTTGTCATAATATTCTCTGCATCCTTAAAATTATTACGTACATTATTAATAACATCTTCTATTCAGCAAGGTTATAATGCTGCATAGCCAACTTTACCATGCTATCCAGTAGTACCTTGTTATCCTCATAAGCCTTGGAATTTTCCATCCTAACCCTATATTCTCTCCATCTGCCCTCATACTTAACATCCAATCCTGCCGCTTCAAGCTTGTCCTTCAATTCCTGATCAAAATCTGTTTTAATACATAAATAGAAGAAACTCTTTTTAGGACGGAAAACAACAAAATTCTTTACCAGTCCATCTTTCTCCAATCCGATATAGAATTTGTTATATTTGAACTTATAACCAGGTGCCATCTCTTTAATAAATTCAAAAACGCTATCTACCTGCTTCAATACCTTCACATTACTTCCAGTATTTTCCCAGTAATTACGATCCTTTACTTCAACATCCTCATCCTCTTCCTCGGCGTTATCTATTCTGTCAATAACTTTTGTAAATGTCAGCGCAATATCATCCCCATATTTAAAAGCAGACATTTGAAGTGCTATTAAAGGAATCGCTCCATTAAAGAGTGAAATAACATTCATGAAACGTCCTGTTATCTCTTCAGCAACAATAACTGCACAATGATTTACATTCTGATACCTTTTTCGTTCAATATCCCAATACTCAATCGTCCTTATGATATGGCTCGGATCTGTTGCGCCAAGCATAATCTCAACTTCATACCTTGTATCATCATCAGAATCAGATAAGAGGATATCCAAACGCCCACCGGACGGTAATTTTTTCTCTCTTTTAACTGCACGAACCTCATCTCCAAGCCCGAGTATTTCGGGATGTTCAAAAATATATGCCTGAATTGCATCCTCTTTTATTTCAGGATGGTTCTTTAATGATATTCTCTCTAACGATACCAACTTCGCCATAATGATCCTCCAATTTTTTTATGAATTGTGTTATCTAAATTATTATCTTTTTTCAGTTATCATTCATTCCAAATTTATTAGTAAGGAGTTTTTTCTTCCAAAGGTTTTCAATCTGCACAACTTCCTCGTCCGTAAGTGTCTTAGGCAGTATCTGTAAAATCGAAAATTGGAAGGCATGATATCTTTCAGGATATTTGCATACCACCTGCTTCATCTCTTTATTATTTCCGTGCCGTGTCTGTACATATACTGACCATCTCCCAAGAAGCCCGTTCTCGCCATAAGCAGAACCAACATACTGCTTTCCGGTCTCCGTATCCACTATCAGATAAATAGCATATACCGAAGACAGTGCTGTATGCCACGCTTCATACACTTCCCTATTTTCAATGATTTCCTTTAACTCATCATATGTCTTCACCAGATTCTCGAATCCTGTAAAGACCTTCTTTTCATCTGGCTGTATAGAAATAATCGGTTTTTCAGTTGTCCCTTTCTGATGCCACATCCTTGCGGAATTGCCCCAGTCTATTGTCAGCTTGTTTTCAACATCAGCTAATGCATCTATCTTTGTAAGTTCAAATATTGCATTCTCGCCTTTAAACTCTTTAGCCTCGCTCTCCGGCATCCCTACGGGCATATTACCGATAGTATCAGGAATACTACCCTCAACTTTATATATTGAGTGGAACTTTGCTAATGTCCCCGCTCCGCTTATAAATACCGCCCAGTATTCATAGTTTTTGCTAAAGTCCTTCTTTTGATGACATGTATACTCATATACCATTCCACGGTCATAACATTCCTTAAAAACCTTATCTGTTAAGCTATGTCTGATCAGCTTAACCTCTTGTGGATCCAAACCTGCTTTCCTCAATACATCTGAAAACATTAATAAACTCATGTATTCACCTCTTTATGTAATTTTATCCGTTACCCTTAGTGTTTTCATTCTCGCTCATAATCTCAGAATTCATTAGTTCTTCTTTGCTGTTCGTATGTGGTATATGAGGATTAAATCTTTCTTCTGTGAAAATAGGTGAAATCTTGTCTCCATTTGATTTTTCCTTCTTAGGTTTAGGACCTGCCTCTTCAAGAACAATTTCTTCAGATTCCGGATACCAGTGTTCTAGTCTTTCTTTTGATGCAACCCGTAGACCCTTTAATTCTTCAAGGATATCTTCCACCTCGCGTTCACGCTGCGGGTCATCAAACCAATCCATTGTCCAGAACCTTCGCAGATTCCATCCCAAACCTTTAAGAACATTTTCCTGAGCAATCTCACGGTCCCTGGTATTGCCTGCCATTTTATAGGATTCGCCATCCAGCATTATGCCAAGTAGGTATTCATTGGGATTATCCGGATTAATAACCGCTATATCAATTTTGAAGTCAGAATGTCCCAGATCGATTTTAGTTTTATATCCTTCTTTCTCTATGGCATCACTTAATTTCTTTTTAATGCCTTGAGACTTACTAATATCATCCTGATTATTTCCTGTTTCAGGGAGAATACCCGTTTCTGCATATTTCAAGAAAGCACTTAAACCTTTAGCACCTTCAGAAGCCGGATGTTTCTGATCAATCATAGAACTTGTAATCGAAGAAAAGACTACCATCTCATATTTTGCTCTTGAAACGGCCACATTCAGTCTCTTCCATCCTCCATCCTGACTAAGAGGTCCAAATGAAAGGTATAGTCCACCTCCTTCATTTTGTGCAAAAGTAAACGAAAACAATATAACATCGCGTTCGTCACCCTGTACATTTTCAAGATTCTTAACGAATAAGGGTTCTTCCCCTGTGGTTGCCCAATCCTTAAATTTCTTATCTTTTTCGTATTCAGCTTCAATTAATTTCTTTATATATCTGCACTGACTAAGATTGAAGGTGACAATACCCAGTGACATTTTTCTGAGCTCTTCATCATTATATCTGTGTAGCACATCCTCAACCACCCGCTGAGCTTCTTTTACATTTATATTTCCTTTCTTCCGTCCATTAACTTTTACAAGCGTAACTCTCTTTTCCCTGTCGTTAACAGAAGGGAATGTATACAATTCGTTCTTATAATAATTTCGATTACTGAAGGCTATGAGGCTTTCATGACGACTCCTATAATGCCAGAGGAGTTTTGTGTCCGGCATAAACAAAGCGCAATCATCCAAAATACTCTCCTGATCACCCAACTCATAGAAATTTTCCATATCCTCATATTTTCCCGAAAAGAAATTGGTCGGTGGCATCTGATTAGAATCTCCAACAATAACAGCATTTCTGCCCCTAGCAATAACACCAACTGCTTTACTAGTCGGAAGCTGTGAAGCCTCATCAAAAATCACAAGATCAAACAAGTCATTCTCAGGCTGCAGATACTGTGCTACCGAAAGCGGGCTCATCAGCATACACGGACAGCATGTGCATATCGTTGGCAATGTCTGTTTAAACAGTTCACGGATACTGATTCCCCTTCCTCCGCTTTTAATTGCTTTAGCAATCAGCTTTCCATTTTTCCCTATAGCAATAGATGCTCTGGCAGATGGTGTTCTGAGTCGTAACTGGTATAAAATCTCTTCTCTTGTGATTCTGATAAATTCGTCATCTGCTTCCTTAAATGCCTTGATTTTATCATTGAAATTTTCGCCGGTAAATCGGTTCAAAACATCACTATGTATAACCGCCCGCCAACTTAATGCCTTATATAACGCCCTGAAAAAAGCAGGGATTAAAACATCGTGATCCATTCCGTCACGATATTCTTTACACATTACCTCTAATCCTGCTTCAGCACATTTCTTTTCTGCGTAACGGTAATTCATCCAATCTCGCAGTTCAGCACCGCCATTCCTAATCTCAATTATACGTGACATTTTTGCTCCAAGCCAGCCTTCCGGCGGATTATATGACGGCATCTCAAGCAAATCATTTAATCTTTTATCTGCCTTTTGCAACAGATCAAATTGTTCAATTAATCCATTTGCTTCTTCACATAAAGTATCATTTATAGCCAGTGTTGTCCTAGTAAATTCAAGTAGTTTAATCCAGTCCTGATATGTGCTTGGTGGCTCAATTACAGATTTAGAAGATAATGATTCTGCTAACTGACTGAGTTTTTGGGCAGCCTTCTCAAAAAGATATAATGCATCGCTCAGATCTTTTCTTAAGCTTTGAGTGTACTCGCCCTTTCCTACATATGAAAACTTATTTTCGCATGGATGCCCTACACGTTTTCCCTCTGTTACAAGTCTATCTAATAACCTTCTGCATTCCTTTAGGGTCTCTGCATCACAATTATCCAAAAAATCATCAGGAATTCTTATCCCGTAATCTTCTTCTGGCATAGACTCGTATTCATCTATAAGCTGACGAAAACTTAAACCACAGTGTTGTGGTTCATGAAGGGCTTTTACATACTCATCCAGTTCATCCTTTTTCTCTGACAGTTCTCTGAGTTTAGATTCATATTCAGTATGCACACCAAGGCTGTTCAATGACATATTTCTTGCAATCTGATTAAATACACTTCTTTTAGTAGCCTTATTAGAATGAATTTCCAGGCAAAAATCTTCAAGCCCAATATCTTTAAGTCTTTTTTGTACAACTTCCATAGCTGCCGGTTTTTCAGCTACAAAGAGAACTTTCTTTTCTCGCATTAAAGCATTTGCAATCATTGCCGTAATTGTTTGTGACTTACCTGTTCCGGGAGGACCCTGAAGAACAAAGCTGACACCATGCGCCGCCATATTCACTGCTCTCATCTGTGAGGCATCAACTGAAACCGGAAGGTAAGGTATTTCTTTGTCAACTATCTCTGGAATAGCCATATTCCATTCCGGAGTACCGGAAATAATTGATTTAACTATTTTATTGTTTTCGAGGAATTCCGGATGAGAATGAACATCATCCCACATTAAAATCTGGCCAAATGAATAATTAGCAATCGTGCAGCATTCAAGAACATCCCATCCATTCTTATTCATGATAGCCTTACGGATCACTGCAAAAACTGTGTTAACATCTACTCCATGTTCATCGTCAGGCAGAACATCAAGTCCTGATATCACTATATTGAACTGCTCTTTTAGCAGTTCTAAAAGCGTCATATTAATAACAGTCTCGCTATCACGTTTTTTTACGATATATCCTTTTGATCCAGACTTATCTACAATATCAACTGGCACCAATATAATCGGAGCATAATTATATTTATCATTTGTCTTGCTCTTTTTATCATCCTTCCATCGTAACATTCCGAGAGTCAGATACATAACATTCGTACCGGTTTCCTCCAGCAATGTTTTGCTTGTATTATAAAGCTTTTTCAATTCTTTTTTTAACCACAACTCATCCCAGAAGAACGCATGAAGTATATGGTTGTCAATATCTTTATCCAAAATCAGAGAGTATTGATCTATAATTTTATTCTTCTCAAATACATTCCAATTTCCGATTCTTCCAATGGGTTTTTTAGAACCTAAGTTTTTAATATGTTCTGTTATTTCCTCAAAAATTGGCGCAATAACAAATTCGCTCTCATCAGCTAAAGCATCTTCAATCTTATTGAGAGATGTAGCTGCAAGGGTGATTACCTTATTTTCTTTAGCATTCACGAGAAGATTTCTTGTAGAAATATCTAAAAGCTTATGTTCCCATTGTATCAGTTTTGTGGCAGGTGTTTTATGCTTCTCAATGTCAGAGATATCTATAGCAGAAAAATCTATCGTATCTCTTCCCACAAGCAGACTCATATCCCTATCTTCAAAAACGAGTGAATAGCCATCTGTATTTTTCACTCTATATGGAATAGGCTTAACACCACTTATTCTAGCTCGATATACATCTCCAGCCAAATGGAAACAGCTAGAATCAATTAAATGTCCCTTCGCATTGGCTACTGCCTCTTCAAAAGTAATAATATTGCACATGCACACAGTATCAACAAGAAGGAGTTCATTGACACCTTCAGCAGACATCTTTAATATTTTGGAACAGTCTTTCGTATAATAGTTTTCAAAATTTCCATCATTAGTAAGCCATACTCCCGAAAATATGTGCCCCGATACCATGATATATAAACCATGTAGACCTGCAGCCTCAAGACATGCCAAATAAAACAATGTCATATCCATACAGTTTCCCATCCTGAACTCCATCAATTCATCAGGAAAACGGATTTTCTGCCCTTGATCTTCAAAGCTCGGTGGTGCAGTTAAGTATGAAATATTTTTTTCCTGGATAGCGGTATAGACTGCTTTAGAAACAAAAATCACTCTCTTCTCATCATCTTGATAACCTGTCAAAGAATCATCACCGGTCCATTCTTCCAATAAAGATGACGCTCTTTTAAGAATTAACTTAACTTCCGGATGTGAAGGCATGATATACGCTGACAATAATTCCGGTGAATACCTTACACATCCCGGCCACATATTATAGGGTAAAATCGTAATTTCAGAGTATGCTGCTATCAGCTCATCATCGCCTTTGAGTAATTTGACACAAAGATTGCATTTTACAGTTTCCTCTACAGCCGCAAGGAAATTTCCATGTACTGCTATTTTTACTTCGCCAAGGCATACTTCTTCCTCGCCGGGTATCATTTCTATTTCTTCCGTATAAGGAACAATCAGCTCTATGTCAGTCTCAATTTTAAGTACAGCTTCTTCTAAGTCCTCTTTCGATAAATTTTTAAGAATTATATTCTTAATAAGTGGTATTCCCCCGTTTTGCTGCAAGGCATAACAATAATACTCATTTACTTCAGCTAAAAGAGAATAATCCCCACTTGTAACATCAATATTGTATTGAATCTCTGATTGTTTAGGGGGCGTTTTAGCTTCTTCCTTGATTATCTCTTCCCCCAAAAGGCAGGCTGCAGCCATATGTTCACACTTCATTCCCGAAGAAGCATACGGACAAGAGCATTGCATATCTGCAACGCTTCCTTCTTTATATTTCAATTTAACATTATACTCTTTTTTCCCAAGGATGGTCACAGTAAGCTCATCACCATCTACTTTAAGATCCTTATAGTGCTCTTCTTTAACATATTCTAATCCATCTTCGATTATTTCATCTGATGCAAACAACTCCTGCCATTCCATACGTAGATCCTCATATTAAATTCGAAATAAAAAACACTATTTTCGCTAATTCTTTATAAACTCTAGTCTAAATCATTATGGAGTCTCCAAGTACTCAACTTTTTTCCCTTGATCCTCAGCATATCTAATCTCTGATTTGGTACTCTCACCGATATAACCACCTACATTTATAACATAAATTGAATCTGCTATATCTATCTTTCGTTTATGCATATCATCAAGCATTTCTTTTGTTTTTGACACAGTACCTTCATCCATACCATCCCATACTTCTTCATCCCCTGAATGCCCAAACAGACCAACACTGATTACAATATTCCCTTCAAGTGTCAGCCTTCTTTGTGCCTCTACAAATGCATCCTTGAATCTGGTACTACCACAAAGCGTAACAACAGGATATCCTGCTTTAATCTTATGAAGGTTTTCGATAAGCAACGGAATTCCTTTTGAAATCCAAAAAGAACCGCTAACCATTCCAGATGACATACCACCATGTGCAAGCTCCCCTACATGAGCTTCGGCCTCGTATGTCAATTGTATTCCAGTCATTTTCTTAAAGAATTCACATACATAACCTGCTAATTCGTAATCATCAATATCCAGAGATGTTCTTTCACAATTTTTCTTCATTTCTTCCCATAAATATGGGTCTCCCCTAAGTCCCCACTGTCTAGGAGTTCTTTCAAAAATCAGAGACAAATTCTTTTTCATATATCTTATTCAACCCCCAATGCCTTAAACACAGCATCCTCAGCACTCTGATAAAAAATCAAGTTAAAACTGCTCATCAACTCCGCAGGTACTGTTGCAAAATCAACTGCCGATATCTGCGGGAGCAGTACTTTCTTTGCCCCACTGTCAAGGCATACCTGCAGAGTATCCGCTAGGTTATCAGCTTTTATCATAGTTCCGCTTATACTTATTTCGCCCAGAACTACTAGCGAACTCTGTACAGGCTTTCCGAGTGTTATAGAACTCAATGCTATCAGTGTCGGCAGTGCAAGCTTGTTGCTCATGCCAAGTCCCTGAAGGTCTTGATAGTTTATAACATAATCCTTTGTTGTTACATTAAGGGATCCGCTTATTCTCTTACCATTAGCTTTCAGGTAACTGTATGCAGTATTGGTTGCTTCTTTGCATTCCCTGTCTGACGCTAAGCCTGTACGATCAAACTTACCATTTCCAGGCAACATCTGAGACTCCATACGGAATACACCTATCATTCCGGACTTACCCTGCGAAACAGTATATACCTGTCCCGGATTAAGCATACCCTCAGGTATAAGCTTACCGCCCCCCTGTTCAGGTACAGAAACATAATGTTCTTCAAAAGTCTCGTTATCTATATATGAGAAGTTGACATCATAGAACTCCATGCCACCAAGCTTCTTTAGCTGTTCCTTTACCCTACGGCGCATTTCAAGGGATATTTTAATAATCTCCTCAAGTTCCAGCTTTGTATACTCTCCGTTAGGATATATCAGCTTTACGAGCCCGCCTACCATCTTCCTAACCGCTATGGTATCACGCTGATTAAGGTTTTTGCCTAATACATAATATTTTTCTATAGCATCCCCATACTGTTCTTTTCTGAGTTCCCTAATGAACTCAGCAAGGTAGTCAGTTATAAAGCCATAGTCATTCGTGAAATGTTCAGGTCTGAACTTAGGAATCTCCCATCCCGGAATATAACAGTGCATACGGTCAAGGAACGCAGTATCGGTGCCCATCTCAGGTGGAAACGGATCAAACAAGCTGCTGGTCTTCAAAAGTACATCTACGCTCTGGTTGATGTTACCAACAAATACCATAGATGCTGATGCCGCCTTCTCTTCTTTTCCCCTTGCAAAAGAACCGGATGCCATATAGTCCTTCATTATCTGAATTCCATCTTTATCCTTAAAGTTGATACCTGCAACCTCATCAAAAGCGACACAATCCCACAGACCCACTAGTCCCATAGTGTGCCTGCCCATGTTGTAAAACAGATTTGCTACAGTGGTCTGACCGCCGGATACCAATATGCTGTTAGGCGAAACCTCTTTATATATGTGTGACTTACCTGTACTTCTTGGTCCAAGTTCACAAAGGTTAAAATTGTTTTCAACCAATGGGACCATACGCAGAAGCAAGAGCCACTTCTCTCTTTCAGATAGCCTATCCGGTTCCATTCCTATGGAACGGAGAAGTATATCTATCCATTCTTCCTTTGAGAATGCCTTTCTACCTTCTTTCAGTTCATTTATATCCACTGACGGCATCTGGATAGGCTTAATGTTGCTTATAGAGATCAGCGGAGCCTCCTTCTTCTTTTTCTTAGACTTCACGTCCGCTGTAAATCCAATAGCATTCTCCATCTCTTCCTGGGCATTATATTCTAATTGGATGATGCACCATATACCGCCACAAAGCAAGCGGTCATACTTCTCCGGATATTCTTCTGGAATAGGAACACCCTCTAACCCAAGGTTAGAAAATGTTGCCTCATATTCGTCATATCTCAAGTTAAGGCTTACGGTAACACGATCGATTATCCTCATCGAGCCTCTCTGCCTTAGTTTTGATAACACTTTCTCAGATTCGTCAGGACGGACGAAATTATCCGCTAGGATATGCTTGACGCTCTCAACACCAGACTGTATTATCTCTTCATCATCAGAGTTACAATACTGACCCAGGAGATACTCCAGAACGTAAATCGGCACATTAGCGCCTTCCTTTATATGCTTAGTTAAGTCCTTTCGTACTATCTTCCCGTCAAAATGCTGCCTAAGCTTTCTCCTGATTGCATCATTTGTCCATTTCCCATTTAAAGTTACATCTCTTTCTTCTGCTTCCATGAGATTGCTCCTTTTTCTTATCGTGCAGTTCCTTTAGTTTACTATAAAAAGTATGCTAAAGCCTAAGGTTTTATCATTTCAGATTACCACTATCATCAAATCGAATCTCTGCTTAAACATGAGACGTTTATCGAGTTTGCCTATATTTTCACATTTTCTTCATCTGCTTAAGCCATAATAATCATTCGATAAATTCAAGGTTAATTTTCGA
>JAEEGL011822611.1_pt1 | contig 16140 bp, 13 predicted proteins | sample 9134231 | NCBI WGS metagenome assembly JAEEGL01 (sample SAMN16246548, study PRJNA631951) | gut metagenome | biome: gut microbiome; feature: rumen; material: fiber-attached | host: Bos | place: Iran: Karaj | collected 2018-10
CGGAAATCGCTCAGGCTCTATCCGCCGAGGCGCAGATGATCAAGGCGAAAATTCCGCAGAATTCCTACGTCTTTTCAATGTGCATTGAGGGCAAACAGATGCCGAGCGAAGCGTTTAGTCAGAAATTATCTAAACTCGCAGTTGACGGAAAAAGCAGTATCGTTTTTATTATCGGAAGCTCCTTCGGACTTGACGGCGAAATCAAAAAGCTGTCGGACGAGCGCTTCTCAATGAGCGAGATGACATTTCCGCATCAGATGGCACGGGTGATGCTGCTCGAACAGCTTTACCGTGCGTTTCAGATTTCGGGCGGTGGAAAATATCATAAATAAGAGGTTGGGAAATGCTTAAAGAGGTTGAAATGTGTCTTCTGACCGACTGCGGTTTTTCGATATGTGAAAAAGACGGCGAAGCGGTTGTTAAAAAGGGTGAAGATAAGAAAAAGCTTGATATTAAGGTTCTGCGAAGCCTTGATATTTTCTTTAAGGAGATTGAGCCCGGGCAGGCGCAGGACGAGGCGGATGGCGCAGTCTGCGTACGCTTCAAAGGTGACGGCGCACTGTATTATACTGATGACAAACTCGTTGAGGGGCAACTTGAGGAATATTTCAATGCGTATTTTGACGGTACGGCAAAGCCGTTTGCCCTGAGCTTTGATTCCTTTGACGGAGGCGGACCGGAATACTCGTTTGAAACGGAGAAAACGGGAATCTTCACCTGGTACGGTCAAAGGCGGTATCTCAATCCCGACCACGATAAGATGTGCGGCTCGGCATTCAGCGTTATTTTTGAGATTTATCCCCTGAGAAAGGGAACGGCGACGGCGCTCATCAGAGGCGAATCCCCGATTTGTCCCGAGCCGTTAAGACGGCTTACCGTCGAGGTCGGAGACGGTTTGTCAACGACTTATAGAATTGAAGAAATCGAATAAAATTAACGGAGAGTCGTTTGACTCTCCGTTTTCCTTTGTGTTATTGATTAGAACACTTTTTTCATAAAGTATTTGCAGTGGCCTTTCGGGCAATCCTCAAGGGTGCCGAAAACAGTATAGCCCTGCTTCTCATAAAAATCCTTTGCCTGCCAGTCAAAGGTGTCAAGATAAACGAGATTGCAGTTTTCCTTAAGAACTCCCTCAACCTCGGCTAAAAGAGCCGAACCGATACCCTGACCCCGATAAGCTTCGTCAACCCAGAGAATATCGATGAAACCGAAGTCCCACGCAATTCCGAGGCCTAAGCAGCCGCCGATGATATTGCCTTCGGCATCAACGGCCTTTCTCTGAACGGCATAGGCCTCCGCATCCTCTCTTACGGGTACCGTTGCAAGGTTGAACTGATAGAGGCTTTCGTCAATAAATTCGGCCTCCTCATCATTGGCGCAGCGTTCAATTCTGTAATCCATTTTTATACCTCCCAATAGTATTACTTCCTCTTGAACAGGCGGTTGATGTGCCTGTAATACTCTGCATCAACTTGATTTATCGTATCTTCCGTAGTGCGGAAAAGCCAGTTGCCGGCGGCCCTGCCGGGTACGTTCATCCGCGCATCCGAGCCGAAGCCGCACAGGTCCTGAAACGATATCATACTGATAAGCGACGGGCTTCTCCATACCGCCTCGATAATCGCACGGCACGACGGGCTGCGATAGCCGCCCTCGCCCCAGTTGTCGCCCTTAAAGCCGCAGTAATCGAGTGCAAAGCGGCGCTCGTTTTCACTTGCCTCCCAGAGCCATGCAAGCACGGTCGTATTGTCGTGAGTGCCGACATAGGCTATGGAATTCTTCGGGTAATTGTGCGGCAGGTGAGTGCTGTCGCCGTTCGGGTCGAATCCGAACTGAATTACCCGCATACCGGGAAACTGAGTGTCCTCAAGAAGCTCAATAACGTCCTCGCCGAAGGTGCCCAAATCCTCGGCTACTATCGGCAGGTCGCCGAGCTCGTCTTTAATTGCGTTGAACAGCTTCATTTTCGGGCCGTCAAGCCACTCGCCGTTTTTCGCTGTTTTTGACTCGGCGGGAACTGCCCAGTAGGAAGCGAAGGCTCTGAAATGGTCGATTCTTACGGTGTCGAAAATTCGCAGCGAGGCTTTGAGCCTTGCAATCCACCATTTATAGCCGTCCTTCTCCATAGCCTTCCAGTTATAGAGCGGGTTGCCCCAGAGCTGACCGTCCTCGGAGAAATAGTCGGGCGGCACGCCTGCGACACGCTTTTTCGCAAAGGTCTTTGAGTCAATTTCGTAAAGCCCTCTGTTGCTCCAGACGTCGACGCTGTCCATCGAAACGTAGATGGGCATATCGCCGAGTATTTTAACGCCTCTGTCGTTGGCGTAGTATTTGATTTCACGCCACTGCGAGAAGGCGATATACTGCACGAAGCGGTAAAATGCGGCAAGCTCTCTGAGTTCGCCGTCGGCATTTTCAACGCATTTTTCATAGTAAGCGTATTTTTTGTCCCACTCATACCACGGCTTGTCGGAGTTCATTTCCTTAAGCGCCGAGTAGAGCGAATAAGCCTCGCACCACGGATTTTCTGCAACGAAAGCGTCAACCTTTTGCTTTATTTCGTCAGTGATATTCGCATACGCTTTTTTGAGAAGCTCAAGACGCGCGTTATATGCAAACTCGTAGTCGGCAGTATAGGGTGAGCCGTAATAGACGTTTCTCTCAATATCGGCGTCGCTGACAAGCCCCGCTTTTTTCAGCTCGTCGGGTGAAATGAACATATGCGAAATCGCAAACGCCGCATTCGAGGTGTAGGGCGAGCCATAGAAATCGGGCGGATTGAGCGGCAGCACCTGCCAGTAGGAAAAGCCCATATCCGCAATTTTTTCGATAAATCTCTTCGTTTCGTCGCCCATAACGCCTACGCCGTAGCGGGAGGGCAGACAGCTTAAGTGCATCAGTACGCCCGATGCTCTTGTGTTCAACATTAAAATATCTCCTCGGTAATAAATATAACTATTATATGATACATTAAATGCCGTTAAACTGCAATAGAAAAAGAATGATAAATTTGAGTTTGTAGGGATGATTAAAATCACTTAACCTTCTAAGCTCCCCTTGTCAGGGGAGCTGTCAGCCGAAGGCTGACTGAGGGGTAGTAAAGGTTGATAATACTGCAAAATGACTACCCCTCCGTCATTTTGCAAAGGCAAAATGACACCTCCCCTGACAAGGGGAGGTTGGGGTAAAATGTTCACAGACAACTCCTCGACAAACTCCGCTTTGCAGCTCATAACTTAAAAATGCTCCCGACGGGAGGGGTAAATCCGTCGGGAGTCGATGTATATTCAAACGGTGAGGGGTATCAACCGTCTGAAAGCTTTGAAAAACTTCTTATCAGCCTAACACGCTGACGTTTGCCGAGGGGATGTAGCGGCAGGTGATTACGTTATCCTCATAGATTATGAAGGCGTATCTGCCGTCGTCCCTGTAAGAGCAGAAGAACGGAACCGACTTGTCGGAAATCTGCTGCGCCTTTTCGGCTGTATCCGCCTTTTTCAGCGGATGGTTATAATCGTTGTAGAATGAGGTGATTATATCAAGCATGGTTATTGTCTTCTCATTCTCGCCCTGATACTTAAAGCCGAAATAGTCCGAATAGGCAAGGGAATTAAGCATAATGCCCTGATTGAAAACCTCGGAAACAAGATTGCCTTCAAGTCTTGATCCGCGCCAGTAGTAGAAGTCCTTGTTGGTCTTTGAAAGCTCTAAGCAGAGCAGGTCCATAACCTTGTCGGGAGCGAGCTTGGAGTCGGTGTAGTAAACCTCTTTAATCTTTGCGGCGTGGGTGTTTACGTCGAAGCCGTGCGCCTTGAGAAGCTCAAGCGTTTCGGCCATGTTATCGTAGATATAGAAGCAGTTCCCGCCGTATCCGCCTGCCTCACCTGCGAGGTTTTTGGTTTCGGTCTGATTTACGCCCTTTACATTCCTCTGATATTCGTCGTAAGGCATCAGCTGATTATAGCCGTAATCGTTATAGACAACGTATTTGCCATCGGCGTAATTTGCTTCGCTGCAACTTGTGAAGAGTATCGCAACGGGACACTTCGGATTCATATAGGTTTCTTCAAAGCTCAGCTTCGTCAGGTCATTGTAAAGCGCCTTCATAAGAGCTTCGTTGTCATCGAATACGGGAAGCTCGTTTTCACTGTAGTAGTTGCCGTCGATACCGCCGCCGCTGGTTATTGCGTTGTCAACAATACCGTCGGGGGAAGCGACCTTCCACTGCTGATCCCTGAGCATGCCCTCGTAATAGTTTGCAATGGAAGCGGAAGTATAAACCCTTCCGCCGAAGCCGTCATCGTAATACATGCCGTCTTCCCAGTTTTCGTCGAGCGGACGCTTAGGTTCGTTGAGCATAAGGAATTTCATGTTGCTCTTATAGTAATCCGTTGCATAAACGCCTCTTGCATATTCTTCGAACAGAGCCGAATCGTAAACAGTAAACGAGCGGAGAATTTCCTTGCCGTTTTTGAGCACGAACTTAAAGGTTACGGTTGTCTGATCCTTTCCGTCAACCTTCTTCGAGGTGCTGATTTTTTTGAACTGGTCGAGCGCGAACGCAATATCCTTATCATCCGAGCTCATATATGCCTCGCCCGAGAAGATGTGGGTGGGGAAGTTGTTCTTGGGGTCGTAGACGTCGAGTGCAATCTCTTTTACGTCAGAAGCGGCGGGAACCTTGTTAAAGGTTCCGAACTTTTCGCTTGCGAAGTAGCCGAAAACAACAAGCGATACGAGTACGAGTCCCGCGAATACCGGCCACATTCTGACTGTCGATTTAAGCTTTCTTCTGACGACAAGCTCTACGACGAAGAAAACTATAAACAGCGCAATAATCGAGAGCACAAGGCAGAGTCCCGTTTTTCCGAACATGGGGTTCAGACCGCTGTCGGTAAAGCTGCTTGTAAGGCTGGTGCTTATTTCGCCGAATAACATTAACAGCAGGGTGGCTGCGCCGGCAAACGCCGTTGTGCCGAGAACCGCGGCAGAGATATAGAAGCGTCCGAATGAGTTGGCGTGCTCTGCTTTACGCTTGTTGATAAGCACGTAGCCCAGAGCGAGAAGCACTGCCGAAATAATAACCCAGACGAATATAGGGAGCATAAGACCTGCATCGAGCAGCTTGCTTTCGGGAACGGTTTTCTCGAGCAGATCCGCCATACCGTTGTAAGGCGAGCTGAGGAACAGACTGCTCTTATCCGCAACGTCCGAGAGCGCCGCCTTCGCGATGTCAAGGTCAACCGCGAATCTCCACGGCGAGAACATTCTGCCTCTGATAAGATCCACGGCGTAGCTTTCGCTGCGGTACATACCGATATAGCCCTTAAGAGCATACTCGGGAAGGTGAAGCGCTATGGTTGAAATGATAGTCGGAAGCGCTGAAATTGCCGCTGTATTGAGCGCCATTTCAACGAGCGAGCCGGAGAAGGTTGAGGCAACCGTAGCTATCGCGAAGCCTGCAAGTCCGCTGACGAACAGCACGCTGAACTCATAGAAAAAGACTTCGAAAAGATGCTGACTTGCGCCGAAGGACGCGAGATTGATTATCAGCACAATGCCGATAGGAATGAGAACCGCGAGCATAAGCGCAAGCACGCCGGCGATAATGCGGTTGATATAAAGCCTCGTTCTCGTGATGCCCATGCTGAAATAAACGTTGACGCTTTTCTTTGAGAGCATGAAGCGGAAAAGAACTACCGAGATAATTATTCCGCACAGCACCATACCGTAGAGTATAAGCTCGGGATAGAGGAAGCCGCCGTTGCCGAAATACGAAATAATCTGCGAGGACGCCTTGTTCATCCTGAATTCGGGGGAGGTAACGAGCTGAACGACCTCGACTATGTGCTGAATTGAGAGCACAACCAGCGCGATTACCGCATAGGGTATCGCCTTGACAAAGCTGCGTACTAAATCTTTTGAATCGGCTTTATCATTCAAATATCTTGGTGACGTCATACTTTTTATCCTCCATTTCGTTTAAGAATACCTCTTCCATGGTCAGCTGATATTCGTCAATTGCTACGGGAAGAAGCGCGTTGAGCTTTTCCTTTTCTTCCTTCGAGTTGCCCTCAAAGATAATCATTACTATCTTGCCGTCAATTTCAAGCGATTTGTAGTTGATTTCCTTAAAGAGCTCCTCGGTGACATCGTGGTCAAAGATAAGGCGAAGCTTTGAGTAGTTCTGTGAAATATCGTCAACGCAGCAGTCCATTGTCAGATGCTTGCCGTTGATAAGTCCGACGTGGTCGCAGAGGTTTGAAAGCTCGGAAAGGTTGTGCGAGGAGATGATGAGCGAGGCCTCGTTCTCCGCGATATATTCCATAAAGAGCTTCTTTGTGACTTCCTTTTTCTGCGGGTCAAGTCCGTCGAAGGTCTCGTCGAGAAGCAGATATTTAGGCTTCGTTGCAAGTCCGAGAATTATTTCGGACTGTCTCTGCATGCCCTTTGAAAAGCCTCTGATTTTAGCCTTCTTGTCAAGCCCGTAAACCTCAACGAGGTTGTCGAAGGTCTTGAAGCTGAAGTTCGGGTAATAGTCGGCGTAGAAGTTCGCCATTGACTTGAGACTTGAGTTCATCGGGAAGTACAGGTCGTCGGGGATATAAAACAAATCCTTTCTTATATCGTCGTTGTCGTAAACGTACTGACCGCCCATTAGCACGTCGCCGCCGTCGGCAACGTAGATTCCCGCCGCGGTTTTCAGGAGCGTGGTCTTGCCCGCGCCGTTGTAACCGATAAGCCCGTAAATCGAGCACGGCTCAACGTTAAACGAGATGTTCTCAACCGCCGTGAAATCTCCGAATTTTTTCGTAACATTTTGGAATTCAATCATCTGACATCATCCTCCTTGTATGCGTTTTCAATAATATCAATCAATTCCTGCTTCGTTGCGCCTTTGGTTTTTGCATTGGCAACAAGAGCGCGTATTTCCTCGAGCGCCGACTCGGCGTAGCTTCTTGTGTCGGCTGCTGCACTGACGAAAACGCCCTTGCCCGCTACGGTGTAGATTACTCCCTGGTCCTCGAGTTCGCTGAGCGCGCGTTTGACGGTGTTGATGTTAAGTCCCAGCTCGCTTGAGAGATTGCGAAGCGAGGGAAGCTGTTCGTCGCTTTTGAGCTCGCCTCTGCTTATAGCGAGAATAATCTCTTCCTTTATCTGCTCGTATATCGGTGTTCTTGACCGATAATCAATGATAATTCTCAAAGGCCTCGTCTCCTTTCTTCAAAACTGTGTCAACTGTGCTATCACAATTAGTACAGTTTGATATTACACCCGCAAAATGCATTTGTCAACAGTTTTTCGAAAATTTTTTCAAATCAGAGTTCGGCGCAGCACGTAACATATACAATATATATGTATAGCGCATGCGCAGGAACAGATTCTTTCGTTAATATACAAAAAATTTCAAGTCTATTTTTGTCATTTTGCCAAACAACAATTTGTTGATATAAAAAAACTGTTATGGTATAATTTTTGGGTACGACTATTAGTTTTTGGATTATTATTTAATAGCTTCGTTATCTACACTTATGAAAGGAGGATTTCTTCATGAAATCCTATACAGCAGAAAACATTCGCAACATCGCGGTTGCAGGCCACGGCGGCAAGGGTAAGACCACTCTCTGCGAGGCTCTGCTCTTCACGGCGGGCGCTTCGGACAGACTCGGTAAGGTTGCCGACGGCAACACCGTGCTTGACTTCGACGCCGAGGAAAAGCGCCGCAAGACTTCCGTTTCATCGGCTATGGCAGCCTTTGAATGGGACAACAAAAAGATCAATCTACTCGACGCTCCCGGCCTCTTCGACTTTGAGGGCGGCGTATCCGAGGCAGTAAGAGCGGCTGAGGCTGTTCTTATCGTTGCATCGGCAGGCTCGGGCGTTGACGTTGGTACCCAGAAGGCTTATAAGGCGGCCGACAAGAAGGGCATCGCCAAGATGTTCGCAATCACAAAGATTGACTCCGACCAGAGAAGCTTTTACAAGACTTACGAGGCTCTCAAGGGTGAGTACGGTTCGGCTCTCTGCCCGACCATCGTTCCCTATATGGAGGGCGCAAACGTAAAGTGCCTTGTTAACTTCATTACGGGCGAAGCTTATGAATATGACGCAAACGGCAAGGCAAAGAAGGTTGACGTTCCTGCCGACGCACAGATAGACGCTATGAGAGACGAGTTCAACGAGGCAGTTGCTTCGGCTGACGACGCTCTTATGGAAAAGTTCTTCGAGGGCGAAGCTTTCACTCACGAGGAAACACTCAAGGGCCTTTGCGCAGGTGTTGCCGACGGCAGCATCAGCCCCGTATTCGCGGTTGCAGGTCTTACCTGCATGGGCGCAGACCAGCTCCTCAATGCCCTTGCATGGATAGCTCCCAATGCCAAGGACAACGCGGGCGAAACCGCCAAGAACGAAAACGGCGACGAGGTTAAAATCGCATGTGACGCCAACGGTCCTCTTGCAGCTATCTGCTTTAAGACCATCGCTGACCCGTTCGTAGGTAAGATGTCATTCTTCAAGGTTGTTTCCGGTAAGCTTTCGGGCGACGTTACCGCATACAATATGCGCACCGGCGAAAACGAGAAGATGGGCAAGATTGTTACCGTCAAGGGCGCAAAGCAGGAAGACGCGAAAGAGATTCCCGCGGGCGACATCGGCGTAGTTACCAAGCTCGGCGGCGTTAAGACCGGCGACACACTCTGCGATCCCAAGAATAAGGTTGAGCTTGCGGGCGTTGATTTCCCGAAGCCCTGCCTTTCAATGGCAGTATTCGCAAACAAGAAGGGCGAGGAAGAAAAGGTTGCCCAGGGCCTCCAGAAGCTTATGGAAGAGGATCCGACAATCACCTTCGCACTCAATAAGGAAACCAGACAGCAGGTCCTTTCCGGTATGGGCGAGCAGCATCTCGACGTTATAGTTTCCAAGCTTAAGTCAAAGTTCGGCGTTGAGGTTACCCTCGAGGTTCCGAGAGTTGCTTACAGAGAGACTATCCGCAAGACCGTTGAGGCTCAGGGCAGACATAAGAAACAGTCCGGCGGCCACGGTCAGTTCGGTGACGTTTGGATTAAGTTCGAACCCTGCGACAGCGACGAGCTCGTATTCGAGACCGCAGTTGTCGGCGGTGCAGTTCCGAAGAACTACTTCCCCGCAGTTGAGAAGGGCCTTCAGGAATGCGTAGTTAAGGGCTTTGCTGCAGGCTATCCGATGGTTGGCCTCAAGGCTACTCTTTACGACGGTTCATATCACCCGGTTGACTCCTCGGAAATGGCGTTCAAGACTGCCGCTTCACTCTGCTTCAAGGCTGCTATGCCCAACGCCGGCGTTGCAATTCTTGAGCCGGTAGGCACTCTTACCGTTCAGCTTCCCAACGACAACCTCGGCGACATCATGGGCGACGTTACCAAGCGCCGCGGCAGAGTTCTCGGTACAAACCCGACCTCCGACGGTCAGGAACTCGTTGCCGAAGTTCCGATGGCTGAGATGGGCGACTTCTCAACCGTACTTCGTTCCGTAACAGCGGGCAGAGGCTCATATACGCTTGAGTTTGCACGTTATGAGCAGGCTCCTCAGACGGTTGCCGACAAGGTTATCGCCGAGAAGGTAGCGGAAGACGACGAATAATTATAAAAATCCAAAAACACAATATATTGGGAGTTATCTTAACGGTAACTCCCATATTTTTTGATTATTTTGTCAAAATGCCTTGAAAAATATCGAATATATGTTAAAATGTAAATAATCATTTTTTTAGAGGTTGGACAAATGAAAAATAACACTGTATTAAAAGTATTGGCACTGATTCTTTGCGCCGCAACCGCACTTGTGCTGTTTGCGGCTTGCGATAAACAGACAGAGCTCAACCCCGTCGAAACGACGACCGAGCCTGTTACCGAGGAGCTGACTGCGGCTCCCATCCCCGCCGACATAAACCCGCTCACGGGTCTCGGCGGTCTTGCCGAATCGGCTCAGGGCAAACGCCCCGTAGCGGTAGTTGTTGAGAATCATCCCGATGCGCGTCCGCAGTGGGGACTTTGCACACCCGATATCGTTATGGAAGGCCTTGCGGAAGGCGGCATCACGAGAATGCTCTGGCTCTATCAGGACATTTCAACCGCACCGAAGGTTGGTCCCAACAGAAGCGCAAGACATAATTATGTTGAATTTGCGGCCGGACTTGACGCAATCTACGTTCATTTCGGCGGCAGCTATGCGGCGTACAATCTTTTTGCAAACGATAAGAGCATTGACCACATTGACGGCTCAAAGGGTGAGAATAAGTATTTCTCACGCGATAAGTCGAGGAACGTTGCCAGCGAGCATACTGCATATACCACGGGCGAAAGACTCGCGCAGTGCATAGCCGACAAGGGCATCAGAACCGATATCAAGCCCGAGTACGCGCACCCCTTCACGTTTGCTGAGACCAAGAGGACCCCGTCAAATGCGTGCAGCAAGATTAAGTTCGTATTCTCGTCGAGCTATAAGCATACCTTTGAGTACAATGCCGACGACGGTCTCTATTACAACTATATGAATTCCAATAAGATGAACGACGCCGACGGCAAGCAGATGGCAGTCAACAATGTTATTGTCATTTACTGTAACGTAACCAAGTATAACGGCGACGCCAAGCTTGTTGAGTGGAATCTCACAAGCGGCGAAGGCCTTTACATTTCTAACGGCGGCTATGAGACGATTAAATGGGAAAAGGGCAAAACTCACGATATGCTCAAGCTCTATGACGCCCAGGGCAATGAGCTTCAGCTCAATACGGGTAAAACATATATCGGCTTTGTTCCCACCTCCAGCAGCGCTCAGACTGAGATTACCGCCTAATTAAATACAATCATTAGTGTAAGGTGTTTGTCTCCCTTATATTCCGCGAAGGTCGGGCTGATATAATCAGCCCGACCTCTTTTTTGTAACCGAATTATATACAACGGCAGAAGTGAATTAATGTTCACCAACGCGCCGGAAACAGCGTGATTTGGCGTCGTTTGCTGCCGATTTTTAACATTGATTTATCTACCGTCAAGTATGTGCTGAAAATATTGCACAAAAAATTTTTAAAAAATTTGTGAAAAAACACTTGACAAATATTACAAAGGGTGTTATTATACCCTCGCAGTTCGGAAAGATGATAACAATCTCGCGCAAGCGAGTTCATATATACCGACTCCTCGCGAAAGCGAGTTTACATACAACCATAACGTTTTTCATATATAAATCCTAACCCCCTTTTTTGTGAAAGAAACCGTATTCAGTACGGTTTTTTTCATTTTTTTATGTCTTTTTTCAAGCCACTTGTCATTTGCATTAATATATGTTAAAATGTAATATCTATAAATATGATCAGATTTATTATATAGCAGGAGGGCCTGATAATGGCAGACGAGCTTGTAACCTTCACCGACAAAGCTCCCGTTAAGAGCACTACGAAAAAGAAAAACAGGAAGCGCGCGCATCCCTGGGCGTTCTGGCTTGGGCTGCTGATTGCCGTTCTGTCGGTAATCGGCCTTGTTACGGTTGTGCTCACGGGCATAGGCGTAGCGAAGTACGTCAATATAAAGACGAAGAATATTGACGAGTACAACAAGATGCTCATTCCCGTCGTAATGAACGATCCCGATATGTTTGACGACATTTCAAAGGCGGATATGGAGCAGCTTCTCGACATATCTATATGGTCCGTGCTTCGCGGCGATATTTCGCCCGACAAGTACGAGTACGTTGAAAACAATATGATTATTCCCGAGGAGGATGTCACCGCCGCATATACCAAGCTTTTCGGCACAGAGGTTCCTCCCGTTCACGCAACCGTTTCGGGTTACGGCTACGAGTTCGTATATAACGCAGCCGAGAAGACGTATTCCATCCCGCTGACCGGCGTTGAGCCCACTTATACTCCGAGAGTTACAGATGTTGACAAGAAGAGCAACACGATAGTTCTGACAGTTGCCTATCTTGCGGCGGACGGCTGGAAGCAGAACTCGCAGGGCAATATGGTAGCGCCCGAGCCCGACAAATACGTTAAGATTACGCTTCGCGAGAGCGAAGGCAATTACTATATCGCGGCCATGCAGTCAACCTCGGCACCCGAGATTGCCACAACTCAGCCAATGCCCGAGCCCGAGACAACAACCGAGGAGGCGACGAGCGAGCCTGTTGCGAGCGATACCCAACCGGCAGCTGAGGGCGAGAGCGCAGAGGCTTCGTCAGAGGCAGCAAGCGAAGAACCCGCAACGACCGAAATCGCAGGTTAACGGAGAAAAGCTATGATTAAGATTTCACCTTCAATTCTTTCAAGCGACTATTCAATACTCGGTGACGAGCTTAAACGTATGCAGGACTGCGGAGCCGATATGCTTCATATCGACGTAATGGACGGCCATTTTGTGCCGAACATCACGCTCGGCGCACCCATAGTCAGGTGCATAAGAAAATGCAGCACTCTGCCGTTTGACGTGCACCTTATGATAAGCGACCCGTACAAGTATGTTCCCGATTTTGTAAAGGCGGGTTCGGACATCATTACCTTCCATGTTGAAGCTGACAGTGACGTTGAAAAAACGGTTGAGCTTATTAATTCGCTCGGCGTCAGGGCGGGACTTGCCGTCAAGCCGAAAACGCCTGTCGAGGAGGTTTACCCCTATCTCGACAAGCTTGCAATGGTGCTTGTTATGACTGTTGAGCCGGGCTTCGGCGGTCAGTCGTTTATGGCGGATATGATGCCGAAGGTTGCCGCGGTTAAGGCGGAAATTGAACGCCGCGGACTCGACGTTGACATTCAGGTTGACGGCGGCATTAACGGCACTACAATAATCGAAGCGGCTAAAGCCGGCGCCAATGTATTTGTCGCAGGCAACGCGATTTTCTCAAGCGACGACGCGGCGGCCACGATAGCAGGATTCAAGTCGAAAGCCGACGTATAAAGTCGTCGCAGATAAGTTTGTAATGCTCGTCAAGCTCGGCGCGGCGAAGCCGTGCGGGGCAGGAACGCACAAGTCCGAATTCGGACAGCACGTGTTTTAGATTAATTTTATCTAAAACGCTTTGGCAGAGTTCAACTGCATAGTTTTCACCGTCGGAATACAGACGGCAGTCCGTGATTACGGCGTCGTAACGCTTCAGCGCGTCGCACAGGGGGAACAGATCTTCCCTTGAAAACAACGCGCAGACATAACGGCGGTTACGTATTCTGAGGCGTTTTGTGCTGCGGACGGTGTCGGTCAGCGTGAGTATTATATACATCCCGTTTTCACCGTTTGAAACCGCGTCAACATTCAGGCGGCAGCTGCGTCCGTTAAGGCTTATTCCCGAAACGCTCAGCAGGTCGCTTATCAGCCTTCCGGTTTTTTCGTCGTCGAGTCCGAGCGAGCTGAAGGCAATATCGTAACGCTCCATATCGGCCTTATCAAGCTGTGCTATAAGCCGATCGGAGGAATTAGTGTGGATTTTCATTTCGCACCCCGAAAAAGTCTTTTAATATATCATATTGCGGCGGCGCTTGTCCTGCAATAAATAAATAATGGAAACAGAGGTAGTATTTTGAGCACCAACAAAAAGGTTCAGGCGGCTGATGTCAGCCCGCTGACCGAGGAACAGACGCTTAAAATTAAATACAACCGAAAAGCGATGCTTGACGTGCTTATCGTCCTTGCGGCACCGCTGATTACGGCATTTTACTACTACGGAATCCGAGCCCTGCAGCTTGCGGCGCTGTCGGTAGCGGCAGCCGTTATCTGCGAGTGGGCAGGCGCAAGGATTTTCAAGGTTGAGATACATCCGACCGACCTTACGGGCGTAGCAACGGGACTGGCCGTTGCCATGTGCCTGCCGGCCTCGTCTGCCTGGTGGCTGCCCTGCGCGGCATCGGCGTTTGCAATAATGGCGGTCAGAATACCGTTCGGCAGTCATAAGAATACGCTGTTCGTTCCTGCAGCGGCGGGTATAGCGTTCGTGACCGTCTGTAATGCGGAACGCGTGTTCGGCTATGGCATTATTCCCAACGCCATCTATAAGACGGCGGTTTACGGCGGCGAAGATTTTGTCGCAGGCGACTCGGTTGCATATATGCTCAGCCGCGGCAACTCAATCGGAACGAACGTTATTAACTACATTGATATCTTAGTCGGCAATTTCCCCGGTCCCATGGGCGCGGGCTGTGTGCTCGCCATGCTCGGCGGACTTGTATATATGATTATCAGACGGCCCAAGAACGCAGCAGCCCCGTTGAGCTATCTTGCGGTGTGCTTCGTTTATGCGCTGCTTTTCCCGAGAATCACTACGGGCAGACTGACATCTGCGTTTATGGAGCTGTCGGCGGGACTTCTGCTGTTCGGCGCGGTAGTATTCTTAAGCAACGAAGCGGTTATGCCCACTAAGTTTTGGGCAAAAATCTGCTACGGTGCTTTTGCGGGACTTGTACTGATGCTGATGAGAAGCTTTTCGGGCTTCCAGGACAGCACGGTCTTTGCAATACTGCTCGCCAATGCGGTAGCACCCTTCTTCGACGAATTCACAGGTCTTACCAAAAAGGAAAAGGCAGCTGCTGAGGCATCGGCTTCTCAGGGTGAAGAACAGCCTTCGCAAACGCCTGCCGAAGCCGTGACGGGAGGTGAGCTTGATGGCTGATAAAATGTCTGTACGCGAGGGCGTAAGAAACAGCGCCGTCATCAAGAACCCCGTTCTGTTTGAGGCTATAGGTATAGCGCCCGTTGTCGCTATGGCGGTTTCGGTCAAGACGGCAATTATGCTTTCCGTTATTGCGAGTGTTGAGCTCGTAATTATCGAGAGCTTCGCATGTCTGCTTCTCAAAAAGGTCAAGCAGAGCTTCCGTGTGCTTATTTACGCGGTACTCGGCGTGCTTATCAATATGCCGCTGTTTATGTTCTTCAACCGTTTTGCTCCGAACGAAACGGCTAACGTAAGTATATTCATTCCCGTTATCGCAGTTAACTCGCTTATCGCACTTCACTGTGAGAGAATTGCGGTCAAAAACGATTTCAGGACTACCCTCGTTGACGCAATTTCCGCCGGCATAGGCTACGTCTTTATCATAATGCTTCTCGGAATTCTGCGTGAGGTTATCGGCTCGGGTACGTTCTACAGCTTTGACCTGAAATTCCCCGTTAAATTTTCGGGACTTCTGCTCCCGTTCGGCGGATTTTTGCTGCTTGGCTTCTTAGCGGCGTTCTTCAAGAATGCGATTAAGAAGAAGTATCCCGACGAAAAGCCCGAAGCGGCGTTCAATCTGTCCGAGATTTCGGAAATGCATTTTGACGAGATAAAGACTGCGGTTGAGGAGGATTTCAATCCCTTCGTTGACTTCTTTGCTGCCAAGGACGAGGGCGGGGAGACCGCCGAAGCCGAAGCGGTTCCCGAAAAGAAAAAGAGCATATTCAAAAAGTCCGATAAAAAGGAAAAACCCGAAAAGGAAAAGAAGTCAAAGAAAGCTGAAACTGTTGAAGCAGAGCCGTTGGTTGATGTTCAGCCCGTTAAGGATGAAAAACCCGCTCCCGAGAGAAGCGGAGTTTACGAGTCCGAATTTGACGACATTCTTGCCGAGCTCGAAGCGGCCAAGGCAAAGCCCGAAGAGCCCGCAGAAGAGGCGATTGAAGAGATTGCCGAAGAACCTGCAGACGAAACGGAAGGCGGTGATGAGCAGTGAGAGTAATTACCGATCTTTTACTTGCGGCGCTTTACGCATCGCTGTTCCAGAACTTCATACTTACGGGCGGCTACGGCGCGTCCGAGGCTATAAGAACTGCCGCCAAGCCCAAACAGCTGTTCAGACTGACGCTTTTCATCACGCTGTTTTCAACGTCGGCGTCGGTCATCTGCGTGCTGCTTGAACAGTTCAGGCGTGTACGCGCTTTAGGTACCATAGGCCACGCGCTGATATTCATAACCGTACTCGGCGCAGTATATTTAATCGTGCTTTTCATAGTTACCGCTATACTCGGCGCAAAGCAGAGGACGGTCAGAAGGCTCGGCATAGCAGCGTTCAACACGCTCGTGCTTGCCGTACCGTTTATCAATTACCGTGCGGGCTTCTCCATAGCCGAGGCGATTGGTTCGGGCATAGGCTCGGGACTTGCGTTCGCAATATCGGCAGTGCTTATAAATCTCGGAATACGCAGA
>JAEEGL012304392.1_pt1 | contig 16140 bp, 12 predicted proteins | sample 9134231 | NCBI WGS metagenome assembly JAEEGL01 (sample SAMN16246548, study PRJNA631951) | gut metagenome | biome: gut microbiome; feature: rumen; material: fiber-attached | host: Bos | place: Iran: Karaj | collected 2018-10
AGCCGATGGTTTCGAGGAAAGGTACCGGCAGGTACCGCACCCGCATGAGCAAAATTTCGATTACATCTGAATATTAAAAAATCGAAATTTTGCGAATGACGTGCGGGGGCGGTTCTGAATCGTTACCTTTCCGGGAGAAAGGCCCGGCATCCTTGCGCGCTTTTGCGAATCCAATTATAATAGAAGAAATCATTTCGACGGAGACAGCCTATGTGGATCGCTGACAGATGGAAGGACTATACGGTGCTCGACGCCTCGGAGGGCGAAAAGCTGGAGGACTGGGGCGGATACCGCCTCGTCCGTCCGGACCCCCAGGTGATCTGGAAGACCGCAAAAAAGAACGCGTCCTGGCGCAGGCCGGACGCGCATTACCACCGCTCCGCGAAGGGGGGCGGCGACTGGGAGTTCTTTTCCCTGCCCGAGCAGTGGGACATCCGCTACGAGCTTGACCGGGAAGGAAGCGGGAAATTCCTGACCTTCCACTTAAAGCCCTTCAAATTCAAGCATACGGGCGTGTTCCCCGAGCAGGCCGCGAACTGGGATTACAGCTACCGGCTCATCTCGGAGCGGACCGGGGCGGGAAAAAGCGTCAGCGTCCTGAACCTCTTCGCCTACACCGGCGGGGCAACGCTCGCGGCCGCCGCGGCCGGCGCATCCGTCGCGCACGTGGACGCCTCGAAGGGCATGGTCGGCTGGGGAAAGGAAAACGCCGCCGATTCGGGACTTTCGGACGCGCCCGTCCGCTGGCTCGTGGACGACTGCGGAAAATTCGTGGAGCGCGAGCTCCGGCGCGGGCACCGCTACGACGCCGTCATCATGGATCCCCCCTCCTACGGAAGGGGGCCGAAGGGCGAGATCTGGAAGATCGAGGACAGCGTCTTCGATTTCATCTGCCGCTCGGCAGAGCTCCTCTCGGACGATCCCCTCTTCTTCCTGGTGAATTCCTATACGACGGGGCTGCAGCCGGGAGTGCTGAGGGCCATGCTCGGACTTGCCCTTACAGATAAGCGGGGAGGAAAGGCCGAAGCGGACGAGCTCGGGCTCCCCGTGCGGGAAGGCAGCTTCACGCTCCCCTGCGGGGCCTGCGGGCGCTGGACGCCCTGACGGCTCATCCCCTGCCGCCGGTAAGGACCCGGAATACGGCCGGAGCGAAACGCCGCAGGAAGCGCGCGGAGACCGCGGCGGCCGCGGTACAGAGCGCGGGCAGAAGAAGATACAGAAGAAGCAGCGGGAGCGCCTCCTGTCCGAACAGCCTGAGGACCGCCATCCTTGCGGCCCGGATGACCAGGTAGTGCACCGCGTAGATATAAAAACTCAGTTTCGTGAAGGAGGCCGGAGCGGGTTCTCCCGGGTAAACGGCGCAAAGCAGCAGGTACATGCCTGCCGCGGCGCACGCCCGGAAGGCGATCACCGCATAGAGGCCTCCTTTCCCGTTCAGGAAAAGGAGCAGGACCGAAAGAAGGACGGCCGCCGCCGCGGGGAGCCGTAAAGCCGCCCCGCTCTCTTCGGCGCAGCGTCTTCCGTGGAAGGCCGCGGCGGCACCCGCCGCATAGTAGAACAGCGCGTCTTCGTTGACGATGTGAAGCGGGAGCACCGTATAGTTCGCCGCGAGCGCGAAAAGAAAGAGCAGCGCCGCGGGCCACAGCCTTCCCCGGATCAGGACGAAAACGGCCGGCGATACGAGCGAGAGCAGGATGAGCTGCTTCATATACCAGAAGACAGGGTTGTAGTAGTAGCTGAAGATCCCCTTAAGGATCATCTCCGGGGAAAGCTCCGCCCTGCCGAAGGCCGCGTAGACCAGCATGTAGAGAAGGTTCCAGAGAAGATAAGGAAGAACGAGCGTTGTGAGCCTGGCCTTCCATTTGCGGAGGAAGAACGCTTTTCCGATGCCTTCCTTCTGCTCCGTCCGGAAGAACAGATAGCCGCTCATCAGGAAGAATCCCGGTACGGCCGCCTGCCCCAGCGTCTCGCTGAAAAAGCGCTCGAAAGCATAAGAAAATGCGGAAAAGCCGGTAAGCTCCTCCGCATTCAGAAATTCCAGGTTGAACGAATGGATCAGGATGACCAGGACCGTCAGAAGAAAGCCGTACGCCTGTACTCTGCCGCGGAATGCCTGTTCCTTTTCCATGGATCTTAAACTCCCTTCTGCTTCTCCCTGACCGCGCGGTAATCCGCGAGTCTCCGGTTCACGCGCTCGACCGGGCTCAGAAGCGAGGAAAGCGAATGGTCGTGGTTCAGGCTGTCGATGATGAGCGCCACGAACTTTGCCATATCCACGCTGTAGTACCAGTCCTGCGCCATCAGCTCTTCGGACTGATGCACCAGGTTCGTCGTGAAGACGCGGTCGATGACGCCTTCCTCATAGGCCTTCGTGAACTTTCCGAGGCCTCCGGTGAACAGACCGAAGGCCACGCAGGCGAAGACCCTGTGCGCGCCCTGGCGCTTCAGCCTCTGCGCCGCGTCGATGATCGTATCGCCGCTCGACAGCATGTCGTCCACGATGACGATATCCTTGCCCTGCACCGACGGGCCGAGGAATTCCTGCGCCACGACCGGATGGGCCCCGTTCACGATCTGCGTATAGTCGCGCCTGTGGTAGAACATGCCGATATCGAGGCCGAGCAGGCCCGCGAAGAAGATCGCGCGGGACATGCCGGCAACGTCGGGGCTCACGATCATCATGTGATCGGAATCGATGTCGAGATCCGGGACCGTCTTAAGGAGCGCCTTGGTATACTGGTAGGCCGGCGAGAAGGACTCGAAGGTCTTTAAGGGGATGGCGTTCTGCACCCGCGGGTCGTGCGCCTCGAAGGTGATGACCGTGGAGACGCCCATGTCGGTGGGCTCCTGCAGCATGGTCGCGCAGTCGAGGGATTCCCGGGAAGCGCGTTTGTTCTGCCTGCCCTCGTAGAGGAAGGGCATGATGACCGTCATGCGCGCCGCGGAGCCGGAGGCCGCCGCGATCAGGCGCTTTAAGTCCTGGAAATGGTCGTCCGGGGAATAGTGGTTCAGCATGCCCCCGGAAAGACTGTAGGTAGCGGAATAATTGGTCACGTCCACGATGAAATACAGATCGTCGCCGCGGACCGAGGTATCGATCACGCCCTTTGATTCGCCGGTCCCGAAACGCGGGCAGGACGCCTTTACGATGAAGCTGTCCTTTTCATAGCCGGAAAACAGCAGCGTCTCCTTGTGCTCGGATTCCCGCTGCTTCCTCCATCGGACGAGGTAGGAATCGATGCGCTTCGCGAGCGCCTCCGTCCCCTTCAGGGGGATCAGTCCCAGGGGTCCTATCGGGATGCTGTCGATGCCGATGCTTTCTGCTGCCGTGCTGATGCCTTTGCTGAAGTCTTCCACTTATTTACCTCCGATGCCCCGTAATCTCAGGTCCCTGCCGTAGAACGGCAGAAGCAGATACTCTCCAAGGATTCTCGATGCGACCCTCTCCCCGTAGACCGCGCTGATCTGGTTCAGAGAAAGGTTCGATGATATTATAGTTGATGTACCCGCAGAAAGTCTATTGGAAATTACATGAAACAGGCGGGAAACGGTGAAATCGGAGCTGAATTCGGTCCCGAGGTCGTCGATCACGAGAAGCTCCGCGTCCATGACCCTTAAAACGGCCGCCTGGTCCTCTTCGTCCCCGCGCCTCGAGGAGTCGCGGTAGAACAGGTCGAAAAGGCCCGGGGCCGTCAGATAGACCGCGGAATGCTGCGCCTCGATGAGCTCCTTCGCGATGCAGTTCATGAGGAAGGTCTTCCCGGTCCCGGCGGGTCCGTACAGGAAGATGTTCCGTTTGCCGCCGCGCCCGAAATCCTCGACGAACTGAAGGGCGCGGGGCAGGATGACCTGCTCGATATAGCCCCTCTGCGTAAGGGAGAGCCGGGGCCTCAGCTCCTCGAGATAGGAAGTGTTGTCGAACACGTCGGTCCGGAAGGTCCCGAAATTCTCTTTCAGAAGGAGCGCCGGGAGGCCGGACGCCGAATTCAGGAGCTCGGACTCGAGCTTTTTCATGCAGCCGCACTTTTCGCGCCCGATATAGCCCGTATCCCTGCAGTGCGGGCAGGACCAGCGGACGGAAAGCGCGTCGGGCCCGAGGCCGCGGGAACGAAGGAGCGCTTCCCTTTTCGAAAGGAGCTCCTTTTCTTCGAGCTTCAGCTCCTCTTCTTTTTCCGAAGAGCCGGAAAGCCGCACGCGGGCCCTTTCCACCGCAATGCGGGAGAGGCGGTCCCCGATCTTCGCAAGCTCCGGAAGCTCCGCGAAGATCCGTTCCCGTCTCTCCTTCTGTTCCTCAAGCGCCCGGAGCCTCCGCTCCGACAGGCGCTGCATGACCGTTTCGTACTGTTCCCGGGTCAGTGCCATCAGCCCATCCTTCCGACCAGGTCGGCGAGCACGACCGAATCGAAGTCGGTGTTCCTCACGACGCCCTTCTTTTCGGTACGGACCTTTTTCCGCCGTTCGGCGGGAGCCGTCCTCTCCTCGAATTCCCTCGTATAGGCGCGGCAGTCCCCGACTGTCCGAAAGCCCCGCTCCGCCCAGTCCACGCCGACCTTTTCGATATAGCGCAGGCTCCTGTGCCCGTGCTGCACGCTGTAGTCGATCAGGTAATCGATCACCTCGGAAGGAAGATGCAGGCCGTCGTAGAGATAGGCCAGCACCTGCTGGTCCGACTCGTTCAGCTGCTTCGAGAGATATTTGCGGGCAATAAAAAGAAGCTGCGCGAACTCCTCGTCGGAGGAGAGGTCGCGGTAGATGCCCGCGGCCGCACAGGAGGCGTAGCTCTCCCTGAGGGCAGTCTTTTCCTCCGGTACCGCCGCGGCGGCCGGAACCTCCTTCTTTCCCTCCCCGATGCTCAGGATCCCCTGGTTTTCCCAGTAGCGCACCGCGCGGTTCACGTCGCCCTCGGTCAGGTTCAGCTTCTCCGCCGCGGCCTGCACGTCAAAGCCGCGGTACCCGTTCCTCAGGAGGTACAGGTAGACCTTCACGTAGTCTCCGTTCGCCGCCGGCATATACTTGTCAAGGAATTCGTTCGCCACAAGCGTGGCATCTATTTTAAAAGCGTTCTGATACGTCATATACCGCTCCGAAATTCATCATCTGACACTAACTATAGCATAAACCGGAAGGATTTCAAGCGGCTCCGGGTTTCCATAATTATATTGTGGACAGTGTGGACAGATTCCCGGAAAGCCTTTATTCTGCGCGGTTTTAGGGCAAAGAAAAATCCACATCCCCGATTGACATAATCCGGAAAGGGGGATGTGGACGTGTGGAAATCTCAGAGTCCGAGAAGCTCTTCTCCCGCATCGACGATGTTTCCGGCGCCCATGGTTATCAACAGGTCGCCGGGCTGCAGATTTTCCCGGACGTACGCTTCGAGCTCCGGAAAACCGGGCAGGTAGACGGCCTTCGTCCCGAGCTCCCCGATCCTCTCCGCGAGCAGGGCGGAGCTCACGCCGAGGTCGTCCTTTTCCCTGGCGGCGTAGATATCGGTCAGAAGGACCTCGTCCGCGGCACAAAGGGCCTTCGCGAATTCATCGAACAGGGCCTTCGTGCGCGAATAGGTATGCGGCTGGAAGGCGACGACGAGGCGCCGGTGCGGACAGAGCGCGGCCGTTTTCAGCGTCGCCGCGATCTCCTGCGGATGGTGGGCGTAGTCGTCGACGACCGTAAAGCCGTTCAGGCTGCCCTTGTATTCGAAGCGGCGGTGGGAGCCCCGGCAGGCGGCGAGCGCCGCGGTTACCGTTTCGAACGCGATCCCCAGACGGTCCGCGCAGGCGACGGCGGCCAGGGAATTCCAGACGTTGTGCTCCCCCGGGAGCCCGAGCTTCACGCGGCCGCGCAGCTTCCCTCCGGTATACAGGTCGTACGAGGGGCGCGCCGTTTCGTCGTAGCTGATGTTCCGCGCCGTATACATGCACGAGGGATCCTTTCCGAAGGTCCGCACCTCGCAGCCGAGTCCCTCCGTAAAGAAGGACTTATCCCGGATATCGCCGTTCAGGATGAGGCAGCCCCGTCCGTCCTGCGGCAGGAGCTCTGCTAATTTCCGGAAGCTTCTGCGGATATCGTCAAGGTCTTTAAAGAAATCGAGATGGTCCGCCTCGACGTTCAGGATGATGCCGACCGTCGGATAAAAGCTCAGAAAGCTGTTCGTATACTCGCAGGCCTCGACCAGGAAAATGTCCTGTCCGCCCGCCCGGAGGTTCCCGCCGATCGAATCGAGCATGCCGCCGATCGACACGGTCGGGTCCTTTCCCGCAAGGAGCAGGATATCCGCGAGCATCGAGGTCGTGGAGGTCTTTCCGTGGGTCCCCGCGACGTTCACGGCCTCGCGGTAGTTCGTCATGAGCTCACCCAGAAGCTCGGCGCGCGTGAGGAGCGGGATCCCGAGCTCCTTCGCCCGGAGGAGCTCCTCGTTGTCCGGACGGATCGCCGCGGTATAGCACACGACGTCCGGCGAGGCGATGTTTCCGGCCTTCTGGCCGATCTCCACGCGGATGCCGAGCGAACGCAGATGCTCCGTCAGCGCGCTCTCCTTCATGTCCGACCCGCTCACGCGGAAGCCCTCGGAGCGAAGAAGCTCCGCGATGCCGGACATACTGATGCCGCCGATCCCGATGAAATGGATGGAACAGGGGTTTCTGAAATCGATCTGGTACATTCTTTTTTCCTGTAAGAAGGGCCCGGCAGATACCGGGCCCCTTCCATTATTTTGCAGTTGCCATGACTCTGGTCTCCCGGATGACGTTGACCTTGATCTGTCCGGGATAGGTCATTTCCTCCTCGATACGCTTCGCGATATCTCTGGAAAGGATGACCATATCGTCCTCGCTGACCTCGGACGGGATGACCATGATGCGGACCTCGCGGCCTGCCTGCACCGCGAAGGACTTCTCGACTCCCTTGTAGGAGTTCGTGATCTCCTCGAGCTGGGTGAGGCGCTGGTTGTAGGTCTCGATGGATTCGCGCCTTGCGCCGGGCCTCGATGCCGAGATCGCGTCGGCCGCGGCGACGAGGAACGAGATCGGGTTGTTCGGCTGGACGTCCCCGTGGTGGGATTCCACCGCGTTGATGACCACCGCCGGCTCCTTGTAGCGGCGGCAGAGCTCCGCGCCGAGCGACACGTGCGTGCCTTCCTGCTCGTGGTCCACGGACTTGCCGATATCGTGCAGGAGTCCCGCGCGGCGGGCAAGCCTTGCGTCGTAGCCGAGCTCGGAAGCAAGGAGTCCCGCGATCTGCGCGACCTCGATGCTGTGCTTGAGGCCGTTCTGGCCGTAGGAGGTACGGAAGTACATGCGCCCCAGGAGCTTTACGAGCTCCGGATGGATGCCGTGCACCTTGGCCTCGAGCACGGCCGCCTCGCCCTGCTCGCGGATGATGTTGTCGACTTCCTTGCGCGCGTGCTCGACGGTCTCTTCGATGCGTGCGGGATGGATGCGTCCGTCCAGGATCAGCTTTTCGAGCGCCACCCTCGCGACCTCGCGGCGGATGGGATCGAAGCCGGAGAGCACGACCGCCTCGGGCGTATCGTCGATGATGAGCTCGACGCCGGTCAGCGTCTCGAGCGCGCGGATGTTCCTTCCTTCGCGGCCGATGATGCGGCCCTTCATCTCGTCGTTCGGAAGCTGCACCACGGATACCGTGGATTCGGCCACATGGTCGGCCGCGCAGCGCTGGATGGCGGTGACGATGTAGTCCCTCGCCTTCTTTTCGCATTCCTCGCGTGCGATGGCGTCGTATTCCTTGATGGCGACCGCCGTCTCGTGCCGGATATCGTCCTTGACGGATTCCAGAAGCTCTTCCTTGGCCTGGTCGGCGGTGAGGCCCGAGATGCGCTCGAGCTCCGCGACCTTCTGAAGATGGAGCTCGCTGATCTCCTCTTCCTTTTTCTTAAGGCCGGCCTCCTTCTGGACGAGTTCCTTTTCCTTCTTGCCAAGCTCCGCCTGGAGCCTGTCCGCGTTCTCCTCCTTCTTGACGATGCGCTGTTCCTGCTGGGCGAGCTCGCGCCTTCTGTCGCGCTGCTCTTTCTCAAACTCGTTCTTATTCTTCAGAGCCTCTTCCTTCGCCTCTAAAAGAGCCTCTCTCTTTTTAGTCTCTGCCGTTTTTACCGCGTCGTCGATGATCGCGCGGGCTCTTGTCTCTGCCGTTCCTACCGTGTCCCTGTAACGGGTCTCGGCGCCTTTCTTTCCCAACAGATACGCGGCGGCCCCGACAGCCGCCAAAACGACCAGAATGACCACGAACATCAATGGTGACATTCTGTACCTCCTTTATAGTTTTGTCAATGTGCACTATAAACTCTATGACGCAAAAAAACACGCACCCCCGGAGGGTACCTGGATTCTACTGCTATCGCTTACAGCGGCACGCACGGTTTCCCGCGGTACGTTCTATATGAAAAGGGGAGATATGGCGAAGCTCCCCCTTTACCGACATACAATGGTATTTTATCTTTTTTTATACATTATGTCAACATAAAACGGCTCCGGATCCCGCTGAAAAAGCAGAGGGTTCCAGAGCCCGGACGTTATTCCGAGGACAGTACGCCGCGCACTGCCCAGCGGTAGGTACTGATGGACTGGATGAGGTTCAGCCTGGCCGTCTGATAGGTGAGCTCCTGGCTGAGTCCGCGGATGACGGCGCCCTGGTACTCCGCGTTCCCGAGCAGCCCGAGCGACCTCTGCCGCTCCGCGGCGGCAAGATTCCTCACGGCGAGCTCCCGGCTGACGGCGGCCGCCTCGTAGAGGGAGGCGTTCTGCTGCATGGAAGCGTAAAGACCGTCGAAGACCGCCGCGAGCTTCGCCTTCGTCTCGCTGACCCGCATGTCGCGGATGTCGAAGGAATACTGGTTCCCGTCCGCGGCCTTGCGGGCCGCGTGCAGCTCCGGGGAAGAATCCACGGCCTTCTCCCGGTCGGCCGCCGCGTCCGTTTCCCGGACGAAGGCAAGGTCCGGCTCCGGCAGCTCCTCGAATACCACGCCCTCCATGTCCATGCCGAGCTGCTGGCCGAGGGCCGCGCGGATCCCCGAGATGCCCTGGTCGAGCCTGAGCAGGCTGTTTTCCGCCTCGCGGAGCCTGAGGGCGGCGCTGTCCGCCTCCGCGCGGGTGCCGAGCCCCTGGGCGAGGAGGTGCTCCTGGAGCTCCAGGGCCGTCCTCAGGACGTCGCACTGCCGGGCGGCGATGACGCGGGTCGCCTCAAGCTGCTTCTCCTGGATGAACAGGCCCTCCATGGAAGCGTTCAGGCTGTCCCGGAGGACGCCGAGTTTCCCGGTCACCATGCCGGGAGCGCGGCTGATGCTCCTTCCCGCCGCGTTCATGGACTTCCTGAGCTCGCCTCCCGCTTTCTTCATCCGGCTGATGCTCTGCTCGAGCATCGCGTCGGAGCCCCCGAGGGAAGCGAGCTGCTTTTCCATGTCCGAAACGGCTCCCGATACATAGTCGAGCGTTTCCATGGTCTGCATGGCCGCTTCGCCGAAGGAAGCCTCCATGTCGGCCGCCGAGGCCGAATAGAAATCCTTATACTGCGTATAGACGGGGTTCCCGGTCAGGATGAGGTCCCCGATCTCGTCAAAAGAAAGGCTCTTGTCCCGGAGGGCGTAATAACGCTCCTCGGTCATGCCGTCCGGGATGGCGTCGTAGGGCAGGTTCTCCGCAAGGACCGGCGTTCCCGCCGCAAAAAGGGCTCCGGCGGCGAGGATGGCCGCCGTCACCCGCTGTGATCGTTTCATGCCGTCACTCCTTCCGCGGCCGCGGTATAGGTATAGTAGGCCCTGAGGAGCGCGGTCCGGGCAGCCTTCAGGTTCCCTTCCGCCCCCTTCAGCGCGTCCTGCTTCCCGAGGAGCTCCATGGCGCTGATGGTTCCGCCCGCGTAGGCGCGGTCGGCCGCCTCGAGCTCCGCCTGGGCGAGCCGTAAGGACGTCTCCGCGTTCTCCGCGCTCCCGACTGCGGATACCAGCCCGTCGTAGGCAGTCCGGACGGCGCTTCTTAAGGAATCGGAATCGTCCGCGAGGATCTTTTCGTACTTTTCCTTCACGGGGAGCGATCCGGAATCCTCCGCGTTCACAAGCTTCTTCCGGTCGATGGCGAGCTTCACGCTCTGATCGAGCGCCTTCTGCGTATCGGCGGCAAGGTCGATGCTTTCGATCCGGATCTCCGGCTGCGGGAGCGGGCCGATCTCGGCGTCGGATTCGTAGCGCCAGCCGCAGGCGGTCTGCAGCTTCTTTTTCGCCGCGGGCACCGCGGCCTCGAGCACCGGAAGGGCCGCTTCGGCCTGGAGCAGGGCGCTCTGCGCCGTGAGGACGTCCGTTTCCGTAGCCATGCCGACGTTCTTTTTCCGCACCGCAGATTCGTAGCTCCTCCGCACGTAATCGAGGCGGCCGGTGGAAGTATCCCGGGCGTCTGCCGCTTCGTAATAGCTGATGAAGAGCAGCTGCGTGTTCAGCACGATCTGCTGCTCCATGAGCCGGTATTCCAGCCCGATGATCTCGCCGTCCGCCACGGCGTCGTCCGCGGTCTCGCGGAGGCTCTCCGCCGTGCTGCGGTAGCTGGCGGCGGCCATGGCCCCGCCCCTTCCGAGCGCCCCGAGGTCGACTGGGTCGAAGTTTCCGGCGTCGTCGGCCAGCACGTCGTAATCGTCCGCGAGATCCAGAAGGTAGGTCCTCAGCTCCCGCGCGTTCTTCGTGCGGCGCTCGTCCTTCGCGTACTGCGCCTGGTTCTCCTGGACCGCCGCGTTGTATTCGTTGATGAGGTCCGGGATCTCCTCAAAGCCGAGATAATTATCCCTGAGCACCTGCCATTCCGCCTCCGTCCTCGCGAACTCCGGCGAAACGGCGTAGGCCGGGAAGGCCCCGAAAGCCAGCACAAGCGCTGCGAGGGCCGCCGCTTTCCTTTTCATTGTCATGTGTCCTCCGGCATCGGCGCGTCAGGGTGTTCCTCCACCGTGTACACCGCCTGCGTGAATACATCCTCCGGCGTCAGTCGGACGCCGCGTTTTCCGTTGATATAGTAGTAATAGACCGGCAGCACGACGAGCGCCATCAGCGTCGATGCGCCGAGGCCGCCGACCACGACGAGCGCGAGGCCCTGCATCAGGGCTCCCGCGCGCCCGACGCCGAGCGCCATGGGGACCATGGAGAGCACCGTCGTGAGCGTGGTCATAAGGATGGGCCGCAGGCGCAGCGCGCCGGCGTCGATGAGCGCCGCCTTGAGCTTCCTGTCAAGGCGGAGCTGGTCGACCGTGTCCACGTAGAGGATACCGTTGTTCACGACCGTTCCCACCAGAAGCAGGAAGCCCATGAGGGATACCATGGAGAGCGGCGAATCGCACAGCCACAGCAGGAAGAACGAACCGATGAGCGCGAAGGGGATGGTCGTCATGACCATGACCGAGAAGCGCGCCGATTCGAACTGGGCCGCCATGACCACGAAAACGAGGAAGACCGCGATCAGGATCGCCCGGAAAATGGAACCGAACTCCTCGTTGCGGTTTTCGACCATGGCGTCCGCCCTGCGCTCCACGCCGTTCACGAGGTTCGGCGCCACGTAGGCCGCGTCGAGCTCCGCCGCCGTTTTCTTTCCGCCGAGCTCCGTATAATCGGCGGTGATGTCGATCTCGTACTGCTTGTCCTGCCGCACGATGTAGCTCGCGCTGTCCTCGTAGCGGATGTCCGCGATATCCTTCAGGAATACCGTATTTCCGCTCTGGGAGGTGAGCAGGATGTTTCCGACCTTTTCGACCGTTCCGAATTCGTCCTTCGGATACTCCACGTAGAGCGAGAGCTCCTCGCCGCCGATATTGACCGTATCCGCTTCCGTGCCGTTCATCATGACGTACAGGTTCCCGGCGAGCTGCTTCGGATTGAAGCCCTCGGCCGCCGCCTGCACCGGGTCGATGCTGAGCTTTAAGAGCGGGGCGGAGCTCAGGATCTCCGACTTGACGTTCGTGACCCTTTCATCCATCATGAGCCCGTCGGCAATGCGCCGGCCGGCCGCGAGCAGGGTATCGTAGTCCGTGCATTCCAGGGAAACGGAATAGCCGGAGCCGGAGTTCATCATCGCCGTCATCGAATAGGCGGAGACCGAAATATCCAGGCCGTCCACGTACTGGAACGAGCGGCGCAGATCCTTTACGACCTGCTTCGTGCTGCGCGCGCGGTCCTCCTTCAGGAACACCGTCATGGAAGCGTCCCCGCCCCCGCCCAGCATGCTGCCGCCGGTGATGAGGTAGTAATTCTCCACATCCGGATCCCGGGAAACGATCTCCTCCACCCTGCGGCACTGCTCGTCGAGCTTTTCGGTCTTCATGTCGGGCTTCGCGGTGATCGAGACGCTTACCGTACCCTGGTCGATCTCGGGGATCAGCGTCATATCCAGCGCTCCGACGAGCGCGAAGGAGCCGATGAGCAGAAGGAGCGCCGCCAGCATGGTGAGCCTGCGGTGCCTCAGGATCTTCCGCATGAACCTGCGGTAGCCCTCCTGCAGGGCGCGGACCGCGTGGTAGGCCGGGGCCTTGGTGCGTTCCTCCGGCTTATAGGTCACGTAGCAGAGCGGGACGATGGTCACCGCGGAAAGGAGCGACGCCGCCATGCAGAAGACGATGGTCATGCCGAGGGGCTGGAAGAACTGGCCGGAAAGGCCGCTGATGAAGCCGAGCGGCAGGAAGACGACGCAGGTCGTGAGCGTCGATCCGAGCACCGAGGCGCCCACGGTGCCGACAGACCCGAGCGCCGCGCGCACGTAGTCGCCGTAGGTCTTCCCCTTCTGCTCGTCCATGGCGCGGAAGCACGCCTCGAGCACGACGATGGAATTATCCACCATCATGCCGACGCCGAGCACGATGGAGCTCAGGGTGATGACGTTGAAGGTATAGCCCCGCCACCACATCATGATGAGGGCGACGAGGATGGAGAGCGGGATGGACGTTCCGACGATGAGCGAGGCCTTGATATCGCCGAAGAAGATGAACAGGATGACCATCGAGATGAGCACGGCGAGCGCCATGGTCTGCACCACGGTCTTTAAGGAGTTCACGATCATCTCGGAGTTGTCGTTGATGACGGTGATCTCGAGATTCGGGTCGCCCTTCTTCAGCTTGTCGATGGCCCTCATGGCCTGGCGGGAAACATCGACCGCCGTATACTGGTTGTTCTTGTTGATGCCGAGGATGATAGTATCGTTCCCGTTGTAGCGGCCGATGGCGCTCCGGTCCTTCTCCCTGCGGGTCACGACCGCCACGTCCTCGAGGTAGAGGATGTTCCCGTTCCCCGCGGTGATGGGGATACGGCGGATCTCGTCCACGGACTTATAGCTCACGCCGGCCGAGACGTTGACGTTCGTACTGCCCGAGCCGGTGGAGCCGGCGGGCATGGTGAAGGAAGACGCCCCCACGAGGGAAGCGAGCGTATGGATATCGAGCCGGTACTGGCTGAGCTTTTCCGGGATCAGCTCCACGCTGATGTAATCCCGGCTTCCGCCCATGATGTCCACGGACGCGACGGAACTCAGCTTTTCGAGCTCCGGCACCACGTTTTTATCCACGTAGTTGTAGATGCTGTTGACCGCGCGGTTGTTCACGCCGAGGTACATGGAACCCATGAGGTTCACGTTCATCTCGATGATGGTCGGGTCGTTGACGTCGTCGGGAAGCTGCGACTTCACGAGGTCCAGGCGTTTCCTCAGGTCGGAATACGCGTTATCCATGTCGGTGCCGTACTCGTACTGGATCATGACCAGGGAGTAGTTGTCCGCCGACTGCGACGCGATCTGGTCCACGTCGCTCAGGGTCCCGAGCCCCTCTTCAATGGGCTTCGTCACGAGCTCGCAGACGTCCTCCGGGCCCGCGCCGCCGTACACGGTCGTCACGATGAGCATGGGCATCTCGATATCCGGCGTGAGCTCGAGCTTCGCCGCGGAGAGCGACATGCCTCCGAAGAAGATGAGGCAGAGTACCAGGATCAGCGTCGTTACCGGCCGGCGCAGCACGAAGGAAGTGACGTTCTTCATGCTCAGCCCTCCGATGCAGCGACCTGGACCCTTGCGCCCTCATAGAGCTGGGCGGTCCAGGTGCGGACGCAGAGGTCCTCCTCCCCGATACCGGAGAGGATCTCCGTATAGTCCTCGCCGGAAAGACCGACGGTCACTTCGTTCTTATGCACGACCGCGCCGCGGTTCCCGGGGGCGATCCGGTCGGCGAACGAGTCGTCGAAGGTCACGGTGTAGACGTAGATCTTCCCGCCGTCGTAGTACACGGCGTCCGTATTCAGGCAGAGCGCGTTCTCCGAGCGCGCGGTCTCGAAACTGATCTTGGCGCTGGCCCCGACGGCGATGCTTCCGCCCTCGGCCACCTCCGCCTCGGCGAGGTAGAGCCCGGTCGTCTGGCCGGGAAGCTCCGCGACGGAAAGGACCTTTCCTTCATAGACGCTCCCCTGCTTTTCCACCCGCACGCTGTCCCCGGGATGCACGCTCGGGAGCAGCCGGTCGGTCAGGTTGAACTGGAGCTTCTTCTTGCCCCCGCCGCTGATAACGGCGACCGGAGACCCTTGGGCGGCGATGGTATTCACCGTCATGTTCACGGAATCCACCACGCCGTCGGCAGGCGCCGTGACCGTGGCGAATTCGATCTGCGTATCGTACTGGAGCTGGGCGCCCTCAAGCTGGAGCCTTGCCGCGGCAAGGCCCGAAGCCGCCTGCTCGTAGCCGCTCTTCGTCTGCTCATAGGCCTGGCGGGAAATATCCCCGGCCGCGTACAGCGTCTGCATGCGGTTCAGATTCGTTTCCGCGAGGGCGAGGCTGTCCTCGAGGTTCTTCACCTGGACCGCCGCCGAATCGAGCGAGATCCTGGCGCCGTCGATCTGCTTCTGCAGATCAAGGTCGCATAAGGGGTCGCCCTTCTTAACGTTATCGCCCTGCTTCACGTAGACCTTCGTGATCTCGCCGGAAGCCTTGGCTACGGCCGCGTAGACGTCGCCGGCCGTCATGGTGCCGACGAGGCTGGTCTCAGAAAAGAGATCCCGCCTTTCCGCCTTCGACGCCGTTACGGTCGAAAGCGGAGCCGCGTCGACCTCCTCTTTCTTCCTGGTCAGGCGGAACACGGCCGCCGCAAGAATAAGCAGCACACAGACCGCGACGATCCACTTCCATGCGGCCCGGCCGCCCTTCTTTTCTTTTGTCTCTCCCATAGCAGCACCTCTTATCGGTTCCCTTTCATTTCCCGGCTCATAAGCTTCAATACTTTCTCAAGCAGCCGGATGTATTCCCTGGAATCCTTCTCTCCCATTTCCAGAAAGACCGATTCCAGCAGTCTCCGCAGGGAACCGACATCTTCGCTGATCCGGCTCCTCCCCGTTTCCGTTATGCTCACAAGGATATTCCTGCGATTCTCCGGGTCCACGGCCCTCTCGACCTGCCCCTTCAGTTCGAGGGACTTAAGGACCATGGAGATCCGCCCCTTCGTCGTACCCTGCAGAAGCGCGAGCTCGGAAGGCTTCATCGGACCGTCGTGGCAGCTCAGCAGAAACAGGATGCTGCCTTCTCCCCGGCCGACCTCCTTCATCTTCTCCAGTACCGAGCATTCGTTGTTCTGCGCGAAGACCCGGATCTGCTGGATGACCTCTGTGACATACAGAGGTACTTCCTTTTTGTTTTCCCCGTTCATTATTTTCCCCATTTAAAGTTAATAGTATAAAGCTTTCATACTATAACAGGACGGGAAGTATCTGTCAATAACAAAAGGAGATCTCTCCCTGAGGCCCGGCCCGCGTTCTTTCGTTGTAAAGAAGCTGTTTTCGCTGAGGCTTCGCCTGTGCCGCCGAGACAAAAAGAACCCGGAAGAATTCCCCCCGGATCCTTTTCACATGCTTTTTCTCTATATAATCAGTTCTTTTTTGCGGTATTCGTATCGAGCTCGATCTTGTTGAGAACGGCCTCCTCCTGGTTCTCGATATGCTGCCGGACGAGCTGCAGGCCCGTGGCGATATCCTTCTCCCTTATGCAGCGGATCATCTCCGCGTGCTCGGCGATGAGCTTCTTGTGCGCGTTGTCGTCTTTCAGATACTCCATACGGTAGCGGTACATGTTCTCGCGCAGATTGTACAGAAGCTCCCGCAGTTTGTCGTTTCCCGCGGCTTCGTAGATCATGAAGTGG
>JAEEGL013747628.1_pt1 | contig 16140 bp, 12 predicted proteins | sample 9134231 | NCBI WGS metagenome assembly JAEEGL01 (sample SAMN16246548, study PRJNA631951) | gut metagenome | biome: gut microbiome; feature: rumen; material: fiber-attached | host: Bos | place: Iran: Karaj | collected 2018-10
CGTAGGTCGTCAGACCGTATCGTAGCAACGAAGTTGCGTTTCGTACGAACGTAGTGAGTAAAAGATGAAATACGCATTAGTAACAGGTGGCTCTCGCGGATTAGGCAGAGCCATCTGCCTTAAATTAGCAGAACAGGGCATTCCTGTAGTGATAAACTATGTGAGCAACCAGCAGGCAGCAGAAGAAGTGAAGGCGCTGGTGGAGGCTCAAGGCGTGAAGGCCGAGTTGCTGAAGTTTGATACGGGCAACGTGAAAGAGGTTGATGCAGCCTTGGAGGCATGGGAGGAAGCACACCCAGATGACTACATAGCCTACCTCGTAAACAATGCAGGTATCAGGCGCGACAACATGATGTTTATGATGCCTGAGGAGGACTGGCACGCCGTGCTCAACACCTCGCTCGACGGCCTGTACTACGTCACACGCAAAGTGCTCCCGAAGATGATGATGCGCAAGCATGGTGGCAGCATAGTTAATATGGCGAGCCTCTCAGGACTGAAGGGACTGCCAGGACAGACCAACTACAGTGCTACGAAGGCTGGCATCATAGGTGCCACAAAGGCACTGGCACAGGAGGTTGCTGCCCGTAGCATCACCGTGAACGCCGTAGCCCCAGGTTTCATAGAGAGTGACATGACTAAGGACCTCGATGTGGAGACCCTGAAGCAGCAGGTGCCCTGCAAGCGTTTCGGCAAACCCGAAGAGGTGGCTGACCTCGTTTGCTTCCTGCTCTCAGACAAGGCTAAGTACATCACTGGCGAAGTGGTGAGCATCAATGGAGGACTGTATACATAACGGGAACGATAACCTACTCATTCCTAATTTATGATTACTAAGACATAATTATCAATTAATAATTCATAGTTAAAAAAGACCTTTCGGGGTCTTTTTTTTGTTATAATTTCATAAAATTTGAGTATTGCGAGGGTTTCGTGTTTTGAGTAATTTTGCAGAGGATTTTCAACCCTGAGAAATTACACATTATTATATATTTATATGACACGAAAACTACTTTTTACAACGATGCTGGCATCAGTGATGACGCTCGGAGCATCAGCACAACAGAATGGTGACGAGATAGCCGAATATGCAAGTTTCGAGAAATATCGCGTAGGAGGATATGGCGAAGCAGTAGCGGCATTCAAGGACTACGGCAAAAACCGCTTCTACGGTCATCCAGAGGGTAACACTAAGGAAAACCGCAATACTATCAGCATACCACGCTTGGTGATAGCTGGCGACTACAAGTTTAACAGCAAGTGGATAGTAGGTCTGGAGATAGAGTTTGAGCATGGCGGCACAGGTACCACCTACGAACTCGAGAACAGCGAGAACGGCGAATACGAGACCGAGGTAGAGAAGGGTGGTGAAGTGGCTATAGAGCAGTTTCACATCACTCGTCTCATAATGCCTGCCTTCAACGTGAGGGCTGGTCATATCATAGTGCCAGTGGGTCAGAACAATGCCCACCACGAACCCATCAACTTCTTTGGTACCGTGCGCCCTGAGGGTGAGACGACCATCATCCCTAACACTTGGCACGAGACGGGTCTGGAGTTCTTCGGACAGTTTGGCAAGGGCTACTCATCATTCAGCTATCAGGCAATGGTGGTGGCTGGTCTGAACCCTAACGGCTTCGACCGCAACAAGTGGGTGAACAAGGGCAAGCAGAAATTCTTTGAGGAGGACAACTTCACCAGTCCTGGCTATGCCCTCAGACTGAACTATACCGGTGTGCCAGGATTGCGACTGAGTGGTTCATTCTACTACTGTGCCAATGCAGCCAGCAATGCCGACAAGAGCGAGACATACGGCGACATAGGCAAGGTGCCAGTGCGCATATACAACCTCGAGGGACAGTATAAGAATAAATATGTGGAGGCTCGCGCCAACTTCCTCTGGGGCAACCTCGGCAATTCGTATGCTGTATCTTCAAAGAACGTGAAGCAGTCAAACAAGTCGCCTTACAGCCGTATCATACCAGTGGCTCACAAGGCTGTGGCATTCGGTGGCGAGGCAGGACTGAGGCTGAAGGGTTTCTTCCTCTGTGAGAAGATGCCCGACGTGATACCTTTCGTGCGCTATGAATACTACAACCCTCAGGAGGTGGTTGATGCACCTAACACAGCCGAGGAGCGCAACAAGGTGAGCATGTGGACATTCGGTGCCAACTGGCGCGCTCTGCCTAACCTTGTGGTGAAGGCTGACTACACCACTCGCAGCATCGGTGGTGGCAAATACAACTCTGAGAACGAGTTTGCCATTGGCGTGGCTTGGGCTGCGTGGTTCTTGAATAAATAGTTCAAGAGTTCAAAAAAAGAAAATCGTAACTAACATAAATATAGAATTAATCAATGAAAAAGAATTTATTTTTTGCAAGTTTAATGGCTCTCGGTATGAGCCTCGGTATGGTTTCATGTGGTGATGACAACGGTTCGTCATCATCAGGCAACAATGGTGGTGCTACATCAGAAGAGATAGAAGCACAGAACACTGACTACACATCAGAGAACGCTGATGCATGGGGCAACTATGCTTACAACGTGGCATTGTTGTTGCAGTCAGATGCTACAAGGCTCTATAAGGAGTGGAACGAAGGATTTGCAGATGATTTTAAGAATCAGGCTTCTGGCTCTGGCTATACATCACCAAAGTCCTGTGTAGAAGAAATATTCGCTGGTTGTGCAAATATTGCCAACGAGGTAGGTACAGCAAAGATTGGCGAGCCAGTGGACTACTGGAATGCAGGTTTGAGGAACAAGGCACTCTACGCAGTGGAGTCATGGTACTCATGGCACTCTCGTGACGACTATAAGAACAACATCCTCTCTATCGCTAATTCATTCCTCGGAACAAGAATAAAACTTGGAGATAGCGAAAAACTCACTGCTGCCGTGGCAAGTAAGGCTAATAACAACAGTCTCTATAAGATATGCTCAGGCAAGCCTGCTCTGGAGGTTAAGACCCAGGATGTGTTGAATAATATATGCACAGCATGGCAGGCAATCGACAATATTCCACAGCCATTCCGCAACAACATCGGTTCTACTGAGGCACAGACGGCAATGGCGGCTTGTTCTAATCTGGAGAAAAGTCTGGATGCGCTCAAGGCTGCTGTCATAGCTGAAAACAGCCCTGTCAGCGAGGCTGAGATGCAGGCTGTTGTTGCTCAGTTTGTCGATGGCGTGGTTCTTCCTACATACGAGGAGCTGAAGAACGAGGTTGACGACCTGACAGAAAAGGTAATCCAGTTTAAGAATAATCCTACTAACGGAAACTTCGAGACCCTTGCTGCTCAGTGGCTTGAGGCTCGTGCACCTTGGGAGTCTTCTGAGGCATTCCTCTTCGGACCTGTTGACGAACTCGGTCTTGACCCTAATATGGACTCATGGCCACTCGACCCAGTAGGCATCGTAAACCTGCTGAAGTCTGCGAACTGGAAGCAGATGGAGTGGAAAGATGGTGATAGCGATGAAGCTATCGAGGAGGCACAGTCTCGTCGTGGCTTCCACACTCTCGAGTTCCTTATCTTCAAGAATGGTCAGGCTCGTAAGGTAAACTAAATATGATAGATGAATAGCAAGACATTTTTGTTTCTCTCTTTCGCAACCGTTTCTATGTTATCCGCCTGTTCCGACAACGAGGCGGATAACATAAACGTTTTCTACGAAGACCATGCCGCCGACCTTGCCGAATATGCTCTCTCGGCAGGCACTTCAACCATCTTCGACAACACTTCAAAGGCTTATGACGTGGAAGCAGAATGGTTGAACGGCACCTATGCCACACGTTGGCAGAACGGCAACCGTCTATATGATAACGTGACGGAGAGTCACGGTCCAGTGTATGCTGGTTACTCATGCGGCTCGTGCCACATGAATGCTGGTCGCACCAACCCTGGTGTGTGGAACAAGCTTTATGACGACCCCGACGGCAATCCAGTCTATGGCTCAGGCACCAACGGCATGTCGGCTATGCTGGTCTATGTGTCGCGTAAGAATGGTGCCTTCTTCCAGGGCTACGGTCGTGTGCTTCATGACCAGGCTATCTATGGTGTGACCCGTGAGGGCAAACTCGAGGTGCGCTACAACTACGAGAAAGGTTCCTTCCCTGATGGCGAAGAGTATGAGCTGGCTCACCCTAACTACACCATTGTGGAGTGGTATAAGCAGATGTGGGACGATGTGCAGGGCAAGTATGTCGATATAAAGCCCGAAGACCTCTTCTGCACCGTGCGCATCCCTCTGCGCCATGTGGGTATGGGACAGATGATGGCTCTCGACCGTGACGAGATAAAGGCACTCGCTGCCAAGAGCAACTACCCCGAATATGGCATCAGTGGCAGGTGTAACTACATCACCGAGCGTGGTGTGTATGACATAGGTCTCTCTGGCAACAAGGCTCAGCATCAGGACCTCACCGTGGAGTTAGGTTTCTCAAGCGATATGGGTGCCACCAACTCACGCTATCCTGAAGAGATATGCGAGGGACAGTCGCAGATGGAGGAGGGTTCGATGATGGGACTCACCTATGACAAACTCGATGTCTCAACTGAGGATATGGAGAATGTGGACCTCTATCTGCACAGCCTCGGAGTACCTGCACGTCGTTTGGGTAGCAAGACCGCCAAAGTGACGCTAACCAGGAGCAACGGCACCACAGAGACGATGACCGAACGCGAGGCGATAGAACGTGGCGAGAAGATGTTCTATCAGGCTAAGTGCCACCTGTGTCATGTTACCACCCTCCACACTCGCAAGCGTGGCGCAACCCTGCTCAACGGCACCTCGCTGCCTTGGCTTGGCAGTCAGACCATACACCCTTACTCCGACTATCTGCTTCACGATATGGGTTCAGAGATTATGGGTGTAGGACTTAACGACAACTACGTCAGCGGTCTGGCTCGTGGCAACGAATGGCGCACCACACCTCTCTGGGGCGTTGGCTTGCAGCAGAAGGTTAATGGTCACACATTCTTCCTTCACGACGGCAGAGCCCGTAACCTCACCGAGGCAATCCTCTGGCATGGTGGCGAGGGCGAGGCATCAAAGAATCTCTTTAAGAAAATGGACAGGGCTGACCGTCAGGCATTGCTACGATTCCTCGGAAGCCTGTAGAATGAAGAATGAAGAATAAAGAATGAAGAATTTTTCATATACTATGAATAATAGAATAAAACTCGCAGCCCTTGCTGCAATGATGTCGCTCTCGGCTATGGCTGAGGAGACGGCAAGTATCGACAGTCTGTACGACTCGGCTAACGGTGTGGTAACCATAGGTGCTGACCGTATGTTCCAGATAGAGAGCAAAGACAAGAAGTTCTCGTTCAAACCCTATCTCATGCTCCAGATGACGGGCAACTACAACTACTACGACGATGAGGGACTGGACAAGGCGTATAATCAGGACAATGTTGCCAACAGCGGTTTCTCTTTCCCTTATGCCGTACTCGGTTTCACTGGTAAGGCGTTTGGCAAGGTCACCTATAATCTCTCTGTCAATGCCTCCAAGTCGGGTGGTGCCTTGCTCCAGCAGGCGTGGTTTGATATTAGGTTTAATAAGAATTTCGCCGTCAAGGCTGGTAAGTTCAAGACTCCTTTCTCTCATGCTTACCTCACCACCCTCGGCGAGACCCTCCTGCCTCAGTTGCCTACCTCGCTCACTGCAGCTGTCATCATGCCCCACAGCCTTAATGCCGTAACTCCTAATATAGGCACTGGCTTCGACCTCGGCGTTATGGTGCATGGTCAGATTAGCCGTCAGTTTGGCTATGAGGCTGGTATATTCAATGGCACTGGCGCTAACATCAATACTGCCACCAAGACCTTCTCTGACGACTGGCACATCCCCTCTATGCTCTATGCAGGTCGCCTCACGTGGGAGCCAAAGGGCAAGATGCCTGCCACACAGGGCAACCCTAAGCTCTTGCACGAGAACAAACTCCTCGTGGCTGCCTCTGCCAGCATCAATGTGGAGAGTGAGAATGAGAGCACCAACGACGCCCGCTATGGACTGGAGTTTGCGTGGTTGCATAACCGCTGGTATGTGGGTGCTGAGGCTTACCTCATGCATGTGGGATTCACCAAGCGTCAGAAGATTGACGAGTCATTCAACTATTGGGGAGCATACGCTCAGGCAGGTTATTTCGTGCTCGAACCCCTGCAGGTGGCTGTGCGCTATGACTTCATGGACCGTAACGGCACGGGCAAGGACGGACTGCTCAATATGCCTGCCGTGGGTCTTAACTATTTCATCACCGAATACGGACTCAAACTCTCTGCCATGTATCAGTACATAGGTCGCACAGGACACAAGACGCAGCTCGATCGTGACAACGACGACCTGGGTGTGGCTAAGCATAGTGCTACCGTTATGCTGCAATATACTTTCTAACGGGTTCAAAGGTTTAAAAGTTCAAGAGTTCAAGGAATGAAGAATTTCAAGTTCATTATAGCCTCCCTTGTTGCTGTGGCGCTCCTCACATCGTGCGATGATGGCAGTGTGACAGAAAAGAGTCATATAAACCCTGATGTCACCTATAGCGTGGTGGTAAAGGGCAAACTGACAGGCATGGACACCTGGGCATCGGGTTACAACGTGGTGCTTGGCGGTTTTAATGATGAGAGTCCCTATTCGCTCATCCAGAAGAGCATCACGCTTGGCGATGACGACGAGGTGAACATCTCGCTCTCAGGCATCCCTACCACCACCAAGACCATCGAGATAGCCGCTGTCAACGGTCTGCGCATTAAGTTAGCGTCGCTCTGTAGCTACACTATACCTGAGGGACAGAGCACCTCCGAAACCATCACCATCGACTTCGGCACGGTGGATGCTTCCATGTACTCTGCCATACAGAAAAACATCTTCGAGAAGAGCGACATGAACTGCTACCGCTGTCACCGTTCTTCCTCTGGTGCAGGCAAACTGAGTCTGGTGGCTGGCGAGAGCTATGCCTCACTTGTCAATGTGGCATCTAACCACGACCCTAACGTCAAGCGTGTGGTGCCTGGCGATGCTGCCAACAGCTTGCTCTATCAGTCTATGGCAAACAATATTCTGCCTAATATGGACCATACGGGTTTCTTTGCAGGCGACGATAACGGTCGTCTTCTCACCATGCTTCGTGCGTGGATAGACGGCGGAGCCAAAAAATAATAAAAAGTTCCAATTTCAATATGACATTCAACACACATAATTACGAAGACCTTGGGGCAAGGGTGGAAATCTCCGCTTTTGCTCCTGCCGATAAGGTTAAGGAATACCATGTAATGATACACGTAGAGGGTAGGGCAGAGACCTTCCAACAACAGTTGCAACGCCTGCAGCAGGCTGAGCAGCAGGTGCGCTCAGGAGCAGTGCTCTCCTCGGCTCAGGTGGTGTTTAAGCGCTATCTGCTCTCTGACTCAACCAATCAGGTGCCCCTCATCCATGATGGCGATGCCTGCACCATATCCTTCATACAACAGTCGCCACTCGACGGCAGCAAACTCGCCCTGTGGCTCTATATGGTAGAGGGCGCTGAGGTGGTGTATAATGCAGACACCTTCCATTCCACTGTGGTGCGACATAACGGCTACGAGCACATCTGGACTATGGGTATGATGAATACCAAGGGCAACTCCTACGACCAGACTGATGCTTTGCTCGACGACTATGAGACGCTGCTCGACCAGAAGTACGGTGCCAACATTGCCGACAACTGCATACGCACATGGTTCTTCGTGCGCGATGTGGATACTAACTACGCAGGACTCGTGGTGGCTCGTCGCGAGAATTTCGAACTCCACGGACTCACCTCCTACACCCACTACATCGCCTCTACAGGCATCGGGGGCAGTCCCAGCAACACCAAGGCACTCGTGCAACTCGGTTCCTATGCCCTCACGGGCATCCAGCCTGAGCAGCAGCAGTATCTCTATGCCCTCTCTCACCTCAATCGCACCATCGAGTATGGCGTCACCTTCGAGCGTGGCACGAGGGTTAAGTATGGCGACCGTTCCCACCTCTATATCTCAGGCACTGCCTCCATTGACAATAAGGGTCAGGTGCTCCATGTGGGCGATGTACGTCAGCAGACCCTGCGCATGTGGGAGAACGTGGAGCAACTCCTTGCTGAGGGTGGTGCCACCTATCAGGATGTGGCACATATAATAGTCTATCTGCGTGATGTAGCCGACTATCCCCTTGTCAGCCAGATGTTCGCTGAGCGCTTCCCTCACACTCCTTACGCCATCACTCTCGCGCCCGTCTGCCGTCCTACGTGGCTCATCGAGATGGAGTGCGTAGCCATCACCCCCGATAACAACACAGAATACAAAGAATTCTAAATGAAAACCCTAAGCATTGCTATCTATGTAGTGCTCATCGTGGTTCTTGCCGCCGCCACAGTGGTGGAGCGTCTTTATGGCACCACAGCAGCACACCAGTTCATATACTCCGCACCTTGGTTCTACTCCCTCTGGGCAGTCCTCGCCATGGGCGGGGTATATGCCATTTTTCGCACCCGCATGTGGCATCGTCCCGTTACGCTTCTGCTTCATGTCTCCTTCCTTGTCATACTCCTTGGCGCCCTGCTCACCTCCCTCTTCAGTCGTCAGCAGGCACTCCATCTGCGTCAAGGCGAGACCAGCACCAGCGAACTGCCCTTCCGTGTCACCCTGCAGCGCTTCCAACTCCTTACCTATCCAGGCACCGACCGTCCGCAGGACTACGTCAGCCATATCACCTATGCCGATGGCTCAGAGCATGGCAGTTACACCATCTCCATGAACCATATCTTCAGTCGCGATGGCTACCGACTCTATCAGACCTCCTACGACGAAGACCTCCGTGGCACTTGGCTCACCGTCAAATACGACCCCTGGGGTGTCTCTGTCACCTACACAGGCTATGCCCTGCTCTTCCTCTCCATGATACTCCTGTTGCTCCATCCTAAAGGCACTTTCCGCAAGTTACTCAAGGAGAGCATGTCCAAGGGCGCGCTCGTCCTCCTGCTCCTCTTCAGCTTTTCAGTCTCAAAAGCTCAGCAACACAGTTATCGTAGCTCGGAATCCGTTCCCGTTCCCGTTAACGTTCCCGTTAATTCTCCTCGCGCCATCACCCCCGAACGTGCCGACACCCTCGCTCGCAAACAGGTGGTCTATAACGGCAGGATAGCCCCCTTGCGCACCCTCGCCCTCGATTTCTGTCAGAAGGTTACAGGCAAGCGCTCCTTCGGCGGACTCTCCGCTCAGCAGCTTATGCTCAGCATCATGCTCTATCCTGACGACTGGCAGCACGTTCGCCTCATCAAGGTCGAAGACGAAACCCTGCGCCACTCACTTGGCATCGAGGGCAGATATGCCTCCATGGCAGACTTCTTCAATCCCGATGGCACCTACAGAATGAGTGCCCTCTATCAGCGCCATAAGTCCACCGACGATGCTATGGAGAAGGCAATCCTCAAGGTCGATGAACGTTGTGCCCTCATCGTCATGCTCCTGCGTGGCGAACTCATCACCCCTGTTCCTCAGGGCGTAGAGCGCCCCTCCGAGGCACTTGTCACAGCCGAACTCATCTACGATGCTGCCCCCTGGAGCCTAATCCTCTTCATCGCCTCCTTCATCCTCGCCATTCTCTCCCTCTTACCTTTTATATTCAAGAGATTCCCGTTCCCCAAGACTCAAAAGCTAAGTAGCACAGTTATCGTAGTGGCGAAGCCACGTAACGTAGCGAAGCGTATCGTAGCGAGCCTGACTCGCGTATCGTTCCCGCTGTTCCCGTTCCCGTTAACGTTATCGTTATCGTTAGCCACCCTCTACCTCCTCCGTTGGGTTATTCAGGGACACATCCCCCTCTCCAACGGCTACGAGACTATGCTCTTCATAGCCCTCATCTCCTCCCTCTTCGCCACCTTTACGTCATTCCGTTCACACTCCCTCCTTTCCTCTCTTGCTCTCATTGTCACAGCCTTCACGCTGCTTGTCAGCCACCTCAGCTTCATGTCGCCAGAGATGACCCCCCTCATGCCCGTCCTGCAGTCACCCCTCCTCAGCATCCATGTCTCCGTCATCATGTGTGCCTACGCCCTTTTCGCCCTCATCACTCTCCTCTCTGTAGTAGGCTTACTTTCCTCCCACTTTTCGCGTTTCGCAGGTGCTCATTCAGAACTTCCCCCTTTAAGGGGGATTGAGGGGGTCCTCCTTTACCCCGCCGTATTCCTTCTCACCACAGGCATCTTCCTTGGTGCCATCTGGGCAAACGTCTCGTGGGGCACCTATTGGTCGTGGGACCCTAAGGAAACGTGGGCGCTCATCACCCTCATGATTTATGCTGTTCCCCTCCATGCTGAGTCCATGCCCCAGTTCCGCAATCCGCGTTTCTATCATCTCTACATGATTTTCGCCTTCCTCTCCGTCCTCACCACATATTTCGGAGTCAACTACCTCCTCGGAGGCATGCACAGCTACGCGTGAGGATTATACGTAACCCACCTTACCTCGTGTTTTGCCGTCCCACTGGAAGTGAGCGACATCCTCGGTGGTTACGGTGCGCTCACCATCTGACTGTGCCAGACGCAGTTGGGCAATGTGGGCGATGGTCTGCGACAGATGCAGAATGGTTCTGGCATTCACAGGTGAGTCTTTTGTTTCGCTCGATTTTATGTTTTCTATGTATTTCTGCAGTGTCTTTCCTGCCTCAGGTTCTATGCCGATATGGTTCTCTTTGTCAAGCAGGAAAGAGAGAATGTCAAACAACTCTTGCTTAGTGTAGTCGTCAAATACCACAGCATTGCCGTATGATGCTATTCCGTGTACGGCAAGGTTTTGTGCTATCATGTCCTCTGATGCCTTAATCTGTGCTATCACCAAGGCAGTGGTCTGCTGGTTCTCACGTATTTTATTCAGTATCCACATCCTTATGTGGTTCAGATTTATGTTTGAGGTATTTGGTGCATCCATATCAAGGAACAGCAGTCCGTCCTTAGCCTCTTTCACCACCCGTTCCAATACCAGATAACTGTCCGTGCCCATCAGTTCCTCGGCATTGATGCAGATGGTGTGACCACGTTTCAGTATGCCCAGTCCGTGCAGTATCTTGCCCAGTATCTCAGCCACCGTACTCTTTCCTGTTCCCGTCTTGCCTATGAAGTCCCAACACAGGTTCTGTGGTGTTATCTTCAGCAGTCCTTGCTGGTGGTTTATCTTTGATATGGTGGTATAGTCGCGCAAAGCCTGTTTGGCATTACGCAGTCCCACCATACAGTTCAGTCTTTCCAGAGCCTCAGACAGTATCGCCTCATCCATATCTTTCGGAGTGTATTCAGAGTTCTTTACGTCAGGTATATCGCATTCCTCCACTGTGGTCAGTTCCTCCATTGTCAGGTTGCTGTCAGCCTTTTCCAGCAGTCTTCTGCTCATGGCAGGAATGATGTGCGACTTCACCAGTCGGGTTACAAACCTTCCGTTGCCAAAGTGCTCGTCCTTGTTCTCATATTCATGTATAATGTATTTCGCCATCTTCTTCTCAGCCTCAGCCGATAGTGTGTAGTGTTCCTCTTCCAACACGTTTTTGCCTATCTGCATCAGTTGGTCAGGCGTGTAGTCCTCAAAGTTGAATATGTATGGAAAACGGCTCTTCATGCCAGGATTCGACTCCAGCATCCTTTTCATCTCGTTGGTGTATCCTGCGAGTATTATAATCATGTCGGTATCCTCGGCACTAAGGTATGTCAGCAGGGTCTCTATCACGCGCATACCGAAATCCTTTTTGCTTCCGTCATTATTTGCTTCTGCCAGATTGTATGCCTCGTCGATGAACAGTACTCCTCCAGCAGCTGAGTTGATGGTGTTCAGCGTCTTTTTCTCCGTCTCTCCTATAAACTCACCCACCAGTTTTGAGCGTTCCGTCTCCACTAAGTGACCAGACGACAACACCCCTATGCCGTGATATATCTCGCCAATGTATTTCGCCATAGTGGTCTTTCCCGTTCCAGGGTTACCCGTAAACACCATGTGCATCGGAGGCATCTTGTTGTAGATGCCCTTCTCAGCCCTCAGCCTGTTCAGTTTCACCAGTGCCGTGTGGTCTGTTATCTGTTTCTTTATCCCGTCCAGCCCTACGAGCGAGTTCAGTTTCTCCATAGCCTCCTTGGCATCTGGCACGCTCAGCGCGGGCAGGTCTTCTGGCATTATGATACACAGGTCAGTATCTTCGCCTTTATCTCGATGGCTCATAATTCTCCTTGCCATCTTCGGTATGATTTCCTTATCAAGCAGGTTGTTCAGATAGATAGTGTTCTTGAAGTTTGTGCCCCGCTGTTTATACACTCCGTCTAAATATACCTTAAGTTTTTCCTCAGTATCAGATGCCAGCACATAGTTGTGTTCGGTGGCATAGTCCAACACATATTCTATCATGCACTCTGGTGTCAGGTCGTCAAAATGGAAGATGTTAGCAAACAGTTCATTCGCCTTCTCGTTTCCCTTTATCAGTTCTATCAATCTGTTGCGTCTGCCCGATAGCGCCACTATACAGTTTTTTGCAGACGACATTTTTTCACACAGCACCTCTATGCCGTTATTACGTCCCACATTGCCCTTCATGCTAAGAGCATCAGCATGTGTAATATACAGCATCTTGTTGCTCTGGCACACATCCTTCAGAGAACTCTCAAAGCCATCAGTAGAGTCAAACAGTTCCTCTGCGTTTTTCACCTCACATTCGCTTATATTGAAAGCCTCTTTCACCAGTTCGTATATTGCATTCACTGCATCATCCATGCCAGCCCCATCGTTGCCCGTAAGCACATAGTGTTGCAATATGTTGCTCAGCCCCAGGCCGTGTACTATTCTCGCCTTGTTAAATCTTATTGTTTCTTCTAAGTTCTTCAGGTGTTCTTTAAACTCAGCAGGTGCAAAACTCGTCAGATTCATATATCTACAGTGTTTTATATAGGGTTACGTTGTTTAGGTTGTTACAAAGGTAGATAATTTTTCGCTTATCATGAAATTTTTGTGTCACTAAATGTTTATTATTCGAATATTTTGATTATTTTTGCACCGTTAACTGATAGATTAAAACCTAAAATATGACCTCGAAGGAAGACTTTTTCTGTAAATTCTATGACCCTACGGCGTGTGACGAATGCCTGTCCTTTGATTATTGGCACAGCATAAAGCAGCTCCACCTGGAGCGTGAGGCATTCTACCATGCTCGCAAGGCAATCAGCGACAAGAATAATCCTCTTGCCCTCCTGCGTCTGGGCAGAATTTATGACTTTGGTATAGGCACATTGATAAACTATACCCTTGCCCATTACTTCTACAAGCAGGCACTCGCCAGAGGATGTCAAGAGGCGTTAGAATACATCACAGATGAGTATGCCGATGACAGACGTAGCATCCTCGAAGATTTCGAGGCGGAGAAGGGCGGTGGCGCACATGCCTCTGCCGACACTGTCGCATGGTACAGGCAGATTATCGAACACGAGAGGCAAAGAGGCTTCGTCGGGCTCATTTCTGCCATTCGTCCACATATAAAGCTCTTCTACCCCGACTATGACAAGACGCGTGGCATCAACGACATCATCTCAGGGCGCAACACCCTTAATGCCGACATATTCTATGCCCTCAGCACCGCTAACTGCCTGGCAGAAAAGAATCTTGACAAACGTGAGGAATTCATGCGCCAGCTCTGCAAGCCCATTACTGACGATGCCGAACTGGTGCGCTGTGCCGCCGATGTCGATTCTTACGAGTGGGCAAGAGAAGACGAGCGTGAACTCTATCAAGCCATGATTAATTTCAGAGATTCCTATCAAGAATATTGCGACAAAAGCGGAATAAAGCCGCGAGACTTCACCCTGCCCGATGAACTCTCCTTCCTTTCCTGCATCCCAGCTCAGACCCTCCGTCTCATCAGAAGGCAACTGGTATGCTGCCTGCTCTCCCTTCGTGATGCCCATCCACTCATACGCAAGGAATTCCTCACCCACCTCAGCAGTGACGAGTTCCTTCTCACCCTTGTCGAAAAGATACCCGACCAAGACCTGCAGCTTGCCCTCATCTCTTTCGTCGAGATAAACATCGACATTGAGTCACTCGAATTCAAATACCGCAACCTCTACAATGCCTACCATCGGGGCGACGTCGCTCCTCTCTGCACCTTTCTCAATGACTTCGCCCAGTCCCTCTCTGAGGCAGGCATTCCCCACCATCTGCCTCACTACACTCTCGATAATCCACCCCAATTAAAACCGAAACAATAAACTGCAACCTATACCCTTCAAAATTCAACATTACACATTTTATGCCCGACTTTCAGGTGCAGAGATAATAAAAATATTGCATACAAACAGCATTTTCCAAGAAAAAAATTGATGCGCACAATAATTTAGCAAAAAACAAGCACACATCTTGGTTCACCTGTAAAATACTGTGTTTCCAGAATTGAATGATTTAAACAAAAACCAGTTCGACTAAAGTGACAAGATACCTTGAACTATAGTTTTCGTAGCATTACCTCCACTTGCAGAAGCATTACCTCTGCATGCAGAAGCATTACTTCTGCATCTAAAAGCATTGCTTTTATCTCTAAAAGCATTACTTTTACCTTTTCATCAGAAAATTCCTGATTTCTATAGAAAGTCTCCCTTTAAGGGAGATATAGAGGGTCTTTTTCGTGAGACACCTCACTCATTCCCCTCTCAGCCCAGTGTTTATGCGGTATAAGAAGAGTGACCTATCTTTGAGATAGGTCACTTAAAGGTCACTTAGAGGTCACTTAGACCTCACTTGGTTAATTGCCGTCACGCTACTAACAGGGGGATAACCTTATAGTGAGGAACATGTCCGCAATCAGAACTCTCATACCCTAAAGCCTTCATGGCTCTGCCAAGCTGTATTTTGTCTCGGTGGGTATTTTTCACCCCTGGAAATTCCCTTGACAGCACCTCCATCAGAGCGGTGCAGTTCATGGAATGTGGCACCTCGCCCTCTTCAGGCTTACGGAAGCAGATTCCTATCATGTCGGCCATATCCTTCTTCTCCATATAGCCCACGTTGAGTTGCTGTATGCGAGCCACCTCCTCGTTGTTAAACCAGTAAGGAGCCTTCTGTTCCCTTAGCTCATAGAGCACCTGGGCATAGAGCTGCTCATAGTCTATCTCCCCAGCATTGTCTATATACTGCCCCGTAGGAATATGGATGCAGATATATCGGCGAGAGCCAGTGGCATCCGTCAGAGGATGAGGATTGTTGGTTGTGGCAACAAATGAAGCATATCGAAGCTTGTCTTCCTGAGAAGCCCCGTAGATAGGACGGGCGTTCACCTTGTTCTTTGACAGGGTCTGCTTCAGAGCCGCATGCTGAGAAGGTCGGATTGCATCCAGCTCGTCCAGATTCACCAGCAGGTTGTTGGTCAGAGCCATCTCCTTGTCGAATTTGTTCGACAGGTTCAGGTGGTCCAGATAATACTGTCTCAGCATGGGTGGCAGCAGTCGCACCACAAAGGTGGTCTTGCCACATCCCTGTGCCCCTATTAGCGTTGGCACACACTCATTGCCGTGAACAGTGTCCATCTGCAACCAGTGAGCCACCATCGAGCGCATCCAGGTAGCGAGATAGCCCTCCAGTTCAGAGTCCACCCCAGGCAGACGGTTGAAGAGCCTGCCCACATGGTTCTGTCCGTCCCACTTAGGCAACTTGCTCAGGTAGTCGGCTATAGGGTCGAACCTCTCCACCTCATTAGAGTTGACAAACTCCATGATGTCAGTCTTAGGCGAACCCGATTCATTCACCTGTAAGCGCTTGGCTTGGATAATGATGCTGTTGAGGTCTTCCTGAGTAAGCGTTTGCCACTCGGTATTGTTCTCTTCAGCATGCTTGATTGAATACTCTACCTTCCCGCTCAGCACATTGCGACGGAAAAGGTAATTCTCATTCAGAAACAACTCTACTGCGAGCTGCTCTGTTGCTGACGCGTTGTTAGCGTCAATTTGGGTGTTTTTAGTTAATTCTTTCATAATGGTAATTTGGATTAATTAAGGCGGTAATCGTAGATATTTATCAGAACTTTGCGTAAGACCAGAATCCCTTCTGGTAACAAGTGCAAAATTACAAAAATAATGTGATATGACCAAATTTTTTCAGTAGAAA
>JAEEGL014473657.1_pt1 | contig 16140 bp, 13 predicted proteins | sample 9134231 | NCBI WGS metagenome assembly JAEEGL01 (sample SAMN16246548, study PRJNA631951) | gut metagenome | biome: gut microbiome; feature: rumen; material: fiber-attached | host: Bos | place: Iran: Karaj | collected 2018-10
AGTTCCTTATGCCCGCAGTATCTTCCGAAGATATCCTTAAGTATGTTTACAAAGAGAATCAGTATATAGATGAAGCCGCTGCTTGTAAGGATCTTATGGGCGATATCCCTCTTACGGGTAATGAGCTTATCGACTCCTGCAGGATCAATGCCAACTTCATTATCGGATACATGAAGGATAAGGCTTGCTGTGATCCTACTAAGCTTAATGCCGACATCGGACATTATTCTCTCGATAAGATAAAGGCTAAGGATAATCCTACTTACCATATCATCTATCTTGTAAGAAATAACATGGGTCTTTATAACCTCTACAGGCTTATCTCGGAGTCTCATGTTCATTATTTCCACAGAAGACCCAGGACTCCCAAGAGCCTTCTTAAGTACTTTAAGTCATCCATTATCGTAGGCGGTGCCTGCGAGCGAGGCGAGATATACAGAGCCGTATTGACGAAGTATAAGTCCTGCGGTAAGGACAGAGCCGCTACTCTTGAAGCACTTAAGAACGACGAAGAGTTCAAGGACATAATGAGCCTCTATTACTATGTGGAGATCCAGCCTCTTTGCAACAATATGTTCATGACAAGGCAGGATCCCGAGAAGTCGGATACGGGTAATGTACCTCTTGATGCAAACGACATAAGGATCGTAAACGAGCTCCTTGTAGACGTTGCGGATGCTTTCGGCGTGCCTTGCTGTGCTACGACGGACTCCCATTTCCTGGATCCCGAAGACGGTATGTACCGTAAGTACCTTCTTATGAACATGGGATTTGCGGATGCTGAGATGCAAAGTGACCTGTACTTCAGATCTACTGACGAGATGCTCCGTGAATTCTCATACCTTGGCGAGGACAAGGCGTTCGAGGTGGTCGTAGAGAATACTAATAAGATCGCAGACCTGATCGAATACGGCATCAAGCCCTTCCCGGACGGAACATATCCGCCTATCATCTCGAGAGCTGCTGCCGACGTAAGAGATATCGCCTTTACAAAGGCCAACAGACTTTACAGACATAACGGAGTACTTAACGAAGTAGTTAAGGCGAGACTAGAGAAGGAGCTTAAGTCCATTATCGGTCACGGATTCGCCATCATGTACTATATCGCGTACCGTCTTGTTAAGAAGTCCAATAACGACGGATATATCGTAGGATCGAGAGGTTCCGTAGGATCTTCCTTTGCAGCTACCATGTGCGGTATCTCCGAGGTTAATCCTCTGCCGCCGCACCACAGATGTCCCAAGTGCTGCTATGTTGAGTTCGATAACTCCGGTGAGTTCGGTTCCGGATTCGATATGGAAGCTAAGGACTGCCCTGAGTGCGGTACACGTATGGTCAAGGACGGACAGGATATTCCTTTCGAGACGTTCCTCGGATTCAACGGAGATAAGGAGCCTGATATCGACCTTAACTTCTCCAGTGCTTATCAGCCCAGAGCTCATAAGTACGTCGAGTATCTCTTCGGACTTACTCATACATTCAGAGCAGGTACTATCGGTACATATGCTGATAAGAACGCCATCGGTGTAGCAAAGAGCGTAGCCGAGATGAAGGGCGTTACTTATTCCAATGCCATGCTCACATATATGTCGGAGGGAATAATCGGTGTTAAGAGGACTACTTCCCAGCACCCCGGCGGTATCGTCGTTGTTCCCAAGGAGATGGACGTATATGAGTTCACGGCCATCCAGTATCCTGCCAATAAGACGGACTGCGGTATCATAACTACCCACTTCGACTTCCATGCGATGCACGATACTATCCTTAAGCTCGATATCCTCGGCCACGCTGATCCTACGGTACTTCGTATGCTCCAGGATCTTACGGGGATAGACGTTACCACTATCCCTGTTCCCGACGATAAGGTAATGAGCCTTCTTGAGTCTACCAATGCATTGGGATTCCCTCTGGAAGCTACAGAAGCAGGTTCTGCGACCCTTGGTCTGTCGGAGCTTGGTACCCACATGGCCAGAGGCATGATCAAGGAAGCTAAGCCTAGAAGGTTCTACGACCTCGTACAGCTGATGGGTCTGTCCCACGGTACCGACGTATGGACGGGTAATGCCCAGGATCTCATAAGAGACGGTATCTGTGACCTTAATTCCGTTATCGGATGCCGTGACTCCATCATGACAAGACTCATCTACTGGGGAGTTCCCAATAAGGATGCCTTCGACATCATGGAGAATGTCCGTAAGGGTAAGGTCGCCGGAGGTCAGGTACCCGAGAAGTGGGAGAAGTGGAAGGAGACCATGAAGGAGCACGACGTTCCCGACTGGTATATCGGTTCATGTGAGAAGATCAAGTACATGTTCCCTAAGGCGCATGCCGCAGCATATTCCATATCAACGCTCCGTGTAGCATGGTTCAAGGTCTACTACCCTGAAGAGTATTACTGCGCATTCTATACCATCAGAGGAGAGGAATTCAGCGCCAATACCATGTGTCAGGGTGAAGCTGCTCTTACCGAGAGAAGAAGACTTCTTAATGAGCTCATGCACCAGGACAATAATCCTAAGACCAAGTCGGAATACTATCTTTGTGAGATCATCGAGGAGATGTACCACAGAGGTATCGAATTCCTTCCCATAGATATCAATACTTCCCATGCCACGAACTTCGTGAAGGTGGAGAAGGGCAAGATCCTGCCTCCGTTATCTTCCATCGATTCCATCTCGGATTCCATGGCGGAAGCAATAACGAAGGCAAGAGACGAGGCTCCTTTCGGTACAAGAGAGGATCTTATGCAGCGAAGCGGTATCGGTAACTCTGCGCTTCAGACTCTTGCCGATTACGGCCTCCTTGAAGACCTTCCCGAGACGAGCCAGATCGATATCTTCTCGATGCTGGGCGGTTAATATATGCTTACTGCTAAGGTCATCTTAAGAGACAGCGTAAGAGCTACGGATAAGCTCTTTACTTATCTTGTTCCGGATAAGCTGAAGGAGAAGATCAAGGAGGGTCTTTATGTGCTGGTGCCTTTCGGGCGCGGCAACAGGATGAAGACTGCCGTTATATATTCTTTGCAGGAAGAGGATAAGAGCGAAGTGAAGCTCAAGGAGATATTCGACATAATGGACGATATCCCCGTGCTGACAGAAGAGCAGCTCGGTCTTATTAAGCCTTTATCTTCAAGACTTCTTTGCACTATGGGGGATGTTATTGCCCTTATGGTGCCTTCTGTCGTGGGAAAGGCTTCTATGCCTCAAGCGACATTTATATCTCTTCAGTCTGACGAAGATGCCAGGGAAGCGATAGCTTCAGGTACATTAAGATCTATAACCCATATCCATATCCTTGAGTATCTCTTAGAGAAAGGCGAAGTGGAGAAGAAGGCTCTTCTTGCAGCCTGCAAGGCTACGGAAGCTCAGCTTAAGGCTGTTCGTGATAAGGGCTTTCTCTATATGGAGAAAAGGGAAGATACTGAAGCAGAGATCCCTTCTGCCATTCCCGATACTGAATTAGACGAAGCCTTTAACGTGGTGCATACCCTGAATGATGAGCAGCAAAATGCAGTAGACAGGATAACATCAGCCGATAAGGCATCGGTATTCCTTCTTCACGGCATCACCGGAAGCGGCAAGACGGAAGTCTACTTAAAGTGCGCAGGTGACGTTATGGAGAAGGGCGGCAAGGTAATATACTTAGTTCCCGAGATAAGCCTTACGCCCCAGACGGTCAACTGGATAAGAGCAAGATTCGGAGATACTGCCGCAGTAATGCACAGCAGGCTCTCAGATAAGCAGAGATTCTACGAATGGGAGAAGATCAGAAGAGGGCAGGCTAAGATAGTAGTAGGTCCCAGGAGCTGTATCTTTGCTCCCGTAACGGATCTTAAGCTGATAATAATAGACGAAGAACACGACTCTTCCTATAAATCGGAATCATTTCCCAGGTTTAATGCCAAGGATATCGCGCTTATGAGAGCGAAGCTTAATTCATGTGCCGTAGTCCTCGGCTCCGCGACTCCTGCCGTAAGTTCTTACTATGCGGCCAAGAAGAATGTATATGAACTTATCACCATGAAGAAAAGGGGCAATCCCGATGCTGTGCTTCCCAAGGTCCACATAGTAAATATGAAGGATCAGATAAAGGAAGGCGCGGGAGATCTTCTGTCTCTGCCTTTAAGAAGAGCGATGGCTAAGGCTATAGCTGATAAGAAGCAGGTCCTTCTCTTCCTTAACAGAAGAGGTTATTCCAGGACTCTTATCTGCGAAGACTGCGGAGAGCCCTGTTCCTGCCCTAACTGCTCTGTGGGCATGACCCTTCATAACGGCATAAGGATAAAGGGTAAAGATCAGACTGGAAGGATCCTTATCTGCCACTACTGCGGATATACCGTTCCTGCAAGAGATGCCGTCTGCAAAGGCTGCGGAGGCGGCAACTTTATAAGAGCCGGAATCGGTACGCAGCAGTTAGAAGAGATGCTCGGCAACCTGTTCCCCGGATCCAAAGTCCTTCGTATGGATCAGGATACGACTATGCATCCCGGAGATCATGAGAGGATATTGGAATCCTTCAGAAATCACGAGGCACAGATCCTTATAGGTACTCAGATGATCGCCAAGGGTCACGACTTCCCGGACGTTACCGTAGTAGGGATAATCGGCGCGGATCTTATAGCAAGTTCATCTGATTACAGATCTTCGGAACGAGCTTTCCAGCTTATAACGCAGGCGGCGGGAAGAGCGGGTCGTAAGGGATCTGAAGGCGATGTATATCTTCAGAGCCTTCATCCCGATAATCCTCTTCTTATCTATGCGGCTAAGCAGAACTACGAAGCTTTCTACGAAGAAGAGATAAGATACAGGGAAGCCATGGCGCTTCCTCCGTTCAAGGCATCGGGTGAGATATTATTATCTCTTCCTAATGAAGACGATCTTATGGCAAAAACTGATATACTGTCGATATACCTTAAAGACTTTCTGAAGGTGCAACCGGAGAAGTATGCTTTTGAGCTGTACGGTCCCGTTCCTTCCCCCATATATGAGCTTAGAGGCAGATACAGGATGAGCTTCATGATCAAGGCCGTGAACAAGTCCTGCCTGAATGCCGTCTTCGAGCAGCTCATGAAGGACTTCGATCCCAATATATACCCGATATCATTCGATAACGATTGCGGAGGTTAAGATAATGAGTACCATCTTTGATTATCTAGAGTGGAGAGGCGATCTCACGCTCGACAAGTCACCTTTTAACGATATCGATGCAGCGATCCTTACCAGGTTCTGCTACGAGCCTTTCGATGGTATCATATCCGAGTCCTTCAGGAAGAAAATCACAGTCGAAGCTGCATGCAATGCTATGCTCAACATCCCGGACCTTGATAAGAAGGTCTTATATCCCAAGGACGATACAAAGCTTATTCAGGCTATGGCAAAGTCCGACAGGTTCCGTAAGATGAAGATGAGCGGCTTTATCAACGACATCGACCTGGAGCGCCAGACCCAGTTCTCCGCGGTGGTATTCGAACTTGACGGCGAGCATAACTATTTTGTGGCATACAGAGGTACCGACAATACTCTCGTAGGCTGGAAGGAAGATCTCAATATGGGATTCGAATTCCCTGTCCCGGGACAGATAGCAGCGCTGGAGTATTTCGAAGAAGCAAGGGTAGGGCTTAAGGAAGGAACCTTCATCGTAGGAGGTCACTCAAAGGGAGGAAATCTCTCCATCTACGCATGTGCCTTTGCGAGCTGCAACTGCCAGGATTCCATCCTCGCCATCTACAACTTTGACGGCCCGGGATTCACGGAAGATATCTACGAGAGGGAGCAGTTCCTGGCTATCGAGAAGAAGATACATACCTATGTGCCTCAGTTCTCTGTCGTAGGCATGATCCTGGAGCACTCGGAGGACTATTCGGTAGTATCTTCGGGCGCCACAGGCATAATGCAGCACGAGCTCCTTACCTGGGACCTTACCAAAGACGGCTTTGTATGTCTCGATAAGATAGACAAGGGAAGCAGGTTTATCGACCACACCTTAAAGGACTGGCTCAAGAGCCTTTCCATGGAAGACAGGATGCAGTTCGTAGATACCGTATATGCTCTTCTTACGGCAGGCGACAAGAGGAAGGTATATCAGTTAGGCGAAAGGAAGATAGAGAGCGTCAACGCCCTCATGAAGACTTACGCCGGCCTTGACGATAAGACGAAGAAAGCCTTAAGGGACGCATTCTTTAAGCTCATAAAGAGTGCCGGCAATACAATAACCAAGAAGTAAGAATATGGATTTCGATAAGTTTGTAAGAGACATAGAAGACAATAAGTGGAATGTATTCGGCGCAGAAGTCTATACGCAAGGCACCCTTACTCACACCTGGGGAGATACGGATAACCTCCACGATATCTATTCCGCCACCAAGACGATCCTCTCTGTTGCCATAGGAATAGCAAGAGACAGAGGTCTTATCGATATAGATAAGTGCTTCCTGGACTATATCCCTGAGGAATATATAACAAAGAAGACAAAAGAAACTTACGGCAAGATAACCGTGAGGCGTCTCATGACCATGTCCGTCGGAGGCTTTCCATTCAGGCCCGAAGGCGAGAACTGGCTGAAGTCTGCCCTGGATATAGAGATGGAAAATCCGGAAGAGAAGAGCTTTAACTATAGCAATATCTCTGCTTATCTTGCAGGAACAGCACTTCAGGGAGCGATAGGAGAAGACCTGGGAGCATTTATAGAGAGGGAGATCTTTAAGCCCTTGGATATAAAGCGATACGAATATCAAAGATCCCCTGAAGGCATCTTCTACGGTGCGTCCAAGATGAGACTTTCCGTTCATGACTTAAGTAAGATAGGTATCATGCTGACGCAAGGCGGTGTATACGAAGGCAAGAGGATACTCTCTGAAGGATACACAAAGGAAGCCACCTCCGTTCAGCAGATGAACGAGCAGGGCGAATACGGTTTCTTTATCTGGAAATATAGAAGCGGCTTTTCCATAAACGGGAAACTGAAGCAGAAATGCTACTGCCTGCCCGAGAGTGGTATAGTAATAACATACTTAGCACACATAGAAGAGGAAACTCCCGACCTTAAGGAGTCGATGGAAAGGAATATACTCGGATTATGAGTAATGACAGAAGAAAGACAGTTACGATCATCTCTACGATCCTGATGGTCATATTGATGCTCGGTAATGTGGTATATGCGGGGATCGAGGTCGAAGCTCCTGAATATAAGATGACCGGGTTACCTGAAGGATCATCCTGGATCGCGGAGATAGTTGTTGATGAGGAAGCTCTTGGAGATATAACTGTCAATGCTTTAGACGAAAAACATGAAGGATATCTGAGTTCAAGAGGAGAGGACTATCTTAAAGCGGATCAGGCTCTTGATGAGTATTGCAGTTCTCACGGATTATGCAGAACATATAATACCCGTTTCAGCGATGATCCCGTGAATGAAGAAGGCGCATGGGAATTACCAGTGCAGAGTTATAATGGAATGACTGCTTCTAATACCAAAGCGGACGGACGTGTAGTTGCAAGGATAGCTGTGTATATCCCGGATACCGGAGATCTTGCAGTATCAGAGCCCGTCACAGATGCCTGGGATCGTATTCAGAACAGATGCTTGTGCATCGATTGCAGTGACATCTCTAACGGCAATCTGAAGTTTACGGGCGTCAATGTTGAACTGTTGGCATACTGGTGTGAGAATTCGATAGTGATCGCTTTTGCTTTAGTGTTCGATCTTATTGCGGTCATAGTGCTCTCTCTGGTGAAAAAGAAGGGTGTATGGTCTATCGTAGTTATCGACCTTATGATCAATCTATTATTGACATTCATTGTCTATTTTATCGTTCCTCATAATATATTGGTGCCTTTTAAGCAGATCAGCCATCAGGAAGTATTCATCAGGCTCATGAGGATCAGACCTGTTGCAGTACTTATAGAGAGTGCAGCTTACATCCTGTTCGGAAAGCGTTCCGGGGGTGCTGCTCTGTTCGATAAGAAAGGATCGGCGATCTTATATGCAGTGTTAGCGAATCTGGTGAGCCTTCTTGGAGCTATGATAGTCTTCAATTTCATGAACCCTTTCGATAGTATCCCCATGTGGTGATAAGGATTTACACACCGAGAGAATCAGATAAACAGGAGAAATAGATATGCCACACGTAGTGATCAAGTGCTTTCCCGGAAGATCAGAAGAAGTTAAGCAGGCCTGTGCAGATAAGGTAGCAGCAGATGTAGCCGAGACTCTGGGAGTCAATCTCTCATCCGTTTCAGTAGCCATAAGGGAAGTTCCCAAGGAAGAGTGGAAGGAAGTCTTTGATAACGAGATCATGAGCGAAGAAGCGCTCTATAAGCGCCCCGGATATACCTGCGACTGATCCTGAGAAAGGAAACTTCAGGGGATATGTGGATTTTGAAGGGGATATCCTTTCAATAAGACATGAATGCAATCTTCAGCATACTGATATCATTATCCTATGAGAGAGATCAGTATGCATAAAAGAACTCGAATAGTTGCTGCTTTGGTGTCAGCTCTGCTTGTCGTTTTTTTGTTTGGTAATGTAGTCCTTGCTAATGGAATGCCTACGCCCAGTGAGTATTTCAAGGTGATCGGCAACCCCGACAATGATATATGGATCATGGAGATCTTAACTGATGAACCGCCTAAAGAGGTGGATGAACTGTATGACTATCCGAACGACCGGTATCGGGATGAAGTAGATACAAGCGAGGAAGAACGTATCGAGTACCTTTGCGGGATATACGGAGAAGATGTCAGGGATGCACATAGTGTCTTCGCTGAATATGCAGCCTCCCAGGGTTTGAATTGTACTTTGATCGTGGATTCGAATTACACGATACGAGCCGGGATAACTGAGAAAGCTGTTATTTCGTTAGGTCCTCCAGAATTTGGTTTTCATGGTTCTTTCCTCTATAGTGATAAGTCCTGTTACAGATTTGCTTTTTACTTTCCGAAGACAGGTGAAACGGTAATAACAGAACCGATCGGAGATAGGCTCAGTGAAACACGTCGTTTTATTATAGATCTCTCGGAACGATCCGAAGGTTCAGAGATCAGTCTTCATACTCCTGCTCAGTATCTTTACAGAACTATGGATCTTGTTACCAGGATGATCTTTACGATGATCGTAGAAACACTGGTAGCTATCGTATTGTTCAAAGTAAGAGATAAGCGATTCTTACTCTATATAGCAGTAGTAAACCTGTTCTCCAACGGAATATTCAATATTCTGACCAGTCGTTACAATAGTGTCGGTTGGGATTCGTATATCGCCGGCCCCGTCTTCCTGCTGAAGATGTTCGTAGGTGAACTGATAGTATTTGTAGTGGAAGCTGTTATCTGGACTCAGTACTATAAGATCTGCGACCGGCCCGGCTTTCTTAAGACGTGGCAAAGCTGGCTGTATTCATTTGTTGCGAATTCGATCTCGGCGATCGGAAGTGTATTTATCTTTTTCTATTTCGATTCTCTGATCTGGTAGGGATTGATGGTTCTGTTGTCTTGGTGAAGGCTCCGTAATTACTGGCTTATCGATGAAAAGATCAATCTTTTTATCTTTCATTTATCTTAATAAATTGGGATGAACTGCTAGCATGTGTTTCATTGACTGTAAATGCTATCACTGCTAGTATATACATGAGTATATACTGATGGCAGGCGGCATGACTATGAATGAAGTTAAGGTTTTCAATAATGGTGGTAGTCAGGCAGTCAGATTGCCGAAGGATTGCCGATTTGATCCTGACGAGACAGTCATAATCAAGAAGATCGGTGATATGGTCATTATGATCCCTAAGGATAAAGTTGATGAAGTTTTTGGTTCAGGTTTCGGGTCTGCTTCAGATGACTTTTTTGCTGATGGAAGAGATCAAGGCGAGCCTGATGTGAGGCCGGAATTATGAGATATATGCTCGATACTAATGCCTGCATTGTTTTTATGCGTGGCAAGAATCAGGTGTTAGCAAATAAACTCAGTGCTTGTCAGTTAGGGGACTTATGTATATCTTCAATTACTTTATCTGAATTACTGTTTGGAGTTTATAGGAGTTCTGATCCCGTTCGTAATAGAGGTTCTTTGAACAAGTTCCTGGCTAAGTAGATGTTATAGACTATGATTCACTGGCTTCTGAGGCTTACGGAGCATTAAGAAATGATCTTGCAAGACGAGGTTGTTTGATCGGACCATTAGATATGCTCATCGCAGCACATGCGAAGTCTCATCATCTTACTTTAGTTACACATAACACTTCCGAATTCAAAAGGGTTCGTGACTTAATGATCGAGGATTGGTATCTATAAAGCTGTTATCCGTGAATATTCTGTCGCATATTCGAGTAAATTTGACATATTGCCAAAATAGTTCTTAAAGATGTATTCCGCACGTAGGATGGTGATGAGCGTCGTAAGTTCCGAACCATGCTTTTCGAAAGATCTCCGCGAATGTGGTAAAATAGCACACGGAAATAAAATGTTTTTAAGGACGGTAAGAATATGTCTTTACGTAATGTCGTTATAGAAGGGGATCCCATACTTCGCAAGAAGTCCAGACCCGTAGATGAGATAACTCCCAGGATCTTGAAGCTCCTGGATGATATGGCTGATACCATGTATTACGAGAACAGAGGTATCGGTATCGCAGCTCCTCAGGTAGGAGTATTAAGGAGAGTATTCGTAGTTGATGTAGGAGATGAGCACGGCAAGCTCGAGTTCATCAATCCCGAGATCACATACAGGGAAGGCACACAGATCTTCTGTGAAGGCTGCCTTTCCGTTCCCGGCAAGAGTGCCGATGTAGAGCGCCCCGAGAAGATAAAGGTCAAGGCTCTCGACCGTGACGGTAAGGAGTTCGAGCTCGAAGCCGAAGGTCTCCTTGCAGTCTGCATCTGTCATGAGTATGACCACCTTGAAGGTATCCTTTTTATCGACAAGGCAATAGACGGTAAGATCAACACGGCGGAAGAGACGGCAGATGAAGAATAAAGAAGACCTGAAGATCGTATTTATGGGTACGCCGTCCTTTGCGGCTACCTGCCTCGATGCACTCTGTGCAGCAGGCTATAACGTTGTCCTTTCTGTATCCCAGCCCGATAAGCCCGTAGGAAGGAAGCATATACTTACGGCTCCCGAGACTAAGGTACTTGCAGAGTCGAAGGGCATTGAGGTATTTCAGCCGACTTCCATGAAGTCCGATGAAGCATATGAGAAGATAAAGGCTGCTGAGCCTGACCTTCTTATCACAGCAGCATACGGTAAGATACTTCCCGAGAGAGTACTCGACATCCCTAAGTTCGGATGTCTTAACGTGCATGCGTCACTTCTTCCCAGGTACAGAGGAGCTGCTCCCGTTCAGTATTCGATCCTCTCAGGTGACGATGTTACGGGCGTAACGATAATGAAGATGGACGTAGGAATGGATACGGGTGACATGATCACCAAGGTTGAAGTTCCCATCGATCCCGATATAGATACAGACGGTCTTATGGATCAGCTGGCAGTAGCAGGAAGTAAGCTCCTTATCGATACTATCCCTGACTGGGTAGAAGGTAAGCTTCAGACTATCCCTCAGGATGAGTCTCTTGTTACTTTGTCTCCACCGATCACGCCCGATATGGGTAAGTTCTCATGGGATGAGACCACAAGAGCTATCCACGATAAGGTAAGAGCACTTCGTGCATGGCCCGGAGCACAGACGACGCTTGACGGCAAGAAGATGAAGATCTATGTATCTTCCGTCTGTACATCCGATGAGTTCGATACTACGGTTCCCGCAGGGACTGTAGTAAAGGCACATAAGGGCGATCTTATCGTAAGGACAGGTGACGGATTCCTTAAGATCCTGGAGCTTCAGGCAGAAGGCGGTAAGAGGCTCAAGGCACAGGACTGCGCGCATAACTACAAGATCGGAATGAGATTCGGAGAATAATGTCAGAGACTTCCGAGAGAGAGACCTGCTATAAGCTCCTTCTTAAGTATTTCGAGCATGAGACATTCTCTAATCTCATGCTTAAGGACGAAGGTGTTACGGACTTCGTAAGAGCCGCTGTCTACGGTACGATCACGTATCTTATCGCTATAGACCATATAGTAAAGCATGCTTCCGGCAAGGACGTATCTTCTATGGATCCTAAGACCAGGACCATAGTGAGGTTCGGTTGCTGGCAGCTTCTGTTCTCCGAGAAAGTCCCCGAATATGCAGCAGTCTCTTCTTCGGTAGAGCTCTGTAAGAAATATAATCCTTCTTCTTCGGGCTTTGTAAATGCAGTGCTCCGTAAAGTGCAGTCTCTGCCTTCCGAGCAGAAGGACATATCTTTCTATAAGCCCAATATAGCATGCAGCTTAAAGCCTGAAGTGTACGGCATATTTAAGAGAGACTACGGTGCCGAACGTGCGCTCTCCATAGGAAAGGCACTTCTTCAGATACAGCCGACGACAATAAGGGTCAATACGTTAAAGACTAATAAGGAGGAACTCTCTTCTTTGCTGTCTTCCGAGGGCTTTAAGGTGTCGGCTGCTTCATTTATACCCGAAGCTCTGACTATAGTCCCTACTGAAGGTAAGAGTATAGATGAATCCTCTGCATTTCGCTCGGGACTCTTCTTCGTGCAGGGAGAAGGTGCCATGCTGGCATCTCTTATTGCAGCGCCTTCTGTCGGGGATACTATCCTGGATACATGTGCGGCGCCCGGAGGCAAGTCTACCCATATGGCGCAGCTTACTTCGGATAAGGCATCCATCTTGTCTCTCGATATCAATGACAACAGGCTGGAACTTATAAGGCAGAATCTTACAAGGCTTGGTATCACGAGTGTCACAGTGGCGCGCGGCGACAGTACGGATCTGGGATCTTCTTTGTCTTCTTCTTCCTCTTTTGACGTAGTCCTCTGCGATGTTCCATGCAGCGGCTTAGGACTTATGTCCGGAAAGCCCGATATAAGGCATACGATCTCTTACTCACGTATACAGGAGCTCCTTCCCAAGCAGCAACAGATATTATCCGGCGCTTCGTCTTATGTTAAGAAGGGCGGAACGCTTGTATACAGTACATGTACCCTGAATCGGGACGAGAATGAGAAGCAGGTAGAGGCTTTCCTTGGATCTCACCCGGATTTTTATGCAGATGATCTGATGCAATATCTGCCGTCGGGGCTTATACTCGATCAGGACAGGGAAGATACTGCCCGAAGCGGAATGATAACGATACTGCCTGACGAAGATAACTGTGAAGGATTCTTCGTAGCAAGGCTTAAAAGGAGAAAGTGATTTGGATAAGAGATTCTGTCTTGACCTTAAGAAGGACGATATCCTTACATGGTGTGCGGAGAAGGGATTCCCCAAGTTCCGCGCAGATCAGATATATAAGTGGCTCTCATCCGGAGTGATATCTACTTCCGAGATGACTAATGTGCCGGGTAATATACGTACGGCTCTTGAGTCTGATTTTTCCTTCGGTTCCATGAAGGTCATAGAGAAGTATGTATCTGCCATAGACGGCACTACCAAGTTCGTATATTCACTTTGTGACGGCAATATAATCGAGACGGTCGTGATGCGCTATAAGACGGGCCTTTCCGTATGTATCTCCTCTCAGGCCGGATGCAAGATGGGATGCACATTCTGCGCTTCGGCACATGCGGGATTCGGAAGGTCACTTACATCCGGCGAGATGTTCGGTCAGGTCATACTGTCCCAGCGTGAGATGGGGGAGAAGATAAGGTCCGTAGTAGTCATGGGCATTGGTGAGCCTTTCGATAACTACGAGAATCTCTTGGGATTTATCGATACCATAACGGATCCCGACGGGCTCGGTATGGGTGCAAGGCATATCACTGTGTCTACATGCGGTCTTATACCGAAGATAAAGGATTTTACTGCGCGTAAGTCCCAGATCAACCTGGCGATATCGCTCCATGCCCCCAACGATGAGCTCAGGCGCGAGCTCATGCCGGTACCCGCGCATTATCCTCTGAAGGATCTTATCGCTGCCTGCAGGGAGTATGTCAATGTCACGGGCAGGAGGATAACATTCGAGTATTCGCTCTTTGACGAGCTCAACGATACCATCGCCTGTGCAAATGAGCTTGCTTCTCTTCTTAAGGGAATGAACTGCCACGTTAACCTCATTGCGGCCAATGAGTTCGAGGGAAGCCCGTATAAGAGGTGCAGGAAGAAGAGGATAGACGTATTCAGGAAGGCTCTGGAGGACAGAGGGATCAATGCTACTCTTCGAAGAGAGATGGGTAGTGATATAATGGCTGCATGCGGACAGTTGCGCCGCGGCATTGAACAGGGAGAATAAGGTCAGATGGATTCGATGATGCGCTCGGAGACCGGCAAGGTCAGACCCGGTAACGAAGATAACTGCTGTATCTTCGACGTAGGTACTGCGCGCATCATGGCGGTGGCAGACGGTATCGGAGGGATAGAAGGCGGCGAGATCGCCAGCAAGATAGCCATCGATACGGTCAATGAGGTATTGAGCGCTTCTCCTGTAGATACAATGGACGAAGAAGCCCTGAAGGAGCTTCTGAAGAAGGTCTATCAGGAAGCCAATATCAGGATATTGAAATATGCTCTTTCCGAACAGTCGTATATGGGAATGGGTACGACCCTCACTATAGCGGTGATACGTTCACGAAGGGTCATCGTGGCTCATATGGGTGACTGCAGGGGATATCTCATCCACGGATCCTCCATGACGCAGATGACGGCAGACCATACTTATGCCGCCGAGCTCCTGCGCGGCCGTTCGATCACACTGGAAGAATATCTCTGTCATCCGGAGAGGCATACGCTCATAAAGTCCCTGGGGGAAAATGCATTTCTTATTCCGGACCTTTACATATATAATATAATATACGGCGATGTGGTCATGCTCTGCACCGACGGGCTCTGTTCCTTTGTCGATGACGAGACGATCAGGTTGTCGCTCAAGAAGCATAATGACCTTGCAGACTGCCTGGATAACCTCTTTGCAAGAGCGTATGAGGCGGGAAGCGATGATAATATAACGGTCCTTTTGACGCATGTGACGCCGGAAGGTAAAAAGGAGTAGGAGATCGTATGAACGTACAAGGCCCTGAAGGCATGATCTTTGCTGGCAAGTATAAGATCAATAAGCTGATCGGTCGCGGTGGAATGGCCAATGTATATCTCGGAACCGATATGGGATCCGGGATCAAGGTTGCGATCAAGATCTTAAAGCCCGAATTCTCGACTGATGAAGAGTTCATCAGGAGATTCGATACGGAGGCTAAGGCTGTATCCTCACTGAACCATGCCAATATCGTCAAGGTGTTCGGCGTAGGTCACGAAGGTAATTTCAGATATATCGTTCAGGAGTATATCGACGGTATAACGGTAAAGGAACTCATCAATCAGAACGGTCATCTCGACTGGAAGGTCGCTGTCCCCATCGTTATCCAGGTAGGTATGGCTCTTGAATATGCCCATAAGAACGGCGTAGTCCACAGGGAGATCAAGCCCCAGAACATCCTCATCTCAAGGGAGAGGATCGCCAAGATCACGGACTTCGGTATCGCGAGAGCTTCTACCGGAAGCACTATCACGATGACATCAGGCGGTGCCATGGGATCAGTACATTATTTCTCGCCCGAGCAGGCAAGAGGAGGTAATGTAGGTCCTTCTTCCGATATCTATTCCATAGGTATCATGCTCTTTGAGATGGTAACGGGAAGAGTGCCCTTTGACGGTGATTCCAATGTAGCCATCGCAGTAAAGCATCTTCAGGAGAAGCCGCCGCTTGCTTCATCCTTTGTTCCCGATATCCCGGCAGGTCTTGATTCCATTATCCTCAAGTGCATGCAGAAGACTCCCGATAAGAGATATTCCTCCATGCGTCAGATGGTAACTGAGCTCGATGCCCTCATGGTAGATCCTACCGGTGTGTACGGTATCGTTAACAGTGAGATGGCAGAACCTGCCGAGGAGCCGCAGAACGTATCCTTCAGACAGGATCCCAATTATGAGAAGATAGGTGAGCTCGAGAAATCAGCGGAAGCAAGGAGAAGATCCAGGTTCCGCGACAATATCATCCTTGTACTTATCATCGTTGCCATAGTAGGTGTCCTTGTCGGTATCGGTACCATTGTCGTAAGATCCCTTCGTAATGCTACCAATATCCAGGCGAACGTC
>JAEEGL016979484.1_pt1 | contig 16140 bp, 13 predicted proteins | sample 9134231 | NCBI WGS metagenome assembly JAEEGL01 (sample SAMN16246548, study PRJNA631951) | gut metagenome | biome: gut microbiome; feature: rumen; material: fiber-attached | host: Bos | place: Iran: Karaj | collected 2018-10
ATAAATGATGCGATAGTTAAATATGTGGTATTGGGTAGTGCGATGGAAGGCTTACAGAGCATAATTGAATATGTAGATGAGTCTCTGTCTGCAAGAAAGACTGCGTTCTATAATCAGCAAGCAGTTAAAGATTCACAGTACCTTAACCGTCGTGTACAGTTAGTATGTTCATCATTACAGCACATCTATTTAGGTGACTGCGGTAGTACTGTAACCACTCGATTTACTGTGCGTTCTGCGTCTGTTGCTAAGAACCTTGTAGGTAAATACATTGTGGATGATGGTAGATTAGTCTATCTGAATGATGATAATGTGAATAACTATATCGGTAAGACTGTTAATCTCAGATCTCCGTTAGGTTGTAGATATCGCAATGGTGTTTGTGAAATTTGTGGTGGTAGAATATATAGTAATCTTAACCTCAAACTTAATCCAGGTATAATAGCAGCAATACACGGTATGGAACCTGTAACACAGAAGATATTGTCAGCTAAGCATCTGGTTAAAACATCAAGTATCATATACCATATACCAGATGAGGTAGTTGGTAAGGTATTCTGTGCGAAGAATACATCAGAAATCGGATGGAGCGGTGAGATGTTACGTAAGTTCAAAGGCAAATTCCCTGATGACATGTACATCGGTGTGGAATATGATAGCTTTAGGAACTTCCATGATGTTAAACTGATTAGAGGTAATAACGTAAACGAGACAACCATGTCACGTATCTCTAAGTTATATATCCGTAACAAGGATGGTATTGTTCTTGAGACAAATATGCAAGTCAGCAAGAAAGAAATGCCATCATTCAGCATCAAGATGTTAGAGCACATTCGTAAGAACTTTAATAATCTTGAAAGCAGTAACGGATGTATCTGGATACCTATGGCTGGAACCGAACGTATGTCATTGATGACTACTAAGATCATGAATGATAACATGTTGGACTTCGTTAAGCGTGTTGCGAACTTCTTATCAAAAGATATCAGTAAATTCACAACTAATTCATTCGCATTAGAAGCTTTCACTGATTTGCTGTATGGTTATGTTGATGTTAATATAGCACATCTTGAAACAATACTACGTGCGTTCCAGATAACGTCGGAAAACGATTATCGTATACCTATAGTTGAGAATCCGGATAAGGTAGCATTCCGTGGAATGGATAGAGTGTTAGAATTCAGACATGTTGGCAGCAAGCTAGCATATGAAAAGCTGAAGGAATACATGATGTCTGTTCGTACATACATGCGGCCTAAACAGAAATCAATATTCGATTGTCTAATAGGGTATACTGATTAATCAGTAAATGTAGAAGCACCTGTATGTAAGGTATGGGTGCTTTTTTGTTTGGGAGGTTAAATTACATGGCTGCACCTAAGATAGTTATAGAGGTCGCTACCACATGGATACGATTTCATAGTACACGTGACGGTGACCTCGGTGGGGTAAATATAAGTTACTTCATCAAAGGTACATGCCAAGAGCGTGAATTTGATGCTCGTGTCAACAAATGGATATTGACGGCTAGATACACGATATATGACGAACGTGAAGAATATGCATATGCACCTAGATATATGCTAGACAGCCTAGTTAGATACATTGAAGATAATAGTGATGCTACCATAGTACAAGTTCCAGTTGAACCTATCAAACCAGTTAAGACTGATATGCCTATCAAGTCTAATGTGGTACTGCGTGAACAACAGGTACCGATAGTTAAATTCTTAACAGATGAATCATTAGGTTATAGGCCATTAGCTCTACAGACTGGTGGTGGTAAAACAGTAGCTACTTTGTATGCTATATGCAAGCTAGGGTATCCTACACTTATATCTTTAGGGTTACTTATAGACCAATGGATGAAATCTATACTACAGTTCACTGATATTAGTAGAGATGATATCTATGTTGTAAAGGGATTTGATACTTTACGTAATTTGTGGAAAGCCATAGATAACGGTTATCGTCCTAAGATACTGTTATTCTCTATGCGTACATTAGCTCTATACTCAGTGGAGAATAGTGAGCCATATGCATCACTACCACCGTATAATGAGTTGATATCTAAATTAGGTATAGGTGTTAAAGTCGTTGATGAATGTCATCTTAATTTTAATACTAATGTACTTATAGATCTCAAGTCTAATGTCAAGATTAATATTTACCTATCTGCTACTTATCAACGTAGTAGTTATCAAGGTAAGAAGATATTTAACATGGTGTTTCCTGCTGAACTCAAGTTTGGTGAGCAGTTTGTCAAGAAGTATACTACTGTGTATGTGTGCTCTTATCGTCTAAGCATAAATCCTAGAGATTTAGGACGTTTTAGAACGTTTAAAGGGTATAGTCATGCTAAGTACGAAGCGTACCTTGCTTCACACCAAAGTGTATTTAAATACTTTATGGATTTAGTCATTGGTACTAGTCTATACAAATATTACGATGAATACCGTAAGGAAAACCAGCATTGCCTGATATTAACTCAAACGCAGAATTTTGCTTGTGCTATAGCAGAATATCTACAGAGTACACGTTCTGATACAGTTAGTGTATTCTTTGCAGGTGATAAAGGTGATTATGGTAATGATGAAAACCTAGATGCAAGTATTATAGTGTCTACTATTAAGTCATGCGGTGTAGGTCGTGATATCAAAGGTTTGAAAACATGTGTGAACACAGTATCGTTCAGTAGTCCACCACAATGTATACAGGTATTAGGGCGTCTACGTGAGATACCAAATGAGGAAACCTTATTTGTGGATGTCTTTAACACTGAGATTCAACAGCATGTCAGGCATATTTATAATAGGTCGGCAATATATGATGCTAGAGCCGCTAAAGTATTTAAAACTAATCTAAAATAAGAGGTTTAATAATGGATGATATAAATATTCTAGAATTATTACGTAGCAAGAGAAATGCTACCTTAACTGTAGTTACCACACATAAACCATTGAACAGCTATGAATGCACTTATCTTGTAGATAATGCTGAAGTATCTACTACAGCTTGTCATGACCTTAATTATCTGTTTAGTGACTTGGATAAGTTACTGGTTCAAGATGGTGTGACATATCAGATTAATGTACTGCCTTCATTGGCACTGGTCATCCAGACACGTGATGAGAAGTTTACTATAAGTTCATCTATGCTGTATAGCACTGATATCTTTGATGATAATAAGTGTACTGTAGTAGTTAATTCCCCATCTAAAGTTCTGATGAACATTATCCGTCGTGAAGTGGTGCCTGTTAAAACAGTGATAGAGTATCAGAATCTTACTACGTATGATTATGGTGCTGGTAATAGATATGTATACAGACCTAACCCTACTATATCGTACCCTGTTCTAAGGACACCTGGGCCATCAGAACCTATGCCATTCTCTGATGCTAACGCTAGAGGTTACACCAATGTAGTGGTTGGTGAAGCTGATACTCAGGATCTATCTCAGCATAGAGGACGTCTCATTGCCGAAGCAATAAAGCATGTTAACAATGTAGCTAGTGGTAATGTACATGAAGCTGATAATAAGCTACCAAATGCCACGACTGAGAACACTGATGCCGATAAGGAAAAGATTGAACAGCATCGTCGGGAATCATTCCAGAAAGGTTTAGAAGCTCTAGCTGAGGAAAATAAACGTAGAGCTGCACAATCCACTGAAGATGATTTTGACGTTGTTTAAGTAAAACGTATATAGTCTACACGAATTACTCGTGTAGACTATGTTATTTATTTAAATCGAAAAAATATGCTATGCGATGTTGTATTAAGAACTGTATGGAGTTTAGTAATCGAATATGCGTAAATCTAATAAGAAGTACTTAGATTTAGTTAATAAACTAAATAAGTGTAGTCAAGCGTATCATGGTGACTCTGTATCGATAATCTCTGATGAGGATTATGATAGGTTATATCACGAATTGTTAGCTATGGAAAAACGTGATCCATCTATAATCGTACCTGAGTCACCTACACAGCGTGTAGGAGAAGCAGCGGATAGATCATTTAAACAGGTCAGGCATTTCCCTAAGATGTATTCTTTAGATAATGTGTTTAACCATAATGATTTATCTCGATTCTGGAAACGTTTCGATAAGCTACGCAATGAGCATGGTGTGGATAAGATAGACAATTTCTATTGTGATTACAAGATGGATGGTCTATCATGCGAGATTATATATGAAGACGGTAGATTGGTATCTGCATCAACACGTGGTGACGGTACTATCGGTGAGGATGTTACTGCCAACATCTTAACTTTACCGACCAGTTTACCTAAATACGTATGTAGTACTAACTATAGATTCATTGTCCGTGGTGAAGTTATAGTACACAGAAGTGATTTCAACACCATAAATGCACGTAACCGAGCCAATGGGTCTGTGGTATTTAGTAATCCTAGAAATTATGCCGCAGGTAGTTTAAGACAAAAGAATCCTGAAATAACCCGTCAGCGTAATTTGAAGTTCTATGCATGGGATGCTATTCTGGGTAATGAAGTATTACCGCAACCACATAGCCGAATTATGCGAATGCTTGCATGGTTAGGATTCTCTATCCCACCTGGTAGATTGTGTAAGTCTATTAAGGATATCGAAGATTTCATAGCGGAAACAAATAGTGTAAGAAAGGCGTTACCTTATGATATCGATGGTATTGTTATTAAGCAAGATAACCCTGTAGGTGAAGCTCTAGGGTGGAATCAGCATGCACCATTGTTTAATATCGCTTATAAGTTTGCTGCAAGTACCGCATCAACTACTATAACTGGTATTGACTGGGATGTAGGTAGAACTGGTAGATTGACACCAGTTGCGAATATTGATCCTATATCGTTTGATGGTGTTACTGTAAGTAAAGTTACTTTAAATAATGCAGAATATATCGAAACTAATAAATTAGGTATAGGTAGTGTTATATCAGTATGTAGATCAGCTGATGTTATACCTAAGATAACTGAGATACTTGAACCTAAAGGATTCACTGGCTTGTTAGATAAGTGTCCATCGTGTGGTGCGCCACTTACTAGAGCTAGTAAGGACTTAGTATGTACTAACAGTGCGTGTACGGCTAAGAAGATAAATAATTTGCTATATATCCTCAAAGATGTTGTTAAGTTTAAGGGCATTGGAGATAAGGCTGCGTCGCTTTTAGTTAAGTCTGGTGCAGTTACGAGTTTAGTGGATTTATTTAAACCTATTAAAGCACCTGAAGGAGTATCACAAGACCTTATTGATAACTTAGTGATTACTATGCAGGGTATACCGTTAACTGGATTGTTATCTATGTTAGGTATACCGGGTCTAGGTACTACTACTGCAAGAAAACTCTTGTATGAAGTAGATAATTTACCTAAGTTGATTAAGATTCTTGATGACAGAAATAGTGTAATGCAGTTAGACATACCGGATTATGTTAAGCAATCAATCCTAAAATGGTATGCTGAACCAGAATCACGTAAATTATTGGAAGAACTTTTTGCGTTAAAGATAAGTAACTGGATGTAATATTAAGTTAAACTCACCTACTATACGTATAGTAGGTGAGTGTATTATTTTGGAGTTTTTTGAGTATGGAAAATACGACTGAATTGGATAAACTGGTTATTAAAGAGAATAACCGGTTATACGAAAAGGTATATAGTAAGATAAGTGGTGATGATAGACCGCTTGAGTATGTTGTACTATCAGTGGAAGATTGTGAACACTTATCATCAGACATATATAAGAATATCGGTACACAAATAGCTAACCGTGGTGCGAAGTATGGTATCATAAACATGAATGGAGTTTTACAGTTCGCGTTCGATATAACACTACGTCGTGTGACGCTAGTCTCTAGTGAGCTTGTAATCGTGGCAAAGAATACTCCACGTCTGATGGTAAATCATATCAAAGAAGCAGAAGATAGCACTGCCATGTTAACTGCCATAACTTCATATTGTTTAGTGAAACTGCATAAACGTAACATCTACAATGTTTACAAAATGCGGTTTTATATGGAGTGGTTACCTAAAGGTGAAGACTGTAAAGGCGCTGTATATAGTATCATGAGTTATTATAACGCTAAGAATTTGGATGCTATATTGTTTGATATGGAGAAGTGTTATGGATTGACTATTGATACTTTGCCACCAGGAACTAAGTTCACTAAAGATACTTTATCTAGCACCGACTTCGACACGCTAGGTGATATCTTAAGCTTGGACGCCGATTACGAGTATCGATATGGTATATTCAAACGCATATTACTTAATAAGGGTATCATACTGGTGCGAAACAGCCATGCGGATGATAAAATTGTTGCCATGCTATTCTATACAGAAGCTGATGGGTCACGTACCATATCTGATTTCATACCGAATATAAGGTATGTACCTAACGATATGATTGATGCGATTATAACAGTAGTAATAATAAATAGTATCCAGTGTAACATAGAACTGAAGATAGATGATACGACTGGTTGGTGTAATCATTCTAACTCAATACAATTTGATTTATCAAATGTGTGCAGTATTACTATACTACGCTATATTGCTGAGGTAAAAATATCTGGTTACGATTATAAGAAAGTAGGAGAAGCTATATGCGGAATTTAACTTTCACCATAGAACATGATGGTGAATACAACTATCTGGTGTACTTAACAGGTAAGTCTGATGCAGACATTGATGAGCATCTGTATGATTCATTTGGTATATCTATCATCCGTAAGAATCAGTTGATTAAGACACCTAAGAATGTTAAGAAGATGTATATAAGTGAATACATCTGTAGCAAGATTAATGATGTCTTGGATAGATATTGGGATGTAGATAAGTTAGGCGTACCTGTAGTTAAATTGCATGGTGATCTGGATACGTTAGATCCTAAGTTCTGTAATAGTGACATTCTTTTATATACTAATGGTTGTACTTCTGTTGATGATATATCACAAAAATGGATAGATGAACTCGGCAGTATGTATGCATGGCCTAACACACAACCGATATTATTCCTGTCTAGATGTGATAGTGGGAATGATGGGTATGGTGTAGTATCTGACTCGATGGAGTTTGTACTTACATGGTTAGCTAAGAATAAGTGCTGTAATGCAGGTGTGGATACAATAGAAAGTAAGATAGATAAAATCATGAGGAATTGGTATAGTGCAGAAGAGTATGCTACTCTTACCAGACTATCTGAACAAGCTATCATGAATTTTGTTGTGATAGGTAGAATTAATATGTACATACCTAGCTATCTTACTGTACCTAGTTATCACATTAAGCGCTTTAAGAAAGCTCATGATACATTGGAATCATATTACCATCCTAAGTTTATCATGACCATACCTGTATACAGAGGTAATAACAGTTACACTGTACTCTTACCTATCATGGAAGATATCACTACAGATACGGTTAGACGATAATATCTCACATACGCCCATCCGAACGGGGACTAGGGTGGGTTACTGCAAGAGCGCAACAGCTCGATGTCCCCGATAACCTTTACGCTTATTTTTTGTTATGATACTTATAACTACTGCACCGCTAAAATTTAAAGCCAAAAAAGTGTTACGTTTAATACATCCTGATGATGTTAAGAATCCATTAGTTAATATCGAATTTCAGCACACTGAAGCTAGTACTACATTAGTTAAAGTTGGTCAGACTATAGTCGACGAAGCATTAGTTAATAGTGTGAACGCTATACTACTTCATAGCTGTAGTCCTGCGTTACTCAAGGATTACTTACATAGATTAGCTAGTTGGAAAGATAGACTGAATAGATTTAAGAAGAGTGACCGTAAGTATCTTGTTGTTTATGGCAACACGATGTCTATACTAAGTGATACCATACTCTATCTGCCACAGAGTGATAATGTTATCATTAACCAAATGCAGAAATCACCTGTTATAGATGTAACCACAGCTGGGTTAGGTATCACTCAGTTCTGGTGTATCACGATAATCAATATTAAGAATCTGGGTGCTAACTTTAAACGTAACTTAAGTTATCTCAGTAGGACTAGAATGATATTCCTCATGGAGAGTGGTACTGTTATAGATAACACAGGCAAGGTAACTTATGGTAATCTATACGTAATAAAGAACGGTAGAATAACTCATCTTAAGGAATTACCTAAACCTGAAACTCCTGATGATGTTGAAACTATACATGAACGTAAGATACCACCTATCAAAGTTACGTATGCTAAAGAAGAGACTGTATCAGAAACACCAGAGAACACTGATGTTAAATAACGCATACACTACAGGGAATACTCCCTGTAGTGTAGATGAAATTCTTTTAGTTATACATTATTACAGTGCGCTTAAGATACATACCGAAGACATGTATCGGTTTGGCTTGGGTGGGTTAACGGCTGGTAACCTCCCATGTCTTTCAATGTACCCAGGGACCGGGGGATACATTGGCTTCTACTGCTGTAGAAGAGTCGGACAGAACAACACTACCTTCTCGGATGGGGGTGGAGTTGCCCAGAGCTGAGCTGCGCTATGAGTAAATGTGCACTACTCCCAACCCGGTCTGGAACCTTCACCTTCCTATGGAGCACGAGACGAAATAGGAATGCGTGGAGTTGGCTAACCCTAATGCCAAACACAACCAAAAATCGCCAAGTGATTCGGGCGCACCAACAGGGTGGGTTGTGTGATAGGGGACAACGGTGCAATGCACCGCTGCTAGGAGTATGCGAAGGTATACTGTGGGGATGAGACTAACCCAGTATACGATGTAACCGCATGCGAAACAAACCAACACTCTTATGAAGGGGAATGAGACTAACCCGGATTAAGAAGTGGGTTATTAACATAGAGGGATGACAACCTCTATGTTATTTTTTTTTCTTACTGATACAGGTTAGTACGAATATAGCTTACTGCAGAAGTTATATTGGTAGCAGTGTACATTAAGTCATACTCTACCTTCTGATGACCAGTACGTTCATCTACTGGTGTAACAAACTTAGCACAATAGAACTTAACTTCTTTCTTGTTGATAGTGACACTTATCATAGTAGGATGCTGCTTAGCATCTATAAACCCTAAACGAATCTGATTAACTTCCATAGAGTCGGCATGCGTATAATCGAACTCTTCTTGTATACGACACCAACCTGCTGTGAGTATCTCACCACGAATGGTAGTGAGAGTATCAACTAAATTAGCGAACCCTACTACAGTATCGCCATTTAGAGCATTGTCGATATTATCATCTATCTTCTTATCTCGTTTAACTTTAACTGCTCCTTCATTGAGCTGTTTCTTTAAATCGTCTACATCATTCTTTAGTTTATTGATAAGACCTAATAAGAAGTTATAGTCTTTAAGGGTTAATGTTACAGCATCATCTAATCCTAGATATTCCACCAATTCAGATAGAAATTTGCGCAAACATCTAATATTAGCTTTATTAGCGGTAGCAGTAGTCTCTACCTTTATAGCTGTAGCAAATAGTTTAGTCTCAGTACCAACACCTTCAGAATCAAAGATATTAAAGATATTGTTATCAGATAAGAATACATCATTTTTCAATTTTCTGATAACTATACTAATCTTCATTTCAGTAGGGTCTTTCTGTATACCACTAAAGAAGATGTTATTTCTAGGTAACCCAGAAACAAATAAGTCCATGCACATACGTTTTCCGACGGATATATAGCGGTTAAGAAATCTACCCAGTGGGTGGCTGATAGTAACATCGGTGCGATACTTAGTCATCTTTAAATCAGTAGCAATAGCAGTAAGTACTCTATCAATTAAATCTAAACTACAAGATACCTGGTCTGCAACACTATACTTAGCTTCTGCTACCACCGTATCAAAGAGTTCCATATATTTATTTTTCTTAAGCATAATTACATAATCCTTACACATATGAGTATATATTTTTGTTTTAACGACACTATTAAATAGTTCCAATTATTAATACTAACAAAGAGGTAAAATATTCCATGCTAAAAGTAAAGAAACGTGATGGTAGAATCGTTGACTTTGACTATCACTTCATAGCTAAAGCTATACATAGCGCTTTCATTAGTTTGTATCCTAGTACTGAAGATACAGTTACCAGTATAGCAGTGAGTAATGTATGTACCGAAATCAGTGATTCATACAAAGACAATAGCACCATAGATATCGAAGATATCCAGAACACCGTAGAAAAGGTATTAAGCCAGCTTGATTACAACTTAGCTAGACACTATATGTCCTACAGAGATACTCGTACAAGATCACGCAATGCTAACAGTGCTATTAACAAAACCATCAGTAAGCTGATTTATGTTGATAGTAAAGATAATGATGACAAGCGAGAAAACGCCAACATAGACGGCGACGCTTCAATGGGAGCAATGTTAAAAATAGGCGGAACTGTAACTAAAGAATTTAACCTCAATAACTTAATTAACCCAGTATATGCACAAATGCACCGTGATGGTGTGTTACACATTCACGATTTAGACTTTTATGCACTATGTTTTAATTGCTTACAGATACCATTAGCTAAACTTATTGATAATGGCTTTGCTACTGGACATGGTTATTTAAGAACACCTGCTACTATTGGTTCAGCTTCCACATTAGCGTGTATAATTATCCAGGCATCTCAAAATGACATGTTTGGTGGACAAGCTATACCTACGTTCGACTATGATCTCGCACCATATGTGGCCAAGTCTTATGTCCGTAATATAGCACGATTTTTAGAAGCACACTTTATCGATGCACATGAATGTTTTACATATGAAAATCTGAAAGAGAATTTCATTAAACCGTTAGATGAATATATTGTAAAACATCGTACTATAAACGACACTTCTGGTCACTCAGCTATTCTTCAGAAGTTAAAAGATGTAATTATTAATGCTGAGTTAGATCCAGACTGTTTTACTTCAAGTGAACAGATTGGCTGTATGCATATATACGCCTACCGTACAACAGATAGAGAAACATATCAGGCCATGGAAGCTACTGTACATAACTTATGTACTCTCGCATCAAGAGCTGGTGCACAAGTGCCATTCTCTTCTGTTAATTTAGGTACATGTACTACCTCTGAAGGAAGAATGGTTACTCGTAATTTATTACTGGCAGTAGAAGCTGGTTTAGGTTATGGTGAGACTGCGAACTTCCCAATCGATATATTTAAGTTAAAGAAAGGTGTAAACAGATATCCTGGTGATCCTAACTACGACTTAAAGAGATTAGCATTAAGAGTTACAGCTAAGAGACTATTCCCTAACTTTATAAACTTAGATGCACCATTCAACCTTAAGTATTATAAGGAAGGTAGACCTGAGACAGAAGTTACTGCTATGGGAGCTCTTACTGGTACAAGCGTTTTACATATTGATTCATCTGAGGGATCAATAGATGTACCATTCAAGAATCTTGAATCGTATTTATTGCAGCATGAACTAACTACAACAACGACACGTAAACAGTTTGACAAGCATACTTATTATTATGATCTTGTAGATGATGTGTATACTAGAGATTCTCTTGCTGACGATAATAGAGCTCGTATTAAACGTTTTATGGTGTTTAATGACCCTAAACTAAAATGGATCATGATCAGTTTTACTGTACGTACTATGTCACTTAGGCATGAACCAACGGATGCGTACACAAATTACATCATAGTTACCAACGACCATCCATTACCAGTGATAAATGAATATGGTCATACTGTAAGAACAAGAGCTGACGAAATTAAAGTTGGTGACTTACTTGTACCATCACGTAATCCATATGCATCCACATGTGAAGTATGTAGCATCGAAGAATGTAACACACAGTATATTGGATATGATATCGAAACATCTACAGATCGTTTTGATACGGAGTCTGTCGTAAGCCATAACTGTCGCACCAGAACTATAGCTAATGTATATGACCCTACTAAAGAAGTAGTGACTAGTAGAGGTAATTTATTCTTTACCACTATTAACTTACCATATATAGCTCTTGATGCTGTTATTAATGCAGGTGAACAGGATCGTGTAGAAGTATTCTTCAATAAGCTTACCAAGGTGCTTGATGATGTAGTCAAACTTTCGTTAGATAGACTTGAGACTATATCTAGACGTAAAGCTAAGAACTATCCGTTCCTTATGGGTCAGCACTTATATGTAGATAGTGAGAAGCTGATGCCTGATGATGAGATCAGAGAGGTGGTTAAACACGGTAGTATGACTGCTGGGTTCATAGGTCTGTCTGAGACACTTGTGGCACTCACTGGTATGCATCATGGCGAATCTGCTGCTTCACAGGAATTAGGCTTAAGAATAGTTAAGTTCATGAATGACTACATGGATGAAACCTCTAAGAAACTTAAACTTAATTTCGGTGTTATGGGTTCCCCAGCAGAAGGTTGTTCTGGTCGATTACTTCGTCTTACCCGTAAGAAATTTGGTATCGTTGAAGGTGTAACTGACAAGGAATACTTTACCAACAGTTTCCACATCGATGTAAGATACAACATTTCAGCTTACGACAAGATACAGTTAGAGGCACCATATCACCAGTACTGTCCTGCTGGACAGATATCCTATCTTGAATTAACTGCTGATGCTGTTAATAACATAGATGGATTGGAAGCACTTGTCGACGCTATGTGTGATGCTGGTATGGGATACTTTGCTATTAACCATCCTGTAGATAGAGATCCTGTATGCGGATATGTTGGATATTTCCCAGATGGTGTATGTCCTAGATGCGGTCGTAAGGAAGGTGAAGGTGTACCAGTTAGCAAGTTACTATCATTAACTAGTTACTCACCTGACCCTGAGTATGATGCTAGAAAGGAACTGAGTGCTGATGTTACAGCCATTAATGAAGTTGCTTTAGTAGATAACACTTAATATATGTAATTCCTAATAAGATAACCTCACACCACAATGGTCGGTGTGAGGTTATATTTTTTTTCAATAAACTTTCATTTATACATTATTTAAGTGGTGATAGTTAATAGTAATTTAGCTATCTTGTTTTAGTTCTAGTTATGCTAAGGAGTAGTTATGAAACTAAATTTGAGATTAAGGAATGGTACCTTTACGTTTGACGTAACAGGTGACATTTCTATGTCGTATACAAAAGATGGTAACATGGAGATTGTTGAATCTACTGTAGTTGCAGAACCGGCCAAAGAACTTGAACCGGTAGTTGAACCTGTTAAGGTTGAAGAACCTAATACTGTAGTTAGACACGTCTCATCTAGAGAGACTAAGCAGCAGAATGCACTTAAATGCCTCAAGAATGTCATAAATGATAAGATCGTGTATGATATACGTAAGTATCTAGGTAGCAAAATGACAGATAAAAACTTTGATGATATTATTGCTGCAGTGGAGTTATATATCCCAAAATATTTGGTCAATAACAATGTGGGTAGATGTGACTGAGAACAACGTATACGTGATGTGATATATATTTCTATGTTCGTCATAGCTGGAGTTGGCCCAGTTGAAACATGTGACTGGTTCAGCCACAACTATGCCCATGTTGGTATATCGATAACAAAATACAACCGGTTGGCTTACGGAGCCGGTGGTGGATCACGTTTCATCGCGGAGATGCTCTGGCCACATAAGCTCGAGAACTATATAGGCCATGAAAAAGATCATAAACGGTTAACCGTAGATGAGTGTCAAAGTATTCTTGAGGCGTTGCTTAAGGGATATTGCCCGGCTTCTATTGCTAAATATTTCAATATATCAGAACCAACTGTATACAATGTTAGGAGTGGTAAACACGGTCTTTGTAGGCAGACTGACTATAAAGGGAAATATCCTATATGTTGTACGGTACTGGAAGGAAGCGATATTCCTGTCACAAAGTGCGAATGCTGTGGTGATATAATTCCGGTTAAACGGTTATTATACATGCCAGGTACAAAAATATGTGTTAACTGTCAAGACAAGGAGGAGAAACGTAAATAAATTAACACTATAGATTAACTCCTTAGTAATATAATCCTGCACCATAGTTGTTGGTGCGGGGTTATATTATCCCCATTAATATGAGGAGGACAAGCACATTGGGTATACTAGATTTATTTTTTTCACGTAAGAGTGACATACAAGACACGTATAATTACATATTACGAAATATGTATAGTACTATATATAACTTTAGACGTTATAAGCCAATATATACAATGATGTCTATTGACATCGTAGAATCGGAATTAGCATCGGTTCTATTTGGTGGAAATATACCTACTGTGATATTGTTAGACTATGAAGCATACAGTAATGGTAGATCTAAACCGGTAAAGCCTATACTTCTTATAAATGAAAAGGCTGTTGATGTCTATAGTGACAATGAGCTATTAGCTATAGCTTGGCACTGCACTTTCTATTATACACAAAATAATGACATACAGAGCAGTACTATACCACGTATGAGAATGTCAAATATGGAATTTTTAGCAGATAAATACGCTGTTGAAAAGTTACAAACAAATGAGTACATGTTAGGATATTTACAAAAAACTAAAGACTTCTTTGAGGGCATCGATAGCCACACCGCAAGGATTAAACACTTACAACAACGAATAGATAAAATAAAAAATAACTTATAAATACATATTAACTTGCACTACATCCACCTAAACGATGGTGGATGTAGTGTACCTGATTTAGTATTGTTATATAATTATCTTATAATAAAAAATGGGTACTATTATCTGACCAGATAACACCTAACTAAAGAAAATATAAGAGGTAACAATAATGAAAGATAGGCTTATCGGTACAGGTGTACCATTCACTCACATTGCACGTATTACTGGATATTTAGCTACTACTGCAAGATTCAATCACGCTAAACGTTGTGAGCTAAATGACCGTGTTAAGCATACTACAACTAATCCAGCTGCTACTAATGCAAAAGCCGCATAATAAGGTGTAATATATGATCAATGTTGCTAGTATATTACATAATGATTTGGTTAACGGACCAGGTCTGAGAACTGTATTATTTGTGCAAGGATGTAACCATCACTGTAAAGGTTGCCATAACCCACATACCTGGGCTATAGGTAAAGGTGAGGACTTCGATTGTATGGAATTATTAGAAGAACTTACTAAAAACCCTATAGATAAAGGTATCACTATAAGTGGTGGTGAACCTCTATTACAGTGGGAGGAATTATATCCGGTTATACTAGCACTTAAGGATAAACAATATCACTTGATGCTGTATACTGGATATACTACGCAGTGGCTTCGTCAAGAAATCAGCAGTAATTCTAAACTACTATCCTTCCTGGCATTCTTTGACATGATTATCACTGAACCTTATATAGAAGCTAAACGTGTTAAATATGAAGAACACCGTTTATATGGTAGTTATAATCAAAAGATATGTAAGATAGTCGATAACCAACTCATAGAAATACAACAGTGATAGTGCACGCCTCTATCCAGATATCTGGATAGAGGTGATGGCATTTCTCATTATATTTTCAAATATATATCATTAATACGGTGATGGTTATAGTAATTGACCATCTTGTATTAACTATGTAGGGAAATATTAAAGATGAAATGGAATAAATGGACGTGGTTCGAAGAGGAGCGTAAGTCACAACCAGAAATGTGGAAGATATTATCTATAATTGATAATCGGTTGTACAATGACGTAATGAACGGCACCATCAGCAACATACGTGCACAGCGGATACATGCCAGTGCAGTTATGCCTGCATTATCAGTAGTGCTTGCATGCAAATCAGTTAACGGTGGTCGTACCATGACTTCCGATGAAATTGAAGTTTATGCGGACCTAGCGATGGCTATGCTGTGGAATTTGGGTGACGCTACAGTTGAGAAAGCGCCAGTCTGTGTAGCGGACAATATACATGCATTATACGGTAGATGTGCCATCGGGCCGGTATCTTTTGCTAAATTGTACAGTAAATTTGGCCCAGATTGTAAGGTGATAGACCTTATATGCACTCCTAGACGTGAGCTGCAGCGTATACTGTGGAAATTCTCCAGTGAACTAGAACAGATGATTAAATCAATTAACCTAGTTGTACGCGAGGACCTAAAGATACCAAATCTGGATGAAACTGGCATGCGCAATTTCATTGCGAATATTACTGATGACAT
>JAEEGL011010329.1_pt1 | contig 16138 bp, 13 predicted proteins | sample 9134231 | NCBI WGS metagenome assembly JAEEGL01 (sample SAMN16246548, study PRJNA631951) | gut metagenome | biome: gut microbiome; feature: rumen; material: fiber-attached | host: Bos | place: Iran: Karaj | collected 2018-10
AACAAAAGAATGCCTTCTATCACTTACTCCGATGCCTCCTATGGGGTATTCCTTTCACCCATGGATGTTTTCCCTCCCCCCAATGGAAACCATCGAAATAACCCGTGGAAGCCGTCCCGTCCTTGTTTTCGCCATGTAATTTTAAAGTTGACAGTTATGACAAATGACAGTTAAAAACTACTCCCCTATTCCCCTCATGTGGCTCAAACCACGATATACAAAGCGCGTAAGCCACGGGAGTGGTTTGGCAACTACTCCCGTACTAGTCCCTTTTTATAATTACTCAGGTTTGTCTGCATGAAACATAGTTTTTCAGAAATTTGTAGTATCTTTGTCGTCGAACAACGTCAAGAACGTGACGACAGAGAATGAAACCATACTTACGCAAGACATGATTACCGCTTTGTCGTCAGGAACTATCATCTGGGGCGGTGGCGTCACGATTACCAAGATAGAGATCGTCGAGGGTGATGGTGACGTGAACGTGACGGACATTGTGGGAATGGTGAATATCATCATGAAAGGCGGTTCGTAGAATGTGCGTGACCATCCACACTTTTGATAGTCATCTATTACGTTGACGTACTGCTTCGAAAAGTAGGATTGCCGCAGAAACGCTGACATTCAGGGAGTCTAGTCTACCCAGCATCGGAATACGGATATGGGCCGTAGCAGCCTTGCGCCACTGGTCTGTCAGTCCTGTCGCTTCCGTACCCATCACGATGGCAGTACCCTTACGCATGTCGGTATCATAATAGAGGTCGGAGTCCTGCAGTTGGGCGGTTAATATCTGAATATTCCGCTCTTGCAGGAAACGAATACACTCATCGGAAGAACATGCCACTGTCGGAACGGTGAAGATGGCCCCGATACTGCTTCGTATCAGATTGGGGTTATAGAGGTCTGTCAAAGGGTCGCAGACAATCACGGCATCCGCCCTTGCCGCATCTGCGGAACGAAGGACAGCCCCTAAGTTACCTGGTTTCTCTACCCTTTCCAATATCATCAGTAACGGATGCTCTGGCAGGATCAGATCTTTCAATGATTGTGTTTGGACACGGATAATTGCCACAACACCTTCTGTCGTTCCCCGATAGGCAATTTTCTCGTAAATGGCAGGAGTAACGATAATGGCATCTTGAGGTAAAGCATCCTCGTATAACTCGGGACAAACATAGTATGACACCACCTCATAACCTGCTTCTATACAATGTTGCAGTTCACGCTTCCCCTCTATCACAAACACACCCTGCTTGCGTCGTTCCGCTGATTTCTGCTGTAATAACAATAATTGCTTGATCCGCGGATTCTGTGTACTCGATATAATTGTTTCCATTATTTCCCCTTTTTCTGCAAAGATAGTGTAAATCGAGTGAAATACCAAAGAAAATTTGGCTTTTTGCTCACTTATTTGTACCTTTGCACCCTAATTATAATATAATAAGGTATAAGGAAGATATGATAACAGTAACGAATCTTGCGATTCAATTTGGAAAGAAGACACTTTATAAGGACGTTAACCTGAAGTTTACCAGTGGAAATATTTATGGTATCATCGGTGCCAACGGTGCCGGTAAGTCTACCCTACTCCGTGCTATCAGCGGAGAGTTGGAGCCCAACAGAGGTTCTGTTGAGTTGGCTCCTGGTGAGCGCCTGTCAGTATTGGAACAGGATCACTTCAAGTATGACGAGTTTACTGTGATGGACACCGTCCTGATGGGACATCAGCCACTGTGGCAGAACATGAAGGAGCGTGAGGCGCTCTATGCGAAAGAAGAGATGACAGAAGAAGATGGTAACAAAGCCGCAGAACTGGAAATGGCTTTCGCTGAGATGAATGGCTGGGAGGCTGAGAGTGAAGCTGCCCAGTTGTTGCAGAACCTCGGTGTGCAGGAAGGACAGCACTATAAGCAGATGGCAGAAATCTCGAATAACGAGAAGGTGCGTGTGATGCTGGCGAAGGCACTCTTCGGACATCCCGACAACCTGTTATTGGACGAGCCTACCAATGACCTCGACCTGGATACCGTACAGTGGTTAGAGGAATACTTGTCTAATTTGGAGCAGTGTGTATTGGTGGTTTCTCACGACCGTCACTTCCTGGATGCCGTATCTACACAAACTGTTGACATCGACTTCGGCAAGGTAACTTTGTTCTCTGGTAACTATTCGTTCTGGTATGAGTCCAGTCAGTTGGCTCTCCGTCAGGCACAGAATCAGAAGATGAAGGCAGAAGAGAAGCGTAAGCAGTTGGAGGAATTCATCCGTCGTTTCTCTGCCAATGTGGCAAAGTCGAAGCAGACTACATCCCGTAAGAAGATGCTGGAGAAACTGAATGTAGAGGAAATCACACCCTCTACCCGTAAATATCCTGGCATCATCTTCTCGATGGAGCGTGAGCCTGGTACACAGATATTGGAAGTAGGAGGTCTGAAGGCTGTGGATGCCGACGGAACTGTACTCTTTGACAATGTGAACTTCACCATTGAGAAGGGACAGAAGACGGTATTTTTGTCGCATAATCCCAAGGCCATGACTGCCCTCTTTGAGATTATCAACGGCAATCGTGCCGCAGATGCAGGAACTTATAAGTGGGGTGTGACGATTACCACTGCCTATCTCCCACTCGACAATACCGCTTTTTTCCAGAGCGAACTCAACCTCGTCGACTGGCTCAGCCAATATGGTACAGGCAATGAAGTGATGATGAAGTCGTTCTTGGGACGTATGCTCTTCAAGGAAGAGGATGTACTGAAGCATGTCAACGTGCTCTCAGGTGGTGAGAAGATGCGTTGTATGATTGCCCGTATGCAGTTGAAGAATGCCAACTGTCTCATTCTCGACACACCTACCAACCACTTGGATTTGGAGTCAATTCAGGCTTTCAACAACAACCTCATCAACTTCAAAGGCAATATCCTGTTTGCCTCCCACGACCATGAGTTCATCAATACCGTTGCAGACCGTATCATCGAATTGACGCCGAAGGGTACTATTGACAAGTTGATGACGTATGATGATTATATCTACGATGAAGCGATTAAGGAAAAGAAAGCAGAACTATATTCATAATATGGCACGGAATTTGCAGTGTAACCTAAAAATAAGATAAGCTATGAAAGAAGAAGAGAAGAATATTCTGGAAGAGGAAGATACTCAGAAGGAAGAAGAAATAGAAAATTCCGAAAATTCAGAAGATTCAGAGAACTCTGAGAACTCCGAGAACTCTAAGGACACCGAAGAAAAAGATCCTTTGGAAGCAGCCCAAGAGGAAATCGAGCAACTGAAAACCCAGATTCTCTATAAGACTGCCGAATTTGACAACTACCGCAAACGTACGCTGAAAGAGAAGGCAGAACTAATCCTGAACGGTGGTGAGAAGGCTGTCAGTGCCATCCTGCCTGTCATTGATGACATGGAACGCGCCATCGAGAACGGTGAGAAGACAGAAGACCCTGCCGTACTGCGTGAAGGTATGGAACTCATCTACCAGAAGTTCATGAAGGCACTGGAGAGTCTGGGCGTCAAGAAGATTGATACCGAGGATGCCGACTTCAATACTGATCTGCATGAGGCTGTCGCTATGGTTCCTGGTATGGGCGACGACAAGAAGGGAAAGGTCATTGACTGTCTGCAGACAGGTTATCAGTTGAACGAGAAAGTGATTCGCCACGCCAAAGTGGCAGTAGGACAATGATAGTTAATAGTTAAGAGTTAAAAGTTTAGAGTTAAGAGATAAGGTAAATGGCACAAAAAAGAGACTACTACGAGGTGCTTGGCGTTGATAAAAACGCTACCGAAGACCAGATTAAGAAGGCGTACCGCACCATCGCCATCAAATACCACCCTGACCGCAACCCTGGCAATAAGGAAGCCGAGGAGAAATTCAAGGAGGCAGCAGAGGCATACGACGTATTGCATGACCCCAAGAAGCGTCAGCAGTACGACCAATTTGGATTCAATAGTCCTGGAGCAGGTGGTTTTGACTTCAGCGGTTTCAATGCCACCAGCATGAATATGGACGATATCTTCTCGATGTTTGGAGATATCTTCGGTGGACATGCAGGCTTTGGCGGCTTCGGTGGTAGTGTACGTCGTGGTCCTCAGCAACATCGTGGTACTGACCTTCGTCTGAAAGTGAAGCTCACTTTGGAGGAGATTGCAACAGGTGTCACAAAGAAATTCAAGGTACGAAAAGATATCCCCTGCTCCCATTGTCATGGTACTGGTGCCGAAGACGGTAGCGGTACGGAGCCATGTCCGACGTGTCATGGAAGTGGCGTTATCACCCATACTACCCAGAGTATCTTCGGTATGATGCAGACACAAGGAACCTGTCCTACTTGTGGTGGTTCCGGACATGTCATCAAGAACAAGTGTCACCAATGTGGCGGCACAGGCGTCGAGAAAGGTGAGGAAGTGGTAGAGATTAAGATTCCCGCCGGTGTCGCAGAGGGTATGATCATCAATGTCCCTGGCAAAGGTAACGCAGGTCATAACAAGGGAATCAACGGAGATATCCAAGTCTTTGTGGAAGAGATAGAGGACGAGCGTTTCATCCGTGACGACAGCGACTTGATATATAACCTATTGCTCGACTTCCCGACAGCAGCCCTTGGAGGTGATGTGGAGATTCCCACCATCCAAGGAACAAAACTGAGAGTGAAGATGGAGCCGGGAACACAACCAGGCAAGACACTCCGACTGAGAGGAAAAGGCCTGCCTGCTGTTCAGGGCTATGGACGTGGGAACGGTGACTTGGTCGTCAATATCAGCGTATATGTCCCTAAAACGTTAAGTCGCGAAGAGAAAGAAGCCATTGAGCATTTTAAACAAAGTGACAACTTCAAGGGCGACGCAGCAACGAAGCGCTCCATTTTCCAACGTTTTAAGAACTATTTCAATTAATATCGTTATTACGTTATAACGACATAACGTTATTACGATTCATCATGAATTACCAAGAGACCTGCGAATACCTGTATCACCAGATGCCTATGTTCGAAAGACAAGGAGCATCTGGATACAAGGAGGGTCTAGGCAATACGCTTGCGCTGGATGAGCATTTCAAACATCCGCACATGCAGTATGCCACCATTCATGTAGGAGGAACCAACGGCAAGGGGTCTGTGTCACATACCCTTGCCGCTGTTTTACAGAAATGCGGATATAAGGTAGGTTTGTATACCTCTCCCCATCTGGTTGACTTCCGAGAACGTATCCGTGTCAATGGAGAGATGATATCGGAAGACTATGTCGTTGATTTTGTTGAACAGGAACGTGTTTTTTTCGAACCCCTCTCCCCTTCCTTCTTTGAGGTAACCACTGCAATGGCTTTCAAATATTTTGCAGACCAACAGGTTGACGTTGCCGTTGTTGAGGTAGGACTGGGAGGCAGACTGGACTGCACGAACATCATTACCCCACTCGTCTCCGTCATTACCAATATCAGTTTCGACCATACCCAGTTCTTAGGTGACACTTTGTCGAAGATTGCCACTGAGAAGGCAGGTATCATCAAGGCAGGTGTTCCTGTCGTCATCGGAGAGACACATAAGGAGACGCGTCCTGTATTTGAGGCAAAAGCCCAGGAGACAGGCAGTAAGATTGTCTTTGCCGATGATAACCCGGAGATTTCTCAGGCTATTCCCATCGACCATGGCAGGATGCATTATGTAACCCGACACTGGGGAGAACTGGAAGGTGACTTAGGCGGTATCTACCAGGAAAAGAATCTCAATACAGTCTTTGCCGTCTTGAAGATCCTTATGGATAAGGACTCTCTGTCGTCCAAGACAGTAATATCAGTATTGGCAGATGCTTTGAGCAGTGTGTGCAGACTGACAGGTCTGACTGGTCGGTGGCAGGTTGTCAATGAGTCGCCATATACCGTCTGTGACACGGGGCATAATGTAGGCGGCTGGAACTATCTCAGCCAACAATTGGCACAAGTGAAGTGCCGCCAAATGCATTTCGTCTTTGGCATGGTAGATGACAAAGACATCGATCATGTATTAGATATGCTGCCAAAGGATGCTTGTTACTATTTTACCCAAGCAACCACCAAACGGGCAATCTCAGGAGTCATCGTAAAGGAAAAAGCCTTGCAACACGGTCTCATAGGAGAATGCTATCCCTCTGTATACGAAGCATATAAGACGGCAAAGGATGCCGCACAATCAGATGATTTTATTTTCATTGGCGGGAGTAGTTACTTAGTCGGAGATTTCCTCAAAAACTGCATTTAGGTGTTTTTAACACTCTTATAAACGTTTTTTTCCACGTTTCTTTCGTTCAATTCGTTTTTTTTCGGTTACTTTGCAGGAAAATATATTGTAACTAAAAACAATCAATTATGGCTAACACAACCGAAAATGCGAATTTGTGTGGTCTGAACCGCAAGGATTTCCAGACCACAATTAATGGTAAGAAAACAGATTTATACATCCTGCGTAACCGTAAAGGTTTCGAAGTGGCAATTTCTAATTATGGTGGTGCCATCGTTGCCATCATGGTTCCTGACAAAGACGGGAAAGTCGGCAATGTCATCCAGGGACATGGTAGTATTCAGCAACTCACCAGTGGTAAGGAGCCCTACCTGTCTACATTAATCGGACGCTGGGGAAACCGTATCTGCAAGGGACAGTTTACGCTGAATGGCAAAGACTACCAACTGGCACTTAACGACGGTCCTAACCACCTGCATGGCGGTACAATAGGTTTTAATGCTAAAGTATGGGATGCCCGTCAGATGGGACCTCGTTCATTAGCCTTGCACCGCAAGTCCTCCTATGGTGAGGAAGGCTTTACTGGTGAGTTGGACGTAACAGTAGAATTCACATTTACTGATGAGAACGAATTGGTCATTGAGTATCTGGCTACCACCAACAAGAAGACGATTGTCAATCTGACACATCATGCCTTCTTCAGTCTGGCAGGAACAGCAGACCCAACTCCCACTATCGAAGACCAGGTTTGCGAGATCAATGCTGACTTCTATCTTCCTACCGACGACACGGCCATTCCTACTGGCGAGATTTTGAAAGTGGAGGGTACTCCATTTGACTTCCGCAAGCCGAAACCTTTTGGTCAGGATATCAATGCAGACAACGAGCAGATCAAGTTCGGTAAGGGCTTTGACCATAACTACGTGCTTAACAAGCGTGAAGAGGGTGAACTGAGTTTCGCCGCCAAGGTAACTGATCCGAAGAGCGGTCGTACGATGGAGTGCTATACCACAGAGCCCGGTTTACAGCTTTACACGGCCAACTATGCCAGTGGCTATAAAGGTGCTAATGGTTGCACATTCCCGTTTAGAAGTGCCGTCTGCTTGGAAGCCCAGCACTTCCCCGATACCCCTAACCGTCCCTACTTCCCGTCTGTAGTCCTCAACCCAGGTCAGCAGTATAAACAGAAGACGGTATACAAGTTCGGTGTAGAATAAGAATTAAACCATTACATTAGCATTTTATTATAAATATGAGTAGTCAAAAACAGAATGGAAGTATCATTGCCATTATTACAATGTTCTTCCTGTACGCCATGATTGCGTTCGTCACCAATCTGGGTGCGCCTATCGGTGTCATCTGGAAGAGCCAGCCAGGCATTGACGGAAACAACATGCTGGGCATGATGGGTAATTTCATGAACTTCTTCGCATATCTGTTCATGGGTATTCCCGCAGGCAAGCTGCTAACCAAGATAGGGTACAAAAAGACAGCCCTTATCGGTATTGCCGTTGGTTTCTTCGGTGTGCTCACCCAGTTCATCTCCAGTTTCCCGACAGGCATTGCAGGTTTCTGCGTCTATCTGCTTGGTGCCTTTATTTCCGGTTTCTCGGTATGTATCCTGAATACAGTGGTCAACCCGATGCTGAACCTGCTCGGTGGCGGCGGTAACCGCGGTAACCAGTTGAACCTCATCGGTGGCACACTGAACTCGTTGACAGGTACATTGACACCGATGCTCGTGGGTGCCCTTATCGGTGAGGTGACGAAATCGACTCAGATGGCCGATGTCAACCTGGTGCTTTATATCGCCATGGCAGTCTTTGCAGCAGCTTTCTGTATTCTCTGTTTCATCCCTATCCAGGATCCCGAATTAGGAAAGGTGACTGCCGAGACCAAGTTCGAACATTCTCCATGGTCATTCCGTCACTGCACACTGGGTGTTATTGCCATCTTCGTCTATGTAGGCGTTGAAGTAGGTATCCCCGGTGCCTTGAACTTCTACCTTTCCGATACGTCAGAGAAAGGTGCTGGTCTGGTGGCCAATGCTGCCACTATCGGTGGTGCTGTGGCTGCCATGTACTGGCTGCTGATGCTTTGCGGTCGTCTGGTGTCTGGCTTTATCGCTGGCAAGATAAGCTCTCGCCAGTTGATGATCGGCACTACCACGGTTGCCATGATCCTCATCCTGGCTGCCATGTTCATACCGAAGACCAATACCGTCACCATGCCGCTGTTCTCCATTATGACCTGCTCATTCACGTCAGCTATCGTACCTCTTAGTGCCCTGCTGCTTGTGCTTTGCGGTCTGTGTACCAGTATCATGTGGGCCAGTATCTTCAACCTCGCCACTGAGGGACTTGGCAAATACACAGCTCAGGCTTCCGGTATCTTCATGATGATGGTAGTAGGTGGTGGTGTACTGCCCCTTATTCAAGGATGGTTCTCGAATTTCATGGGTTACATGCCGAGTTACTTCGTCTATTTCCTTGCTGTGGCTTATATGTTCTACTATGCTGTCTTTGGCTGCAAGAATGTCAACAAGGACATCCCTGTGGAGTGATTAAGAATGGATAATTGATAATATTATGATGGATATTGAATTTGTAAGAAGCCGCTTTATCAAGCATTTCGACGGAAAGACGGGAAATGTATATGCTTCCCCTGGTCGTATCAACTTGATTGGCGAGCATACTGACTATAACGGAGGTTTTGTATTTCCTGGATCAGTAGATAAAGGCATTATGGCTGAAATGCGTGCCAACGGTACAGAAGATACCGTGATGGCTTATGCGATTGACCTGAAAGACCGTGTTGATTTTAAGTTATCAGACCCCAACGGACCGAAGGCCTCATGGGCACGTTATATCTATGGTATCTCTTTGGAGATGAAAAAGTTAGGCGTTCCCGTGAAAGGATATAATATAGCCTTTGCAGGTGATGTTCCCCTCGGTGCCGGTATGTCATCCTCTGCAGCGATGGAGAGTTGTTTTGCATTCGGTCTGAACGATATTTTTGGTGAGAATAAAGTATCTCAATGGGATATGGCTTTGGCTGGTCAGGCTACAGAACATAATTACTGTGGTGTGAACTGTGGTATTATGGATCAGTTTGCCAGTGTCTTTGGTAAGGCTGGCTGTCTGATACGCCTTGACTGTCGCTCCCGTGAATTTGAATATTTCCCCTTCAAGCCCGATGGCTATCGTCTTGTATTGCTTGACAGCGTTGTGAAACATCAGTTGGCAGGTTCGCCCTACAACGACCGCCGCAATTCTTGTGAAAACGTAGTAAAGCATATTCAGGCAAAACATCCGGAGGGTAAATTCGAGACTCTGCGTGACTGCACATGGGAACAACTTGACGAAGTTCGTGCAGAAGTCGGTGAAGAAGACTACAAGCGCGCTCGTTTTGTACTCGGTGAGAAAGACCGTGTACTGGCTGTCTGCGATGCCCTTAATGAAGGTGATTACGAAAAGGTTGGAGAACTGATGTATAAGACTCACGAAGGGCTTTCCAAGGACTATGAGGTTTCTTGTGAGGAACTCGATTTCTTGAATGACATCGCTAAGGAGAATGGTGTGACAGGCTCACGTATCATGGGTGGCGGCTTTGGTGGTTGTACCATTAATCTCGTCCGCAACGATCTCTATGCTAAATTCATTGCAGATGCCAAACAGAAGTTCAATGCGAAATATGGACATGAACCAAAAGTCTATGACGTAGTCATTGGTGAAGGTTCTCGAAAAGTCTGCTAAACAATTGTCTTTTCGCTTAATAAACGTTAAATATGCGTCCTAAAGTGTTATTTCTACACTTTAGGACGTTTTTCTTATTGTTATATCGGAAATAAATAGTAACTTTACACGCAAATACTAACAGAAACAATTAACTTAAAACATTCAAATGATGAAAAACCTTATGAAAACTGTAATGGGATGTGGTATAGCATTAGCCATCTTCTCTGCATGTGGTTCAAAAACAGAAACAACACTGACTCTTTCCGGATTAGATCCTGCAAAGTTTGACACAGTGATTAATGAAAAGCCCGTTAAGTTGTACATTTTAAAAAACACCAACGGCATGGAGGTATGTATTACTAACTATGGTGGTCGAATCGTTAGTCTCGTTGTTCCTGACAAGGATGGCAAGTCTACTGATGTGGTGTTAGGATTTGACAATATCGCACAATATGCAGACACATTAAATTCTCCTACGGATTACGGTTCAAGTGTAGGACGTTATGCCAACCGCATCAGTGGCGGTAAGTTTACATTGAATGATTCAACCTATCAACTGAAACAGAATGACGGACCTAACTGTCTGCATGGTGGTGGTACTACAGGTTGGATGAATCAGGTATACGATGCAGAACAGATTGGTGACTCCATCCTGAAACTGACAATCGTAGCAGAGGACGGTGAGAATGGATTCCCTGGCAAGGTGACTGCTATTACGACCTACAAGGTGACATCTGACAATACGCTGGATATGACATGGGAGGCAGAGACTGACAAGCCGACTATCATCAACCAGACCAATCACAACTATTATAACTTGAGTGGTGACTTCACACAGCCTGCCTATGATATGATTTGTTATGTGAATGCCGACAATTTCACTCCCAGCGACAAGCTTTATATTCCCACTGGTGAGATTAAGTCTGTAGAGGGAACTCCTATGGATTTCCGCACTCCTCATGCTTTGGGAGACAGCATCAACTCTTCTTTTGACCAGATTCAGAATGCTACCGGTTATGACCACAACTGGTGTCTGAATACCTATAAGGATGGTAAGGGCGATGACACACAAGTATGTGCAAGTCTCTACTCTCCAAAGACAGGTATCTTCATGGAGATGTACACGAATGAACCTGGTGTGCAGTTCTATAGTGGTAACTTCCAAGGCGTAGGTAAGGATGCTGATATCATCCGTAAGCATGGGATTAAATATCCGAAGCATGTGAGCGTTTGTCTGGAGAGTCAGAAATATCCTGACAGCCCCAACAAGAAAGACTGGGTTCAGCCCGTTTTGAATCCTGGTGAGAAGTATTACAGCCATGCTGCCTATAAGTTCTCGGTGAAATAAAATAGTCAAATAGTAAAATTGTTAAATCATAAAATAGTATGGCATTATTAGACTGGATTGTCATTGGCGTTTTCTGCCTTGCGCTGATTGGCATTGTACTATGGGTCGTCTCTCAGAAGAACGACAACTCGGCAGACTACTTCCTCGGTGGTAAGGATGCTACATGGATTGCCATTGGTGCATCCATCTTCGCTTCAAACATCGGTTCGGAGCACTTGATCGGACTGGCAGGTGCCGGTGCATCATCAGGTATGGCAATGGCTCATTGGGAGATTCAAGGATGGATGATCCTGATTCTCGGTTGGGTTTTCGTTCCGTTCTACACCCGAAGCATGGTATATACGATGCCGGAGTTCCTGGAGCGTCGCTTCAACAAGGAGAGCCGCACCATCCTCTCAGTCATCTCCCTGATCAGTTATGTGCTGACAAAGGTTGCTGTGACTGTCTATGCAGGTGGACTCGTATTCCAACAGGTATTTGGTATCAAAGAATTGTGGGGTATCGATTTCTTCTGGATTGCAGCCATCGGCTTGGTACTTATTACTGCTGCCTATACCATCTTCGGAGGTATGAAGTCTGTGCTATACACCAGCGTGCTACAGACACCTATCTTGTTATTAGGTTCTCTGATTATCCTTGTATTAGGTCTGAAGGCTCTCGGTAGTTGGGATCAGATGTTGCAGCTCTGTGACGTGAAACCTAACTATGACGGCGCTACAGGCACGATGATTCACCTGATGCGTTCCAACAGTGACCCACAATATCCATGGCTTGGTGCTCTGGTAGGCTCTGCCGTCATCGGTTTCTGGTACTGGTGTACTGACCAGTTCATCGTACAGCGTGTGCTGTCTGGTAAGAACGAGAAAGAGGCACGCCGTGGTACTATCTTCGGAGCCTATCTAAAACTATTGCCTGTGTTCCTGTTCCTGATTCCTGGTATGATCGCTTTTGCATTGCACCAGAAGTATTTGGCAGCAGGTGGCGAGGGATTCCTGCCTATGTTGGCTAACGGTAACCCCAATGCTGACGCAGCCTTCCCCACCCTCGTGGCAAAGATCCTGCCTGCCGGTGTGAAAGGTTTGGTAGTCTGTGGTATCCTCGCAGCCCTGATGTCGTCACTCGCCTCCCTGTTCAACTCATCGGCCATGCTCTTCACCATCGACTTCTGGAAACGCCTGAAGCCTAACACTTCTGAGAAGAGTCTTGTACGCATTGGACAGATAGCCACCGTCGTCATCGTGGTTCTCGGTATCCTTTGGATTCCCATCATGCGTTCTGTAGGCGATGTGCTCTACACCTACTTACAGGACGTTCAGTCAGTGCTGGCTCCTGGTATTGCCGCCGCCTTCCTGTTGGGTATCACCTGGAAGCGTGCCTCTGCCAAGGGTGGTATGTGGGGATTGCTCTCTGGTATCATCATCGGTCTGACCCGTCTGGGTGCCAAAGTGTATTACAGCAATGTCACTGATGCCACCGACAACTGGTTCAAGGCTGTATTCTACGACTTCAACTGGTTGTTCTTCTGCGGTGTCATGTTGATTGTCTGCTGTCTCATCGTCATCATCGTGTCACTCTTCACAGAAGCTCCCAGCGAGCAGAAGATCCAGGGATTGGTCTTTGGTACCTCTACACCTGAGCAGATTGAGGCTACCCGTCAGAGTTGGAACCACTGGGATATCATCCATACGGTCATCATCCTCGGTATCACCGTAGCTTTCTACATCTATTTCTGGTAAGCCGAAATGACAACATTCTATCAAGAATTCCAAAAAGTATTCCTGTCAGTCGACTGTATCATCTTCGGTTTTGACGATAATAAGCTGAAGATACTCATAGGCAAACGACAAATGGATCCTGGTCGTGGCGAATGGAGCCTCTATGGAGGCTTCGTCCGCAACGACGAGAGTGTTGATGACGCTGCACTCCGTACGCTTTATGAACTGACAGGTATGCGTAACATCTATATGCGACAAGTCGGTGCATTTGGAAGCGTTGACCGAGATCCTGGTGAGCGGGTTGTCTCTATCGCTTATTACGCCCTTATCAATGTGAATGACTATGATGACCGCCAAAGAGAAGAACATGGTGTTGAATGGGTGGATATCGAAACGATGCCTTTACTATACTCCGACCATAAGGATATGGTGGAGAAAGCCCGTAAGTTAATGAAAGAGAAGATCAAAACAGAACCTGTCGGATTCCGTTTACTTCCAGACCTGTTTACACTAACTCAGCTTCAGCGTCTTTACGAGGCAGTCAACGGAGAAGAACTTGACAAGCGTAATTTCCGCAAGCGCATCAAGGAGATGGATTTTATAGAAAAGACGGAGTTGATAGATAAGACCGGGTCCAAACGCGGTGCTCATCTTTATCGTTTCAACAAACGTGTATATAACGAATTCCCCAACTTTAAATTATAATATTATGTTAGAAGAACTGAAAGAAAAAGTATTTCGTGCCAATCTCGACCTTGTAAAACACAATCTGGTTATTTACACATGGGGTAATGTGTCTGGTATTGACCGTGAGAAAGGCTTAGTGGTCATCAAACCGTCCGGTGTTGACTATGACAACATGAAGGCATCCGATATGGTCGTTGTCGACCTGCAAACGGGTAAGGTTGTCGAGGGTGACTTGAATCCCTCTTCCGATACCCCTACCCATCTGGTATTATACAGATCTTTCCCTGAGATCGGTGGTGTGGTACACACCCACTCTACCTATGCTACTGCATGGGCACAGGCTGGAAAGGACATTCCCAATATCGGTACGACTCATGCTGATTATTTCCATGATGAGATTCCCTGCACATTTGATATGACGGAAGACCAGATGGCAGAATACGAGTATAACACAGGAGTTGTTATTGTCAACCGCATCGAGGCAGGTAATATCAATCCCGTCCATACCCCTGGTGTACTGGTGAAGAATCATGGTCCTTTCTCATGGGGAAAAGATCCTGACAATGCTGTATATAATGCCGTCGTCATGGAACAGGTGGCAAAGATGGCATTTGTATCTTTCTCCGTGAATCCCGGCACGACCATGAACCCACTGCTTATCGAGAAACACTTCTCACGCAAGCATGGACCTAATGCCTATTATGGACAAAAGAAAAAGAAATAACAGCTAACAATAACACTGAAATAGTTGATAGTTATGACAGCAAAACAAACAATAGAAAGTGGTAAGGCTATTCTCGGTATTGAGTTTGGGTCTACCCGTATCAAGGCAGTCCTCATCGACGAGGACAATAAACCCATCGCACAAGGTTCCCATGAGTGGGAGAATCAGTTGGTGGATGGTCTGTGGACCTACTCTATCGAGGCTGTATGGTACGGCTTGCAGGACTGTTATGCCGAACTCCGCAAAGATGTGATGAAACAGTATGACTGTGAGATTGAGAGTCTTGCCGCCATTGGCTTCTCTGCCATGATGCACGGCTACATGGCTTTCAATGAGCAACAGGAGATCCTGGTACCTTTCCGTACCTGGCGTAACACCAATACAGGCAAGGCTGCCGCAGAACTCTCCAAGCTCTTCAACTACAACATCCCTTTGCGTTGGAGTATTAGTCACCTCTACGAGGCCATCCTCGACAATGAGGAGCATGTCAGTGATATCAAGTTCCTCACGACCCTCGCTGGTTATGTTCACTGGCAGGTGACAGGTCAGTTCGTACTGGGCGTTGGTGATGCTTCTGGTATGATTCCTGTCGACCCCGCCACTAAGACTTACGATGCAGAGATGGTGAAGAAATTCGACGAGCTTATCGCTCCGAAGGGCTTCTCATGGAAATTACTCGACATCCTTCCCAAATCATTGAATGCAGGAGAGAATGCAGGTTTCCTGACTCCTGAGGGTGCCAAGAAACTCGATGTCAGCGGTCACCTGAAGGCTGGTATCCCCGTTTGTCCTCCTGAGGGTGATGCAGGCACAGGTATGGTAGCCACTAATGCTGTCAAGCAGCGCACAGGTAATGTCAGTGCCGGTACCTCTTCGTTCTCGATGATTGTTTTGGAGAAACCGCTGTCTAAGCCCTACGAGATGATTGACATGGTGACGACTCCTGATGGAAGTCTCGTGGCTATGGTACACTGTAACAACTGTACCAGCGACATCAATGCATGGGTAGGACTGTTTAAAGAATATCAGCAACTCCTTGGTATCACCGTTGACATGAACGAACTCTACGGCAAGCTCTTCAACAAAGCCCTTGAGGGTGATACTGACTGTGGCGGTCTGATGGCTTACAACTATGTCAGTGGCGAGCCTGTCACTGGTCTTGCCGAGGGACGTCCGATGTTCGTACGTTCTGCCAACGATAAGTTCAACCTTGCCAACTTCATGCGTGCCCACCTCTATGGTGCCATTGGTGTCCTGAAGATCGGTAACGATATCCTGTTCAAGGAGGAGATGATTCGCGTGGACCGTATCACGGGTCATGGCGGTTATTTCAAGACCCCCGGTGTGGGTCAGCGTATGTTGGCGGCAGCCCTCAACAGCCCTATCTCTGTCATGGAGACGGCTGGTGAAGGTGGTGCATGGGGTATCGCCCTGTTGGCAGGCTACCTTATTAATAATAAGGGTAAGAGCCTCGCCGACTATCTGGAGGAGGTTGTCTTCGCAGGCAACACAGGTGTGTCTATCGCGCCTACTGCCGAGGATGTCGCAGGCTTTGAGAAGTATATCGAGAACTATAAACGTTGTCTGCCTATCGAACAGGCTGCAGTAGATTATAAGTAGTGAAAGTATTAAGACATCTTCTTTTGGTCCTGCTCGTCAGTATCGTCGTGCCGGTGAGTGCCCAACAGCAAGACAGTTGG
>JAEEGL014167368.1_pt1 | contig 16138 bp, 9 predicted proteins | sample 9134231 | NCBI WGS metagenome assembly JAEEGL01 (sample SAMN16246548, study PRJNA631951) | gut metagenome | biome: gut microbiome; feature: rumen; material: fiber-attached | host: Bos | place: Iran: Karaj | collected 2018-10
TCTGTTCTTCGTCTGATGTAAATCTACCGTTCTTCTTATCAGCTATTTCCTTTAACTTCTCTGCTCCGTTAAGAATTCTTTCAAGTCCGCGTGATGCGTCCTCTACCAGCTCCTTAGAGAAATTAAGCGGAGTTCTGTACTGTGCTGAAAGCATAAAGAATCGAATAACCTGAGGATCATACTGCTCACATATGTCTCTGACAGTAAAGAAATTACCAAGTGATTTTGACATTTTATCGCCGTTAATTCTAAGAAATGCATTGTGCATCCAATAGTTAGCAAACTCTACGCCATTGGCAGCCTCGCTCTGTGCTATCTCGTTTTCATGATGTGGGAATATAAGATCCTCTCCACCCGCATGAATATCAAGAGTTTCACCTACGTACTTTTTAGACATGCATGAGCATTCAAGATGCCAGCCAGGACGTCCATCGCCCCAAGGTGATACCCAGAATGGTTCTCCTTCCTTCTTTGGCTTCCAAAGAACGAAGTCAAGAGCATCCTCTTTCTCATCCTCACCCGTAACCTTAAGAGCATGAGCTTCAGCTCTATGACCTGATTCCAGATCATCTATTTTTTTATGAGAAAGCTTACCATATGGTTCAAAGCTTCTTACCTTGAAGTAAACCGTTCCATTCTTCTCATAAGCATGACCTTTATCAATAAGAGTCTTAACCATATCGATCATTTCAGGGATTTCCTGAGTCGCCTGTGGATGAACAGAGGCAGGTCTTACATTTAACGCCTCCATATCCTTTTTACACTCAGCTATATACTTTTCGGAAACCTCAGATGCAGGGATTCCTTCTTCGATAGAACGCTTTATTATCTTATCATCTACATCTGTGAAGTTTGTTACGTACTTAACCTCATAACCCTTATGTTCAAAGTATCTTCTAAGTGTATCAAAGACTATCATCGGACGGGCATTACCAATATGAATAAAATCATATACTGTAGGTCCGCAGACATATATGCCAACCTTGCCCTCATGAATTGGTTTAAACTCTTCTTTTCTTCTTGTTTTGGTATTATAAATCCTCATAGCATACCTCTTTTTTCTCATAAATTCACTAAAGTGATATTATAACAATAATGGCGGATAATGTAAACAACTCAAAAAATAAGCCAAAGGGGTGAGCCTTTGGCTTATATATCAATTAATTAAGTACTATCACTCTTCAAAAAGCGGAGTTGAAAAGTACCTCTCAGCCGTATCCGGAAGTACTGTTACTACTGTCTTGCCGGGGCCGAGCTTCTTGGCAAGCCTTATGGCAGCGGCAACATTTGTTCCACTTGATATACCACACATGAGGCCTTCCATTCTTGCGAGCTTCTGAGCTGTAGAAATTGCCTCCTCATCAGTAACTATATATATATCATCATATATGTCCTGATTAAGTATATCCGGAACGATACCATCTCCAATTCCCATCTGTAGATGAGTTCCGATATTGCCGCCTGCAAGTATAGCAGCGTTTTCAGGTTCAACAGCCCATATCTCTATATTCGGATACTGAGCCTTGAGAACCTCACCTATTCCCGTTATAGTACCGCCTGTTCCTATACCGGAACAAAAACCGTCTATATGTCCTGCAACCTGTTCCATTATCTCAAGTGCTGTATGATTCTTATGCGCGAGCAGATTGTTTAGATTTTCAAACTGCTGTGGAACAAAAACCTTTGGGTTTTCTTTCTGCATTTTGAGTGCTGTCTGTAAACACTCATCTATGCATTTACCTATATCGCCATCATCATGAATCAATATAACCTCAGCACCGTAGTGATTAACTATCTTACGCCTCTCCTCACTTACAGAATCAGGCATAATAATTATTGTTTTATAACCTCGTACTGCACCAACAAGAGCAAGTCCGATACCTTGATTACCACTTGTCGGTTCAACGATTATTGTATCTTCTTTAATAAGTCCTTCCTTTTCAGCGGCAAGAATCATATTTAGAGCTGTTCTGGTTTTGATTGAGCCTCCGATGTTGACACCTTCAAACTTCACAAGTATTTCAGCACTATCAGGTTCAACCATTCTATTTAGTCTGACCATAGGTGTATGACCAACGGCATCCAGAATATTATTGTATATCATGCATCATTCTCCTCTTTATGTATGATAAAAACAGGACAGTTCACATTATATTATATAAGCTTTCCAAGTATTTCATTACTTCTTGCAACAAACCTGGTAAGCTCATCTGCAGAAAGCGGCTTGTTAGCAAGTACTGCAAGATCATAGAGCTGGCAGCAGATGGTCGGAGTGATTTCCCCTTCAGGATTATCAAGCACATATTTTACCAGCTTATTGTTTGAATTAAGGACCAGAGTCTCACTATTCTGACCAAAATTCATTCCCATACCGCCCATTCCGGCTTCTGAATACATCTTCATCATCTCAGCCATACGACGATCCGCCTCGGACTGTGTAAGCATTGAAGATATATTTTCATCCTTAAGAGACTCTACCTTAAGCTTTATCTCCTCTACATTAAGAGCTTTCTTGAAAACCTCTGTTAGAGACTCAGTATATTTCTTCTCATCCTCTTCCGAAAGAGCTTCGCCCTTAAATGTAGCACTAACATCTGAATCAATTCGAGCAAACTTAACCTTATCATCTCTTGCTTCCATCATTGTAATGTATGGATTATCTATGTTATGTGTCAGATATATAGCATCGATGCCTTCATCCTTAAACATCTGGATGTATTTAGCCTGTGTTTCTGCATCTGATACATAGAATACCTGATTCTCATGTGATTCTTTTGCAGCATCAAGATATTCAGGAAGTGTTATATACTTATCCTCAAGGTTCTTGAAGATCATATACTCCTTCATCTTCTCATCAAATTTGTTATCTCTCAGACAGCCAAACTTTATGAATGGACTAAGATCATCCCAGAGTCCCTCATACTTCTCTTTATTATTCTTATACATACCGATCAGCTTGTCGGCAACCTTCTTTGTTATATAATCAGATATCTTAGCAACAAAACCATCATTCTGAAGTGCTGAACGTGATACATTTAACGGAAGATCAGGACAATCAATTACACCCTTGAGTACAAGAAGAAACTCAGGTATAACCTCCTTAATGTTATCTGCGACAAACACCTGGTTATTATAAAGCTTTACTGTTCCCTCAAGCTTATCCATATTTGGATTAAGTCTAGGGAAATAAAGAATACCCTTAAGGTTAAACGGATAATCCATATTCAGATGTATCCAGAAAAGCGGCTCCTTGAAATCAAGGAATAAATGCTGATAGAAGTCGATATACTCCTCATCCTTACAGTCAGCAGGTGTTCTTGTCCAAAGAGGATGTATATCGTTAAGCGGTTTGGGCTCATCATCCTTCTTTGTATCAGCATCAGCCTTTACCTCATCCTTTGGAGCATCCCCGACAAGCTCATCCTCATCAGCCTTAACCTCAGCCTCTATCTCTGACTTTACCTCTTCCTTTGCCTTATCTTCATTAATATAGTAGATCTCAACAGGCATGAAAGAACAATACTTATTTATAACCTCTTTTACTCTGAATTCATTTGAAAACTCGAGTGAATCATCAGACAGATAAAGAGTAATAGTTGTTCCTCTTGTATCCTTGTTTCCCTCACTCATTTCAAATGTAAGACCGCCGTCACTTTCCCAATGTACAGGCTTTGCACCTTCCTCGTATGAAAGTGTGTCGATAGTCACCTTATCAGCAACCATAAACGCTGAATAAAATCCGAGACCGAAATGACCGATTATCTGCTCACTCTGATCCTTATCCTTGTACTTCTCAAGAAAATCTGCAGCTCCGGAAAAAGCTATCTGGTTGATATACTTCTCAACCTCATCAGCTGTCATTCCGATACCATTATCCTCAAAAACAAGAGTCTTATCCTTAGGACTGGAGGTTACTGTTATCCTGTACTCAGGATTATCCTCTATCTCTGCCTCTCCCATTGAATCAAGTCTCTTTAGCTTTGTGATAGCATCTACACCGTTTGAAATAAGCTCTCTGACAAAAATATCATGATCAGAATAAAGCCATTTTTTAATGATCGGGAAGATATTCTCACTGTTAATTGAGAGATTTCCTTTTTTTGTACTCATTTAAATACGCCTCTTTTCTTATCTATATTATTTTTAAAATTATAAACATCACCCTGTCCCTTCTACTATCCTATTAATAATAATCGAAGGGACACTTTATAAAATATACCCCTCACACTGTAAAAAGTCAATTAACGCACAGTAAAATCCCAGACCGTCATGGTCTGGGATCGATGAAAGGATGGTTTTTAAGTATTATTAAGAAATCTTTTGATTTGTTACAATTATATTACCACACTTATTGTAATAAATCAACAAATACTTTTGGAAAAATTGCACAAATTTTACACCAAGCAATAAGCTTTTTAAGGTTTTTAAAGGTAAAATTCGCCAAAAGCATCACTTTTACTCATTTATGTAAACCGAAAGTATGTTATAATCTTCGTTTCCACTGAGAGAATAACTGACACTATAAACGCCACTGTAATCATATACGAACTTCAGATCATCATCTGAAACCGAAAGACCTTTTAGCGCACATTCGATATAATTATCAGTTCCGGCCGCCAGGTTTACTCTTATATAATTCTCAAGAGAAGCTTTATCATATATATACGCACCATTTTTCATATAATAATTATTCTTCATACTTGAACATTTAGATGCATTACCCTTATCCCATTCGTGATCTTCTCCAATGATATTGTCATTTAGATTGAAGTATTCATGTATCAATGTATTTTTATCTCCAACCGGATCATCCCATGTAACATCAAGATGATACCACTCTCCGCCTATTTTAACCTGATTCCATGCATGGTTCTCTGACTCAGAGTGTCCGTTTTTAATATGAGTTGCGACACCGGTTACTATTTTACTCTCAACTCCCGAACACATCAGAAGCAGATTCGCAGCAGCCGCATAACCTGAACAAACAGCCTTCCCATTTACCAGAGCGCCGTATGCAGAATACTCCGAATTATCATTGTCATCACTATAGCTATAAACACAGTTATTAATTATATAGTCGTGTATCACGAGTTCTTTATCATAGTCAGTCATATAGTTCTTGATATATTGTTCAAGGAATTTCTGACATTTATCTCTTAGCTTAATAGCATCATTCTTGTCAGCAGGTATAGCTTTACCCTTAACTATACTTTCATAAACATACATTGTATCTGCTTTTTCATATTCAAACTCAACAGCCCTGAACGAATTATTCAGATCATCATTGTTACTCTCATAAGTTGTAAAAGAGATAATGTTTCCCTTCATCGAGTTAATGGACATATTGACCTTTTTAAGCTCATCATCAGATATTTCATTTGAAATATTCAGCTTGATTTTTCCGTCCTCTCCCGAATCAAAAGCTACGTTCAGACTTTCTGATACCTCTTCAACGCTATGAAGAACCTCAGATGCCTCCTTGGTTTTAACAGACTTTTCATCAGAGTCCTTTGGAAACACCTTGATAAGCATAAATGCAGCAGCAGCTATTAAAATTAAAACTATTATTGCATTAAAAACTTTATTACTCATATCGTCACCTTCCATTTTTAATTATATCATCTAATCTTCGTCATTCAACTTTTTCTTGCGGTATTCACTTAAGTGTACTAAACTAAGGTGGTTAATAAAATATTACAAAAATAGTTAAAAGAGGTAATCAATATGGCTCAGCTCTGGGGAGGACGTTTCACAAAAGAAACAGACGAATTAGTATATAATTTCAACGCTTCTATCTCATTTGATCAGAAGTTTTATGCGCAGGATATAAAGGGAAGTATTGCACACGCAACAATGCTTGGTAAAACAGGCATCATTACACCGGAAGAATCCGAAGATATCGTTAATGGATTAAAGGGTATCTTAAATGATATAGAAAACGGAGATCTCGAAATATCCCCAAAGTATGAAGACATCCACAGCTTTGTTGAGGCTACTCTCATCGACAGAATCGGCGATACAGGAAAGAAGCTTCACACCGGTCGAAGCAGAAACGATCAGGTTGCACTAGATATGCGTCTTTATACCAGAGATGAGGTTCTTAACATTAAGGAGCTGCTTTATGGTCTGATGAAGACACTTCACAGTATTATGAAAGAAAACACTGACACCTATATGCCGGGCTTCACACATCTCCAAAAGGCACAGCCTGTAACACTCGCACACCATGTTGGTGCGTATATGGAAATGTTTAAGCGGGACTACAGCCGTATGTGTGATATATATGAAAGAATGAACTATTGTCCACTCGGAGCAGGTGCTCTTGCCGGAACAACATATCCTCTCGATAGAGATATGACCGCTGAGCTTCTCGGCTTCAAAGGACCAACTCTTAACAGTATGGACTCAGTGTCTGACAGAGACTATGTCATCGAGCTTCTCTCAGCTCTTTCAACTATAAGCATGCACCTCTCCAGATTTTCTGAAGAGATAATCATATGGAACTCAAATGAATATCAGTTCGTAGAGCTTGACGATGCTTACAGTACAGGAAGCTCAATCATGCCACAGAAGAAGAACCCTGATATAGCAGAACTGGTAAGAGGTAAGACAGGCCGAGTATACGCGGCACTCATTTCAATCCTTACTACAATGAAGGGTATCCCACTTGCATACAACAAGGATATGCAGGAGGATAAAGAGCTTACATTTGATGCCATCGATACTGTAAAGGGCTGTATTGCTCTCTTCGAAGGAATGATCCGTACAATGAAGGTCAACAAGGATAAAATGAAGGCCAGTGCCATGAACGGCTTTACGAACGCAACTGACGCTGCTGATTATCTTGTCAAAAAAGGAGTTCCATTCAGAGATGCACACGGTATCATCGGAAAACTCGTACTCTATTGTATAGATAACAGCAAAGCCATCGAAGAATTAAGCATAAGCGAGCTTAAAAGCATATCAGATGTTTTCGATGAGGATGTATATGATGCAATCAGTCTCGAGACCTGCGTTGGAAAGAGAAACACAATCGGTGCTCCGGGACCTGACGCTATAAATAAGGTTCTCGAAATAAACGAAGCATTTTTAAACAGTATCAAATAAAAACAACTTCAAATATAATCTGCTTCAAATAAACGTATTAAAAAGCAAAAGATTCTTCGATTTGTATAAAACAAAATTCGAAGAATCTTTTTTTCTCACCCTAAATTTAAAACATTTATAACTATTATCTAACCCAGTATCTGAATTCCTCATCACCAAGTCTGATATAATCATCATTTGAAAGCATTATCTCAACCCCAGGCTGGATAAGCTGTCCATTGATAAAGGTATGATTCGTAGAATCATTATCTCTTACATAGCATTCACCATTACTGATTCTGAATATGGCATGCTTTCTGCTGACCTTCTTATTATCAGTTATCTGATAATCACAGTTTACTGACTTACCAACCATGAATTCCTTATGCAGTATCGGAATAAGTTCATTCGTCTTTACTCTTACAAGATAAGGAACCGGATTGTTATAATTCTCAGAAGTAGCTAGCATAGCTGTATGGCCTTCATTTGAAGTAGTATTTTCATCTTCAGTTATACTCTGCTGTTCAAGCGAAAGTATATACTGATAAAACTCTTCAAGGTTGAACATAAGCTTGCTGTCCAGATATCTAAGAATCTGATCAACGCACTCAACAGATTCCATATTGGCAAATCTTACCTTGCTGATAAAATTCTGAATAAATTCAGTAACATTACAGTCTGCAAACTTCTTATTTACAGGCAGATAAAGCAACTGTATATCAAGAGTAGATAATTCGATATACATATAATGCACATTAAGAAGTAGCTTATTAAGAGACATATTATTCTCAGTGAAATAAATAAGCTGATTCAGAATATTAGATAAGATTGATAAAAACTCACCCTTATAAAGCTGTTTTCTCAGAAACTGCTCTAAAGGAAGCGTTGCAGGAACCTTGAACTGTAGCGCTCTTACTCCATCTATTGCTACGCATGTACACTTTGTTTTGTTGCCAACAAACTCATAGTTGTACATGGTCATTTCGAACTGATCAATAGGAACATCTTCCTCTAATTTAAAATTAAGTGTGAACTCATCGTAACTTCTATTAACGTCTTCCACACTGACCCCTCCCCAATAATTAATTCATACATCATAATTTTAACATTATAAGAAAAATATGTAAATAATTAATCTACAAATTCAACCCCTGAAAGAAGCTCTTTCTTAAGCTCATAAAGCTTCTGTGAGAGATCAAGATAATGTATATGAGGATTATAGAATCGCTGTTCCTCTTCCCATATCTCATTCGCAAGCTGATCCTTTACAAACTGCTGTATCTCTTTAAGTGTAGGCTTATTATATACAAGCTCACCATCCTTAAAAATAGTAACCTGAAGAGGCTTAGCTGTTACATTTCTAAACTTCATATTCTTCCAAGGCTTCTGAGGATCAATAAATGCATAAGAATCACTGAAATCAGGCTCTTCATCCTCAAGCATAAGAAGATCTGCTATTGCATAACCGGTCTTCTGGCTGTAAATACGATAAACCTTTTTCTTACCAGGATTAGTTATCTTCTCAACATTTTCTGATATTTTGATCTTAGGTATATATCCATTTTCATCCTTAACAGCAACAAGCTTATAAACTCCACCGAATACAGGATCTGACTTAGATGTGATCATCCTCTCTCCTACACCGTATGAATTGATTCTTGCTCCCTGTTTGTTAAGAGAGTCGATAAGATACTCATCTACGCTGTTTGAAACTACAACTGAACAGTCATTAAGTCCCTCAGCATCAAGCTTTCTTCTGATAGCCTTTGAGAAGTAAGCAAGGTCACCACTGTCTATTCTGACACCCTTGAGACGCTTACCCATTGGTTCAAGAACTTCATGAGCCACCTTAATAGCATTCTGAAGTCCACTCTCAAGTATGTCATATGTATCAATAAGAAGTACACTGTTATCAGGATAGATCTCAGCATAAGCCTTAAATGCTTCGTATTCATTATCAAAGAATTCAACCCAGCTATGAGCCATGGTTCCGACTGCTGTCACGCCAAACTGCTGATCTGCCATAACAGTTGCTGTTGTATTTACACCACCGATATAGCAAGCTCTTGTTCCCCATACTGCAGCATCCGGTCCTTGAGCACGTCTTGCACCAAACTCCATAACTACAGCATCACCTGCTGCTCTTGCTATACGGTTAGCTTTTGTAGCAATAAGAGACTGGAAGTTGATGCAGATAAGAAGCATGGTTTCGACTATCTGAGCCTCAATGATAGGTGCTGTAACTGTAACGATAGGAATGTTAGGGTAAACAATAGTTCCCTCAGGAACAGCCTCAATGGTTCCTGTAAACTTGAAATTCTTGAGATAATCAAGAAATCCCTCATCAAACATACCTCTTCCTCTTAAGTATGCTATATCATCATCAGTAAACTTAAGATTCTGAACATAATCAATAAGCATTTCCAGGCCTGCACTTATAACAAAACCGCCGCCATCCGGATTGTTTCTGTAAAACATATCAAATACAGCAATCTTGTCTTTATTACCTGTAACAAAGTAACCGTTTGCCATAGTCAGTTCATAAAAGTCCATAAGCATTGTAAGATTTCTCATTTTTATACCTCTCCTTATCGGTTACGGGCCCCCAGCCCGATTTTTTACACTCAGCAACTATCTGCTAACACAGAGCTGTCTGTTAGCTCTGTGACTGTCTGTTTGCTCTCATTCTCATTCTTGAATCAAGAATCTTCTTTCTAATTCTGAGATTCTCAGGTGTTATCTCAAGCAGCTCATCTGTATCAAGGAAATCAAGACACTGCTCAAGCGACATCTGCTTAGGAGGAACAAGCTTTAATGCTTCGTCAGCTCCTGAAGAACGAGTATTTGTCAGATGCTTTGTCTTACATATATTCACTTCGATATCTTCTGTTCTTCCGGTCTCACCTACGACCATACCTCCATATACTTCAACTCCCGGACCTATAAACAAGGTTCCTCTTTCCTGTGCATTGAAAAGTCCATAGGTTACAGATGTACCGGCTTCAAAAGCGATAAGACTTCCGTTTGATCTATAACTCATATCACCCTTATAAGTATCATAGCCATCAAAGATAGTATTTATAACACCATTACCCTTTGTAGCTGTAAGGAACTCTCCTCTGAAGCCTATAAGACCACGTGCAGGAATTCTGAACTCAAGTCTGGTTCCTCCATTTATAGGAGCCATACCTGAGAGCTCACCCTTTCTGATACTCATCATATTGATAACTGTTCCGGAAAACTCCTCAGGAACATCAACTACTGCCATTTCAAAAGGCTCGAGTTTCTTTCCTCTCTCATCCTCTTTGAAGATTACCTCAGCCTTACTTACGGCAAATTCATAACCTTCACGACGCATATTCTCTATAAGCACTGAAAGATGAAGCTCTCCACGTCCTGAAACCTTAAAGCAGTCTGTAGACTGTGTATCTTCAACTCTAAGTGAAACATCTGTATTTAATTCACGATAAAGTCTGTCTCTGAGCTGACGGCTGGTAACGAACTTACCTTCCTTACCTGCAAGCGGAGAATCATTTACCATAAAATTCATAGATATAGTAGGTTCAGTGATCTTCTGGAAAGGAATAGCATCAGGCTCATCAATCGCACAGATAGTATCACCTATTTTAAGATCAGCTATACCCGATACAGCAACTATAGAACCAACTGTTGCCTCATCAACATCAACCTTTGAAAGTCCATCATACTCATAAAGCTTGGTAATCTTAACCTTTTCTTTTCTGGATGGATCATGATGATTAACTATAAGAGCTTCCTGATTAACCTTGAGTGAACCATTATCTATCTTTCCAACTCCGATACGACCTGTATACTCATTATAATCAATTGTACTTATAAGCATCTGAGTTCCTCTGTCAGGATCACCCTCAGGTGCAGGGATAGAATTAATAATAGTCTCAAAAAGAGGCTTCATATCTGTTCCCTTTTCATCAGCCTTATAAGAAGCAACGCCTTCACGTGCACTTGCATAAACAAACGGACAGTCAAGCTGAGCTTCATTTGCATCAAGATCAAGAAGCAGTTCAAGTACTTCTTCCTCTACAGCCTCCGGTCTTGCGTCAGGTCTGTCTATCTTATTTACACAGACAATAACTGCAAGATCAAGCGCGAGCGCCTTCTGAAGAACGAATCTAGTCTGAGGCATAGGTCCTTCAAATGCATCAACTACCAAAATAACACCATTAACCATCTTCAGAACTCGCTCGACCTCTCCTCCGAAATCTGCATGTCCCGGTGTGTCAATGATGTTAATTTTTATACCATTATATGAAACTGCTGTATTCTTAGAAAGAATGGTGATTCCTCTCTCCCTCTCGATATCGTTCGAATCCATTACTCTTTCAGCAACTTCCTGATTCTCACGGAATACACCACTCTGTCTTAAAAGGCCATCAACCAGTGTTGTCTTACCATGATCAACGTGCGCGATAATGGCAACATTTCTAATGTCTTCTCTTACCATAATTTTTTCTCTCTCCTAATAGCATAAACTAAATGTTCTGGACAGCTCGTGCTTATCCTTATCTATCTGAGCAACACATATCTCAGAACCCTTCTCAGGCTCTTCATCCAGCTCCTCTTTAGTGACGACCAGGGTATTTTCGTCAATACAAAGAGTATCCATTCTCTTATCATTTATGAGAACATGTGAAAACTCAGTAAAGTTTTGTCCCTTAATGGTCAAACTACCATTATTAGGATTATAAGTAGCAGAATCTATCGTTATATCATATATACCAAGCTTCATATCCTGAGCCTTATACTCAGGTATATAGTTGTACATATACTTATTTCCATAAAGAACATCGTACTGAGTATCTAGAAGCTTGTCATCATACTCGGAATTATTCTCAGGATCCTCAACATTATAATATCTCTTATGAATATTCTGGAATATTCCCGGACTCACACCAACTGCTCTGAGCAGATAATCAGACATCTCATAAGCATACAGGTCTCTATCCTCAAGATTGAGATCCATGTTGCTGACAATAACATATTCAGTCTGAGTTTCCTCACCCGAATGAAACTGTCCTTCTTCAAATGTAAGACTAGGGATATGATCTCCATAAAGAAGAAGCACATAATCCTCTCCACGCTCATCCAGTCTCTTCTTGAGATCTGCAATCATCATATCCATTTCATAACACTGATTAACAAAATAACCAAACTGATTTGTAAGCTCAGGATCCTCATTATCAAGAGTAACCTTTACATGCTCCTCAGTCTTAAGCTCATCCTTTGGATATCTACCATGTCCCTGAACAGAGATAGTAAATACAAAATCAGGCTCTTCATCACAGTCAAGTGCTGCCATTATCTCATCAGGAAGACATGAATCCTTAGCCCATCCTGTTTCAGTTCTATTAAAATGCTTCATGTACTCAAGTGATGTAAATGTCTGGAAGCCAAGATTGGCATAAGTAACATCACGAGAATAGAACTTTGCCTTATTATTATGAATAGCATGAGTACCATATCCTTCTCTCAAAAGGATCTGTGCCATACTTTCACATGGTGTTGTTGTAAGAATAGTCTTGTAAGGATACTCTCCTGCACCAAAAGACTTACTCTTCATTCCTGTTACTATTTCAAACTCAGTATTTGCAGTACCGGCACCAATTGCAGGAACTGTAAGAAAACCTGATGGATACTTCTCTTCATACTCCTTAAAATTCGGAATAGACTCGATATCAGTATTTACACCATCTACCCTTCCGATATCAATAAAGGACTCAAGCTGGATAACAATTATATCAGGATATTTCTTCTTGTTATTTACATATCTATTCTTTTCATGAATATCCTTAACTTCCTGAGTTTCCTGATATATAGTATCTATCTTCTCAAAGCTATAATCATCTGGTTCACTGATTCCCTGATCTATAACACTATTTGCGAAACAATAAGCAAATCCATAATCCTTATATGCAGTTCCGAGATTCGTAAACTTTGTTGATACAGTAGCTGTCTCAACCATAAACATCGTAAATATATAAACAAATGCAAAGGATATAACTACGACAATTATACCCTGTACGTAATTAACCTTTTTCTTAAGCTTTGGAATCTTAAGAAATGCAATAACCAGAAGCACAATAAACACAAGTATACTTGAAAAAATAAGTATTCTCTGAAACAGATTGAAATATATACTGAACATACTAAGTACATCAGAAAACATAAGAAAATCAATAGCCGAAAACGGAGTTATTCTAAATCCAAGAACGACAAAATTGATAACACCTACGGTAAGCCACAAAAAGCCTACAAGGCCCATAACAAAGCCACGTCGTTTAAACAAAAGAGCTATCGTAAATGTAAAGAAAATAATAGAAATGTTATAAAAGAAAATAAGAGGATTATAGAGTATAAATACAAAAGGACTTACTAGTGATCTTCTACCAAGCATTTCAAGTATGACAACAAGGCCCAAAGACAGGCCTAAACATAGAAGCAGCCATTTCCAGAGAGGAAGCTCATAAGACTTATTAATTCCGGAACCTACTTTTCTCTTGATTTTTTTTATCTTATCCTTCATATAAAATCCCTTGAAAAACACTATTTTCAAACAAATTTCTAATAAAGCCTTTTTACACTTGCGTCATTATATATCATATTTAATGTAAATTCAACAAACAAATATCACAAAACAAACCTTATAAACACACATTTTTTTGACGTATTTATATTTATAAAAAACTGTGATAGAATAATTGTGGGTATGAAATGTTAAAAAGCTATATGTTTTTTAAAATCGAGGGGTAAAATGAAAAGAAAAAAAATTGCTGTTTTTAATGCAAATATCTACCGTGATATGGTAAAAGAAACGCAATACGGTTTAATTCAGGCAGCCAAGAGAGAAAATGTAAAGCTACTCTTCTTTTCTTCTTTCAGTAATAACTTCAGCACTAATAAAAAATACACCAAATTCACTAATTATGATATAGGCGATTATGCTATATATCACCTACCTGACTTAAATACATTTGATGGTCTTATTTCCATGGATACCTATATTCCTGATTATTATCTCGAGCATCTGAGCGAGATAAAAAAGTCCAGTCCGATTCCTGTTGTTACTCTTGGTAATGATGTGGACTACACTTATAATGTCATAAACGATCAGGAAAAATCTCTGGAAAATCTTATCATTCATCTGATTGAAGTACATAACTGTAAAGAAATCGTTCATGTATCAGGAAGACTAGATCTGGCATTTGCAAAAGTAAGATGTGATGTATTTAAAAATACTCTTAGTAAATACAATCTTCCACTTGAAGATAGAAATATAGTACATGGTAATCTATGGTATGACTGTGGTCCTTCCGTTGTCGAAGAAATACTAAAGAACTATTCACAGTCGTCCGACAGAATACTTCCTGATGCAATCGTATGTGCAAACGACTACTCTGCCATAGGAGTTATTCAGGAATTATCCAGACGCGGAATAAATGTACCGGAGGACGTAATAGTCACCGGTTATGATAACGTTCCGGAAACCATGTTTACTGAACCGACCATTACAACATCCGAACAGCCATTTGAACAGGTTGGAAAGGAAGGTGTCTATACTCTCACTTCAATCTGGAAAGGAAAAGAGACACCACATACAAAGATTGTACCCGGAATACTTAAATGTAATCAATCCTGCGGCTGCGAGCAAAAACATATCTACAAAAAAGACAGGCTTAAAGAAGAATACTCCAAAACAATCTCAAGACTGGATGAGCTTGCAGTTTCAAATACCAATCTTCTCCTATCGGCACTCTCTTCAGAAACCTATGAGGATTTCTTAAAAAGCATCGAAGACCACTGTCTGATAGACACAGGATTTAAAAATGCAGTTCTTTGTCTCATGCCGGACTGGGCTGAGCATAAAATAATAAAGAGCTATGACGACCTGAAAGACGTCGAATTCGAAGTAATCTGCGGTATGTATAATAACAGACCAATTAAACGTGAAAGACTTAAAAAAGGACAGCTTTTGCCGGAAGATATGATGAACGATCCTGAACCATATCACATCGTTCCTATCCATAACTTCGAACACTTTATGGGGTACTTTATCATTTCTCCTGATTTCGATAACCTAAGTCAGGACAATATGAAGACCTGGTTCCTGAATATCAGTATTCTTTTAGAAAACTGGCATACAAAGCAAAAGCTTAACAGCACCGTTGAACAATTACGAAATCTCTATAGCACCGATGTTCTAACAGGCTTATATAATCGTCGTGGCTATGAGATGTTCTTCGAAAGCTTCTATAGAGAATGCTACGAGAACCATACCGGTATCGCAGTTTTCCTTATAGATATGGATAGACTCAAATACGTAAACGATAACATCGGTCATGATGAAGGCGATTATTGTTTATGCACTATCGGACATGCAATGAAAGAATCTGCCAAAAACGGAGAAATATGTATCCGATCCGGTGGAGATGAATTTATAGTTTTAGCAAAGAATTATGATGATCAAATGGTTGAGTCATATATGACCCATCTCCGTCACGCTATTGCACTAAAAAAGCGCACTGATGGAAAAGCATATGAACTAAGCGTTAGTATAGGCTGCTACATGCAGATACCTACCGAAGAATACGAATCAGCTATAGGCGTATCAGAGAAATATCTGCGATATGCTGATACAGAGATGTATATAGAGAAGAAAGAACATCATAAAGAGAAATAGATATTAGTGTGCGAGACGGGACTCGCTCCGGCGGCTCAGCCGCCTTTGTACCAATCTTGCTACGCAAGCTTGCAAGACTTGTAAAACAAGTCTTGGTTCCACTACGTGGAACGTATCTGTCTTCGACAGACCCACGATTCTACGAATCGTGAGCTGAATCACGCCGAGCTGCGCCTCGAACGACCCACTGGGTCGTTCTCTCGATGCTTCGCATCTCGGACTTGCTGTTCGAGTCCCTACCGATTGCTAATGCGCCAGATGCAAAACAGTCCAGTGGACTGTTTTGTAACCCTCTTGTTCGTTACAGCACATCGCGGATGCAGATCCCACTGTGCA
>JAEEGL014948504.1_pt1 | contig 16138 bp, 5 predicted proteins | sample 9134231 | NCBI WGS metagenome assembly JAEEGL01 (sample SAMN16246548, study PRJNA631951) | gut metagenome | biome: gut microbiome; feature: rumen; material: fiber-attached | host: Bos | place: Iran: Karaj | collected 2018-10
ATCTTCATTTTTCTTTTTTTTATTTTTTTTAACTTTTTTTTTATAATATTCAAAAGCTTTATTTGATAATTTATTTGCAGTTTTTTCTAAATCACAAAAACAAAAATTCCCTTCTTCATTAATAAAAATTGGTCTAAAACCATAAATTTCGAATTTTTCTTCAGTTAAAGTACCAGTTTTATCCAAACACAAAGTATTAATTTTTCCTGCAACATATAATTTAAATCTATTTCTACAAATAATTCCTAGTTTTCTTAATCTTGCAATAATTAATGAATTTCCAATACCTAAACAAGTTGGTAATAAGGAGGAACTGTTGTTGTAATTAAATCAAGACTTCTTATTAAAATTGTATATTTTGTTTCTCCTAATTTAATTAAAAATGGAATTGTAATACATAAACCAATTATTGCAACAAATCCCATAAATAAAATATATTTTTGAGAATCATTTATAAATTCAAATTCTTCATTTTCAGAAAAAAATGTTGCTCTTATTAAATTACCTTTCCATGTATTAAATCCAGTTGAATCAACTAAAGCATATACTTTCCCATTTTTAGTTTTTGGTATTTTTTGAATAATTTGTGTTCCTGAAAATAAAAAATTTCTTTCTTCTTTTTCTTCTATGAAAATATTTTTATTATTTGGAATTGAATTTTTTTTAACAGGACTATTCTCACCAGTTATCATTGCTTCATTTATAAAAACAGTACCTGATAATAAAATTGCATCACATGGCATTAATTGATTTTCTTCTGGAATTTCAAATAAATCTCCTGGAACTAATTCTTTACTTGATATATTTTTTTTGTATATATGACCATTTTCATTTTTTCTAATTACATTAATAGAACATGAATATCTTGCTAATTTTTGTAATATCAATTGATTTTTTCTTGATTCATATGCATTAGTTATTATTGATAATATTGTTGTAAATGATATAATTGTAGCATATATTTCATATTGATCTTTATACCATAAAATTATTGAAAATAAATCAAAGAGATAAAATGGATCTCCTAATTCATAATATAAAAATTTGAAATATGAACCTATTTGTAGTTTAATATTACATTCTCCAAAAATTTTTCTTTGAATTTCTATATCTGAATCATATAATCCTTGTGTGTATTTTCTATGTATTCTTTTATAAGATGTATGTAATTTATATTTTATACTTTGAAAAGAATCTAATGTTGTTATATATATATATCTAAAAAATTTATAGTTGAAATGATATATTTCTTTTGCATTAAAAGGAATATTTGTATCATAATCTGTATGTTGAAATGATTTTTCAGTATTATTTAAAATTGTTTTTCTAAATTTTTTAATTGTAAATTCACCTTCTTTTCCATAAATTGCAATATATTTTGCATCTGATAGGGTAGTTGGTTTATATATAAAAATTAATTTTAATGTAGGAAACCAAACAAAAAAAAAACTAAAAATTCCAAATGTTATAATATTAATTAAAATATAAAAAATATAAACAGGATTATTTGTTTTTATTGGAATTAATTTTTCAATTTTTGCATAATCTCCACATAATTCATCATATCTAGATACATGATATTCCTTAATTATTTGTTTTAAGTCTTTTTTTTCTATATAATCAATGTTTTCTTCATTATGTTCACTAATAATTGGGAATTCTAAACTTTTTAAATTTGATTTATCCAATTCTTTAATTAAATAAAATTATTTTTAATAAAATTAATTATAGTTTTGGTTTTTGCTAATATCATTTAAATTAAAGTAAAAATAAATTTTATTAATTAAAAAAAATTAAAAATTAAAAATAAATTTTTACAGACTCTTAACAAAAATAATTAATGAAAAAAAATGAAAATTTTTTTTTTTACAAAAGAGCAATAAATAGAAAAAAAGATCCAAAAATGACTAGTCTTGATATTCCAAATTATAGTGGAAATATTACCATTACTACACATACTAGTTTTAATGATAGTTCAAATAAATTTAATAATCAAAGAACCAATAATAATTTGATAAATCAAAAATTAAAAAAAATTGAAAATTTATTTTTAACTACTACCACAATTGATAAAAATGAGTCAATTCCAAATTCAAAATTAAGTAAAAGGAATATTTCATTGTCTACAAGAGGAAATTCTATAGATATATTAAAGACCAATGAAGAAAAAATGATGAAGAAAAGGGAAAGTTTACATTTATTAAAAATACCAGAATTAAAACAAAGATTTGATAAAAATAAATATTATAAAACTTTAACATTATTTGAAAATTATAAAAAAAAAAATGAAAAAATATCAAAAAAAATATATAATTTATCAATGAGAAGTAAATTTTTATTAAAAAATGTTGATAAAATAAATAGAAATAATTTAGATGCAGAAGATATATTAGACGTTTCTGAAATAGAAAAACATAAAAATGAAACTAAAATAGCAACAATAACACCTTCAGGTAGAATAAATATGATAACTAAATCTTATGTTGAATTAATGCAATTTGGTGATAGTTATTTTAAATATAATGATGTTGATTTTTATAATAATTCAAAAGAAATTTTAAAAAATTATAAATTGGTGAGAATTAAAGCCAAAGTTAAAGAAAGTTCTCCAATTTATTTTAAAACTAGATTACCAATTTTAAGACAAAATGAATTAAAAATTTTGAGAAAATATAATTCTATTATAAGAGAATATATTAAAACAAAATCAATTGGTAATAATTATAAAGAAAAATAAAATATAGATTACATATTTATTTATTTAATATTTGTTAATTGTAATTAAGTAAAATATACGTTAAAATTATTTCTTCTTTTTTTTTTTATTTTTCTTTGAATTTTCTATTTCTATTGGAATAGATTGTTTAAAAGCAACAAATTTCCCATAAGATGAAGGATCTTTTCCTTTAAATCTTTTAGGCTTTAATAAATCTTCTAAATCATCAGATTCTTTTATAATTTTATTTTGTTTTTTTATATCTAATCCAACTATTATTTTTTCTTTATTTTCTTTTTCAATTTTATTCTTTTTTTTTTCTATTAATTTCCAGTCATCATCATTATCATTTTCATATTTTTTTTCATTCATATTATTGTTAAAATCATTTTCTTTATTATTATAATTATTTATATCAATTGTCCATAATGAATTTTCAAAATTTCCTTTAATTTCAGATATATCAAAATTATTCCGAATATCATGTTTATGAATATTTTGATTAAAGACTTTGCTAACAATTGGATTTAAAATTATTTGATCAATCCAATTTTTATTTAATATTATTTTTAAACTTAGAAAAGAATAAGGTTCATGATTATAAAAAAAGAAAAAATCAATCAATCTAAATTTTACTTTATCTATATTAAATCTTTTTTGAACATAACTATTTAATACTTCAATATTTGAAAGTGGTTGGGTAAGAAAATTTATATTATTTTCATCATAAATATAAAATAGTTTTTCATTATTATTTAAATTATATTTCTTATTTATTAAAACAATATTTTGACTAAGATCCATGAAAAATTCATCTATAAGAGGTTGAAAATTTTTATTATTATATGATAATTCATTATCTTCATTAGGGTCAAAAAAAGCTTTATTATGTATTAAATTACTATTTTCAAATTTTTCTAAATTACTTTTTTCTTTTTGATTAATTTCTTTTTCTTTGTCTTTTTTTTCTTCTTTTTCTACTTCATCTTTAATATTAATATCTTTATAATTTATTTTCTTTTCATTTTTTTTATTTGCTTTATCTTTTCTTTTTTTTGATTTATTTTTTTTATTCTTATTTTGTTTTTTATTTGTATTTATTTCATTGTCATTTGAAATATTATTTTGTTGTTTTTTATTATTTTCTTTATTTTTATCCATTTTCTTAACCATAGTATTATTAATTAGAAAGTCTTTCTCATATGAAATATTATTATTATTCATTTGATTATAATTATTATTTTTATTATTATTATCATTTTTCATTTCCATTGAGTTATTAATTGAATCATCATCATTATCCATTGAATTATTTATTGAAACATCTTCTTTTTTATCATCATTTAAATTTTTTTCAAAATTATTTTTTTTATTGTTTGGTTTTCCTATATTCTTTTTAATTTTTTTTTTTGATTTTTCTTCTTCATCAGAAATACTATTTTTATTATTATTATTATTTATATTTTCAAATTTATTTAGTTTTTCAATAATATTATGTTTATTTTTTATCATACTATTATCTTCAATTAAGTTAAGATTTTTAGAGTTATTGTTAAATATATGATTATTCTTTTCATTATTATTATTTAAATTATCTTTTTGATTTTTTTCATTTTCTTTATCTTTTAAATTATTTAAGTCATTTTCCATTGGTTCTCCACAAAGAAATTCATCCATATCAATATCATCTATATCCCTCATTTTTAGTTAAATATTTTTAAGTTTATTAAAAATATCAGAAATTAATATATATATTCAATAAATAAAATTTTTTAATTAATTTATTGAAAAATATAAAAAAATAATAAAAATATATTACAAAATTATTAAAAATATATAGTTATAATATCCAATTTTGATTTAATACATTTTATAAAAGAAATGAAATAATTTTTTATATTTTTCATTACCACGTCTAATTGCAAAGAAAACATAAATAACAACAAATAATAAAACAATAATTAAACATCCATTAATAATATTTTCAATTTTAATATTTCTAGAATATAATTTTTGAATATCATGTAAAATAAAATAAGCATAAGATTCAAAAACATATTCAAAAACAACATTAAAATCTTCACTCATTCTTGTAATTTCGCCTTGAGCCAAAACATTAATTATATCATCTAAAGTTCTATCTCCTGATACAAATTCAACATATTTATTTGTTAATTCTTGATAAATAAAATCAAGTTCACTTAAAATACCATATTCATTACTTCCTGTATTTGATGAAAAACAATTTGCAACTCTTTTATTTAATTCTATAAAATATTCAATTGATGAAGAAAATGAATCTAAAAATTTTTCTAAAGAACCTAATGCTGCATTAAAACAAATATTATTTCTTTCATTAAATTTATTTTCCCATTTTCTTACTTGAGAAAGAGTTCTTGTTTTTGCATTACCTAAAAATATATGAATATTATTTTCAACCATTTTCCCTTCTAAATAAATATATGAATAAAATGAATTTTTTAAATAGTAAATTTGTGTATTTTCTTTAACATCAATATTTGTTTTATAATAATTTAAATATCCATTATAAATATTATGAACATCTAATCCAGGTAAAAATGATGGATTATTTAATATAATAGTAATTAATGCATAATAAACTAATTCTAATCCTTTTGGTATTCTTTCTAAAAAATTCATTGCTATTACAATTGAAAATATAAATTCATTTCTTGATGAATGTGCATAAATTATATTAATAAATATAACTAAGGATATTAATAATAAAAATATTGTAACAATTATATATGAAATTGTTATTGATTTTGGTAATCTAATTTTATTTTCAATATCACGAGGATCTTCATTTACTTCTTCTTTTTGTTGATGATGTTCTTGAACATTTTCTTTTTGATTATTATTATTATTATTATTACTATTTACTGTATTTATGTTTTTTTGAATACCTCCTTTTTTCTTTTTTTTATGATTTTTCTTTTTATTAAAATATTTCATTGTTAAAAAATCTGGATCATCAATTTTTGATTCTTCAAATTTAAGTATATTTTCTTCTGAAAAACTTCCTATCATTGCTCTATAACAAATTACTTGATTTTCAAAAATTTCATGATTATTATTATCTTGATAAACATCAAATAAATGAAAAAGTAATTCTTTAATTTCATTTTTATCATTATGTAATTTTCTCATAATAACCAAATAACATATTAAAGTGAATATAACAATTAATATACCATATAATAAAATAAAAGTAAAATAACTATGATAATAACTTAATAAAATTTCTGTTGATGTTGTTGTAATAGTTTCAAAAATACTTTTTGATGTTTGTAAAGTATTAAACATACAATAAAATACTAATTGTTCTAAAAGTGAAGGTGGAGAATTTGATGAATTAAATTCTAAAAATGAACTTTGATAAAAAAAATTCATATCACAATTTGGATTAATTTCATAATAATTTTGACTCATTAAAAATTGAAGTAAATTTATTTCTTCTAATATTGTAGAATTTCTTGTATGAACACTCCAATCTTTTCCCAAATATTTATATTCATGTCTTTCTGAAATTAAATCAAATAATTTGGAAACGTGTGAATTATCTTTTACTTTTTCAATATAATGATTAAAATTTGCAGTATTGTCTTTTAAATTTTTTATTTTTTGAAAAATATAATTTTGATATCCTCCTGCTAATAAATCATAAAAAACTTGAATACATAATGTCATTGAATTTAATGTAGATAAATAAACATTTGTTTTTAAAATTTCTACATAAATATTACAATTAAATAAATTTCTATGAACTTTAATTTTATCCATTTTTAAAATCCATAAAATAATACTTAATGCAATTACAACACCAAATGAAATAAATAATAATTTATAATAATGTTGTTTGAAAATAAGATCAATTTTTGTATTTGTTTGATTAATTTCATTTTTTTGACGATTAACTTTTGAATTTTTATTATAAGGTATACTATTCGAAATGGATATTTTTTTTTGAGATGATTGATTTTGCATATTGAGATTGATTTGATTATTATTTTTTTGATTATCATTTAATCCTAAATTATTAACAATATTTAATAAAGATTTTGAATTATTTAATGAACCATTTAAATTACTATTATTAATTGATAAATTATTATCAACATTTTTGGAAGATTGATTTTTAAGTAAAGGTAAATTAGAAGCAGAAGAAGTTGATGAAAATTTTGATATTAAAGATCTTTTTGATGTACTAGGTGACTGATTAAATAAAATTAAATTCTTTTTATTTTCAGTTAAAATTTTTTGTAAATTTAAAACTGATTTTCTTAATAATTTAATATCAGTATTTTCAGTCATTTTCATAATATAATATTTCCTATTACCAATTTCTTTATAAATATAATTTAAAAGAAATAAAGGTTCATCTTCAGAATGTTGAAAAACTGATCTTCTTCCTCTTATTATACTTTTCTTTCTTGTACTATTTAATTCAGAAACATGAAATCTTGTTTTTAAAAAATTTGTTCTATTATACCATTCATAATCTAATCCTTTTTCATCTAATATTTTTGTAATATTTTGAATTCCTAAATTTAAATCTTTTTTTATTATTTCTCCAATATAATGATATTTTTTCTTTTTTAATTGTTCATATGATACTTTTGGAACATGATATAAAAACATTTTTTCATTTGGAATAGAAGAAAAAATTGAATATGCTTTATTTTCATCTTCTAAATGATGATGATGTTGTGCTAGTGCTTTTTCTCTTGGTTTATGTAAAGGTTTTATTCCTAAAAAATCTGAAAATGTAATTTTAATTTGTTTAAGTTGTTTAATATCAAAAAAAAAAGTTTCTTCAAATTCTTTTGAAATATTTAAAAAATGACCACCATGACTTAATAAAAGATTATATTCAAATGAATTATCTTTTTCATTATCAATCATTTTAATATTAATAATAACTTCAAAAATACTATGTAAAGTTGGTAAAACTCTACAACTAAAACTAATATTTTTTAAATATTTTTGTTTTGTTAATAAAAATGAATTATCATTTTTATATCTTGAATCAGGAATAAACATAAATTGTTTCATTATTAAATTATGTGCTTTTGAAATTTCAAAAGGAAGAAATTCAGAAAAATCTTTTCCTTTTGCTTCTTCAGTTGTATAATTTAAATGTAAACATAATGAATTATTTACATATGATACTATAAAATTATCATCTTTATTTAAAGAGAGAATAAAAGGGTAATTTAAATTAAATTCTTCATAATCTTTTTCTAGTTCAAATGATATTGAATCAAAATAATATTTAACTAAAAATAAATTTTCTAATTTTCTTGGAATTTTTTTATGAATTAACATAAAATAATTTGTTAATAAATAACTTACTTCTTTGTGTTGGATTTTATGAACACATGATTTTTTTACATAATTTATTATCGTTTTTTTTATACTATTATCATTTTTTTTAACAACATCACATAAATGTAAAAAGTTATCTAAAGATTTTTTATTCATTTTATTTAATTTTGATGTTTTTTTTATTATTTTTCTAAATGAAAGAACACCACCTAAATTTATGTATATTTCATTTATTAAATATTTAATATTTTCTACAAAAATTGTAAAATTAAAAAATTTAGACATTGAACTAATATTTTTTAATAAACTTCTCTCTTCTCCATGAATTATTCCTTTAATTAAATGACCTTTAGAAATTATTTTCCTTGATTTTATTTTTTTCAGAATATCTTTTTTTGTTTCATATAAAAAATACTTTGCCATATATCCAGCTTTAATTTTAGAACTTAAATACATTGAGCATAAATAAAGTGCATAAAATTCTTTTTTTGCAATAAAATATTCATATTGACAATGTAGAATAATTAAATTCCTCATTTCTTTTGTAAATTTTTTTAATTTGTATAAACTATATATTCTATTCATTATTTCTTGTTCACCTATTATAATATATTCTTGTTCATTAAAAGAGTTTGATAATGCTTCAATATTTAATTTTTTTGTTAATGTTGAACAAAAACAATCTTGTAATTGACAATTTTTTTTATGATGATAAATAATTTTATATAAATCCAAATTTTTAGGAGAATTTCTATAATTACAAAAAGAATAAATATAATAATATATTTCTCCAATATTTCTTTTTTTTTCTTCAATTTTAAATAAATTTTTGGATAATAAAATAGAAAAATAATGCTTATTATTATTATAAATATATAACACAATAGTAAATGATGTAGTAAAATTTAATAATAATTTAATTATTGAATAAGTCTGACTCATTTGTTCTTTTCCATTTAAACAAAAGAATAAAATTATTTCAATAATTCCACTATACCAAGAAAATACAATACAATATAAAAAATAAATAGGTAAAACAGAAGTAAAATAAAAATTAAATTTTTTATTTGAAAGCCATAAAATTATAGTACTATTAAAAACTGCAATACAACAAATAATAATTCTAATATTTTTTCTTTTTTTTTCAGAATATAAATATGAACATCCTAAAAAAGATTGAAAGAAAGTACAAAATGAAAAAAAGAATTTCATATTATTAGTTGAATAAATATCAGTTCCATTTTGGCTTATAAACCCTCTTGTATCATTTATAAAAATTATTATAAAATCAATCAAATAACAAATAAAATATGTTATAATATTAAATATCATTATAATTTTTGAATTTATAATTTCACCGTTTGTAAAATAATCAGTAAGATATTTATCAGATACAAGTGAACTATCACGTTCAAAATTTTTTTCAATAAATGAACTTATTATTCCAAATAAAAGATATTCTTGTAAATATTGAGAAAAAAAAGATATTGTTACAAGTAAATAGGTAAATATTTTAATTAAAGATTTAATAATGGGTGTTTTATCTAAAAATTTAGTCAATCTTGATTCCTTAATATTTTTTTGGATATTATATACACTACTTAAAATCCTAAAAGAAATAAAAAAGAATAATAAAAACAAAGATAAAAAAAGGAATAAAGTTAAGCAAATCCATTGATATGAAAAAGATATTAAATTAAACGACGAATCAAAGAGTAAAAATTTTGAAAAAATAGAATAAAATGATGTAATATTATTACTTTTTGATTCATATTCTTCTAAATTTTGTGTACATAAAAGAAATCCTAATAATTTAAAGGTATAATAAATGAAATAAAACATTAAATTATTTGGTAAATTTTTTCTCACATTATATATAATTTTAGGAATGGCTCTATGCTCATTCATTTAATTAAAAAAACTATTTTATTATTTAAAAAAAAATTATTATAATATTTTTTTATAGATTTATTAAATCAAAAATACTTCCAAAAATCTCTTTTATTCTATTTATTTCATCATCAAAATCTAAATTATTTAATTTAAAACTATTAATCTCAATGTTTTTTTTATAATCCTTCAAATAAACACTCCCATCATTACATAACATAATACCTTCACCATTATAATTTTCTTTTTTAAAGGAAACAGCAAGCATATCTCCATTGTTGAATCTAATGAAACCAAAATCACTTTTAAATCCTTTTTTATAATTACCAATATATATTTTTTGATATTCATTATCATCTTCAATTACTCTGTAATTATTTAGATTTTCAAAATCAATTGAAATACCAAAACCACTTTTTAATCCATTTTTAAATTGTCCTTTATAACAATTTCCATTATTATAAGTTAAAATACCATATTTATCAAATTCATTTTCATTATAATATCCAATATATGATATTCCATCTGAAAACCTTTCTTTTGCAAAAATTCTTTTATTTTTATCCCATATTGCAATAGTATCTCTATCTTTTCCTATATATTTCCCAAATCCTTCTGGTTGACCATTTATAAAATAACCTAAATAAATTGAATGATCATAATTTATATGAAGTCCTCTTCCATATCTTAAATCATTTGCCCATTCACCATAATAGTAACCTGAGTCTGTTTTTAGTAAATCATAAAATTCTAGTTTTGCACTTGTTTGTAATGGAGGAAATGATTTTACTTTATATTTATATTGTTCATATATTTTTTTATATTCTGATTTTTTTATATTTGCTTTTTTATTATTAACTTTTTTGATTTTTCTTTTTCTTTTTTTTTGATAAACTTGATATTCTTGATAATTATTATCATTTGAATTAAATGCATTAAATTCATTAAATTTATTTTTTATTAAATTAAAATTTTCATTATTTGAAAAGTAAATAATTCCTGTAGATAAATATAATATTGAATTTTCTTGATTTTTAAGGAAATTTAAAAAATTATTGACATTTGAAAATATATTTTTTGATTGAAAATCACTAAAATTATTTTTTACTGGTCTAAAATTACATATATTTTTAATATTAAAAAAATCTTCATAAATATTATATTTTTTATTTATTCTATAATTTTCTACCAATATATTGCATAAATTTATCATTTCTTCATTATTTTTATAAAATATATCAAAAGTTTCATTTATATTTTGAATGAGTTTATTTAAAGAATTAATTATAGTCATTTTTACATTTTTTAAATTTATTAAGTAATTTTTAGCATCATTTAAAAGTTTTAATATATTGTTAATTGATTGTTCATTAAATGAATAATCAACTGGTGTGATAATATTATCTTTTTCTTTTATTTGGTCACATTCAGTACAACAATATTTTGAAGCAATAATATCATAACAAATTCCAAAATTAAAATGTTTCATACATAATTTGTCATATTTTGGTAATGATATTATATTATGATTATTAGTTGAAATTAAATGGTTTTGACGACAATCAATACATATAAATTTATGACATCCTAAACAATAAAATATTTTTTCAAGATTTATTTTATTGTCACAAAAATCACATGTTAAATTTGAATTAATTTGCTTTTTGTTTGAAATATAGTTTTCAAAGGGACATTTTTTTATGTGATTATTTTGACATGTTTCAAAAATTTTAAATCCGATTTTTTGATTATTTGATTGATGTAATGAAAGGAAATTTAATTTTTTACAAATTTGACATCTTAAGTAATTTGGTTGATTTGTTAATAAAGTTAACACCGAAGAGGCTGGATTTAAATCCATCACAAATAATTTATTATATTTTTATGAGGACAAAAATATAAAAATTTTATTAATATTAATTATTTTCTTTAAAATTTTTTTTGAATTCTATGACATTATATTTCAGAAGTGGATTAATTTGATTAAATTGAATTCAATGTAAAATTCTCAATTTGAAAGTATTTATTTGATAATATTAGAAAGTATATAAACTTTATATCTAAGTTTTTATATCATTAATATATCATTTTTATTATTATAATGATATATATTTAATATTTTCAAAAATATTTTAAAAAAAAAAATATTAAAATTATTAATTATTACATATAAATTCATTTAAATCTTAAAAGAGGTTAATTAATTATTATATAGTAATTTTATAAGAAAAAGAATGAAAAATATTCAAAAAAATATTTGATGTTTTTAAATTATTCAAATTTTCTTTTTTATTATATAATAACTAATTTTTTAAAGATATGATATGCATATTATTATTTTTTTTATATTTAAAAAATATCTAATATTTTATTTTTTTATAAAATCAATATATAATTTAAACTAAATGATTATGAAATTTCTAAAAATTAACTATCTATATTAATGTATATTTAATATTATTTTAGTTTAAAATAAGGTTATTAATGATTTCATCATTAATTAAAATTTCAGTTTTCTTACCTTCGTCTTCTAAATTTACAATAGGATTATCTTTATTTTTCCCTTGTTCAACAGCAAACATATTAAATATTTGCTCAAGAGAAGTTTGTTGAATACTATATTCTGTAATATTATATTCATCTTTAACACTTTCAAATAATCCAAATAAAAATCCAATTGATTTTGAATTTTTACCTTTTTTAAGTTTAAATAAAAAATTATTACCAATAAATTCAGTTAATATAACTTCAGGAAAAAAATCTTTTGCAATTTTAATCAATTTTAATGCATTTTCACAATAATAAATCCAAGATAACAATTGAGCAATTTTTATTTTTCCATTTAAATGAATTTGTCTTATTAATTTTTCTCCTAATCTCCCTTTTTCTAATTCTTTAATAAATTGACCTTTTTTACATTTCTTTAAAGTTTCCCTAATATTTCCATCAGTAACAATAAAATCATTTTCAATATGATTAGTCTTTAAAATCATATTTACTTCATTTTCTTTCATTGGTTTAATTCTAATATCAATTTCAAATCCATAACCATATTTTTCTTTAATTTCAGTAGAACTACCTAAGCAAGCAAATTCTCCATTAACCATAATTCCCATTCTTTTACAAAGAGTTTCTGCTTCATCCATAGCATGAGTTGTCATAATAACTGAAGATTTTTTTCTCTTTGTTGATATTTTATGTATGACTGCCCACATAAATCTCCTTGCTTCAGGATCCATTCCAGTTGATGGTTCATCTAATAATATAATTGGTGGATTACATATCATTGATATTGCTACTGATAATTTTCTTTTATTACCTCCTGATAATCTACCTGATATTTTATTAGTAAATTCACCTAAACTCATTTCTTCTATCATTGCAATTATTATCTTTTTTAAATTATCTCCTTTAATTCCCTTTATTCTAGCATAAAATTCTAAATTTTCATATACTGACATATATTCAAATATTGCATCAAATTGTGGACAATAACCAAACATTTGAGAAACTTTAGAAAAATTTTCATTTATTCCTCTTCCATCAACATAAATATTACCATTATTTCTTGCATGTTCATTAGTAATACATTTAAATGTTGTTGTCTTTCCAGCACCATTAACTCCTAATAAACCGAAACATTCTCCATATTCTAAAACAAATGATACATTTCTTACTGCTGGTATTTCTTCCTCACAACATGATACACAACAATGACAACAGTTACACATGTTACAAAATAAACAACAACATGTTCCACAACATCCTCTTCTTGTATAATGTTTTTCTAAGTTTTGAATTTGTATCGCATATGATTCTTTTTGGTTATTTGAATTTGTTATGTTATTCATATTTAAATTTGGTATGCTGTTATTTGCAGGAATTATTTCAATGTCATTATTTACATTTATATTATTATTATGATTTTCTGTGTTTATATTTTCACTTATATCATTATTATTCATATCTATATTATTATCGTTTGGAAGAGGTAAATAAATTTCATTGTTGGCTCTTGCAATTTCCTTTAAAACATTTTCATCTTTTGAATTTGAAATTAAACGATTATTTGGTGAAGATGAAAATCTAGTTGATTTATATTCTTTTCTAATTGTAAGTAATGTATATAAAAAAAATGTAAAAATTAAAAAAATCATTTCATATCCTGTATATTTTGAAGATATCATTAAACTTTTATTATTTTGATATCTTGAATACCAATCATCAGGATAATCTACCATAAGAAGTAAATATTTATTTAATAAAACATCAAATGCAAATGCAAAACTAAATGATGGAACAAAATTAAAAAAAAATTCCATTAATTTACCAAATTTTTTCATATTTTCAAGTCCTCTAAACATTAGTACTACACTACTTCCTAATGCTCCTATCAAGAAATTAAGTAAAATTGCTCCATTTTGAGCAGAAGATTCTTCATCAAAATAAAAACTTAATAAATAAGTGAAACTAATCATTGAAGGTCCATAAATTATATAAAAAATGATAAAAAATTTTGGCATAAAATCAAAAAGATAAAGTAATAACATACAAATTCCTGCAGTAAAATAATATTTAATAAGTTCAAATATATAATTTATTATCCAATAAGCAGAAAATGACATTCCTGAAATTTTCATTAAATGTTTTGAATTATTTACTCTTTCTTTTACAATTATAGTAATAAAATTTGCTGGAATAAGTGCAAATGCAACAGCAACAAAGAAAACAATTAAAGAATTACTTGATTGATCAGCAGAATTTTGTAATTCTTTTGTTAAAGGCATTGGATAATTTGAACAAGTAATTTTAACATTTGAATCAATATCTTTAATAATTTGAGTTATAAAATAATATGTATAATATAAAGCACCTTGTCTAGCTTGAGTATTAATATATTCTATAAATGAAAATTGAGATGTAGACTTTTCATATTTAAGAAGTAACATTGAACCGAAATTATTACTATCTTCCTTTTTATATAAGAGATGATAAAATTCAGTTAATGCTTCAGATACAGTAGTTTTTGTTACACTTATTTCTTTTGAACTTGAAATATTTCCTTTATTAACTATATACCCATTAGGTACTATAACAAAATCAAATCCAGAATAATATATTTTTTGTTTTCCTATATCATCAATTGAAACTATAGTTTCATCTGATTCAATTTTAAATTTAATTCTACTTACAAGTAACCCAATTACAATTAATAATATAGGACAAAAAATTTCTAAAAAAAAACCTTTCATATCTCTTATTGTTTGTTTAAATCTTTTTTTAAAACATGCTACAAAATCATTACAAAATTTCCCTCCTGAGATATTTCTCATATCAAATTCAAATAATATTTTATCATTTTCCATATTTATTTGTGAAAATTTCCTATGTCCACCTTTTATAGCTAAAACATCCTCAGCAGCAATATTCAAAAATACATCTTCTAAAGTAGGCATACTTGCACTATAAGTTTTAATATGAAGTATATTTTGTTTTTCATCTAAGTTATGAAAAAAAGTTTTTAAATTCATTTTTGGCTTTAAGCCAGTATAATTTTCTTTAGGTATCCTAAATAAAATTTCCTCAGATAAAATTTCATAATCAATATCATCAGCATATGAGGAAATAAATTGAATAATATCATCATTCATTGCTTTATTATCTTTTACAACTCTCAAACTCATAAACTTACCAAATTTCTCAATTAAAAAAAGAGGTGTTCCTACACATTTCATTTCCCCAGAATTAATAATTCCAATTCTATTACCAAGAACACTTGCTTCTTCCATATAATGAGTAGTCAAAATTATAATTTTATTCTCAGTCATCCTTTTAAGAATCTCCCATAAATTCCTTCTACTTGTAATATCCATTCCACTAGAAGGTTCATCAAGAAAAATAACCTCACTTCCACCAATTAAAGCAATAGCAATTGATAACTTTCTCCTTTGACCAGCACTTAATTCTTTAGCAGTAACATCATTAATATCAGTCATGCGAAAATCTTTCATAGTTTTATTTATTTCATTATCTAAATCTCTAAAGGATACTCCTTTGAAAGTACCAAACATACTTAAATGTTCTCTTAAAGTTAAATCATCAAATAAAACATCATGTTGAGGACAAATTCCTAATTTATTTCTGAATATATCCATATTGTCACCATCTAAAATATCCATTCCA
>JAEEGL016369210.1_pt1 | contig 16138 bp, 11 predicted proteins | sample 9134231 | NCBI WGS metagenome assembly JAEEGL01 (sample SAMN16246548, study PRJNA631951) | gut metagenome | biome: gut microbiome; feature: rumen; material: fiber-attached | host: Bos | place: Iran: Karaj | collected 2018-10
AGTCAGGAAGTATAGACATGCCAAAAAGGATCCGCCGGGTTTCGGCGGATCCTTTGTGATCCTGTATCAACTCAGTTTTATAAAACTCTGTCAGCTCTTTAAAGGCAGGAAAGGAATGAGCATCTTTGCCAGATTGGGAGCACTCATTGTCTGCAGATATACACTTCCGGGGCCGGTTAAGGTTGTGTCTACCAGACCTTCGCCTCCAAGAAGTTTATTCTTAAGTCCCTTTACCACTTCAACCCCCATATTCACGCTTTCATCCATCAGGGCGAGTACTCCGGTGTCACAGACTATACGCTCACCGGCCTGGAGATTGTATTCCTTGCAATAACCGTCTATCTCAAAGAAAGCCAGACCGGGGCCGGTGACCTTCTGCATAATAAAACCTTCACCGCCGAACAGTCCCTTCTTCAGATCATTGTTCACATATGTGGAAAGCTGCACACCATCAGTTGCACAGAGAAAAGCGCTCTTCTGAGCGATAACGCTCTGTCCCGCAGCAAGTTCCTTGGCAACTATGCTTCCGGGAAAACTATTGGTAAATACGATCTCGGCAGCGCTGTTTGCGGTATATGCGCTCATAAAAAGACTCTCACCGGAGAACATCCTTCCAAGCGCACCGCCGCCACCTCCGGGTGATACAGTCTCTGTGGTAATATCACCTTTTGCCCATGTACGTCCGCCTACTTCACTGATAAGCTTCTCTCCGGGATCCAAAGAGATGATAAGCGCCGGCAAACTTCCGCCTTCGATGGAATAATTCATAGTTACCCTCCTTTACATACTGCTATGATATTGTTGACTACAGATTATATTATCGCTAACTACGATGATGTAGTCAATCGGTATCCGCATTAAATTTACTCGTAGTTATCGATCCGTTCAAACTGTGAGGCACCTTCCAGTTTTTATTATGGCAAACCTCTTTAAGAAATAATCATGCGTTGTTTTGTCGAAAATCTGAGCAACACTCTCGACAATGGGCTGCATTGTCTCCTCATAAGTGCCGTCTTCACACAAGGATCCTGCAAGATTCCTAGCGGACCATAGCGCGTAATGAATGCCTCCACCGCTAAAACTGTCTATCAGCCCCGCCGCATCTCCCACAAAGAAAGTTCGCTTCCCTGTCATAAGCAATACATCATCCCCTGTAGGCATGGGTGCACCCCTGAGTTTCTTTGGAGCTTCTATCCCCAAATCCCGGCAAAACTCTCCAAGCCTGTCCCGGATCGATATGATCCCTTTATCATAATCTGGAAACGGAGCTCCGCAGCCTACCACTGCGTCCTTCTCCCAGGGAATATACCAACTGTATCCGACGGATTCTATGTTGTAATCAAAAACAGGATCCTTTCCGAGGATCGGTGCCGACCCTTCAACGGTCACTTGCACTCTCTGCGCTCTGCCGGTTGTCAGCCGTCGTGTCACGGAATTTGCGCCGTCGGCTCCGACAAGTCTATCGTACCGCACACGGATAAGCTCACCGTTTCGCATATCCTCACATACGGCAATGCCATTTTCATCATCGATCTCGCGTGTTGCCATGCGGTCCAGAAGACGGCCTTCCAGCTCCAGATACCTATGCAGTACATAGTCGTCCAGACTCTTCCTCGGCAAGGATATACCATGTGTTTTAAACTCTTTCTCATATCCGCAGCACCGCTCGAGTATGGCGTCTATCTGTATTGGAGAAAGTGCATCAGTCATTTCCTTCCCAAAAGTATCCTCAAACTGATCATATATCCGCAAACCCATCAGTCCGCCGCAGAGTTTATCTTTTTCCTTCGCATCCAGCAGTTCCACCATCAGCACATCCTTGCCGGACATTCTCAACAGAAAGCCAAGGATAGACCCCGCCAGTCCCGCACCGATTATGAGGGTATCACATTTATATTCTCTCATCGCATCATTCCCGTATACTTCAACGCTTCAATTATTAACCATATAATATATGCTGCAATCTTGTTTTCCGCAAAAGAGCATCGCCGGAGCGATGCTCTTTAGATAATGAACAGAACTATCATTTATAAATCAGTACAAACTGAGGCCGTGTCTTCTGGTGAATTCTATTTGCCCGCCAGCCGCCTGATCCAGCTCCCCATCATCAAGGATTATGCCTGCGTTCTCCGCTCCGTTTTTAACTTCATCAAGGATAGCCTTCACTTCTTCCTCTGATGCTGCATTATCGATTTTCTTTTTCAGTTCACCTGTAAGCTTCATATCAATTCCCTCCAATAGAAATTATCACTGCTAATTATTTATACGATGTAATCCTGCTTCCGGCAGATATTAAATCCTATCAGGTATTTCATCTGATTTTCAATCCTCTCCCATCAAATGCACTGTAGTGTATGAGTGACCGGTGGCGGGAAGGAACTTTTCCACTACATCCGAGGTTTTCATCTTGAGACTTGATGTACATACGCAGGGATGGCATCCCAGGTATTCGCCCTTAAGCACGTCCTCGTCTATCAAAAGCCTGACAGCGTGATCCTTGTCGTTCATCAGTCCCATGATACTTACGGCCCCGGGTTCTATATCCAGATACTTCAGCATGGCATCCGGTTCCGCAAAGGAAAGCCTCGCGGAGTTTATCTGTGATGACAGCTCCTTTGTCTTGAACTTCTTGTCACCCGGCATCATCAGGAGATAGAAATCCGTTTTCTGTCTGTTGCAAAGGAACAGATTCTTGCAGATCATTACCCCAAGTATGGCATCGATCTCATTGCATGCCTCCATATTATCTGCACGCTCGTGATCTGTCCTCTTGTATCCTATACCGAGATCATCCAGGAAATCGTAGGTCCTCACCTCTCTTGGCAGTCTTCCCTCTGTGTTATCAGGTCTTCCGTCAAACAGTTCCATCATCTCTCCTTTACATGTCCGCTTGAAAGCTTCTTAACGGAAACGGAGTGATCGGCAGCCTGCAACAGCTCACTGCAGATCCTGCAGAACAGACCTGCGAAAGCCTCTGCCGTGCTCCTCTCATAGACGCCTGCATCGTAATCGATCATGACTCCGAAAGAGTCTTCACTATCAAGTATCTCCATATCCATTTTATTGTTGCAGGCCGCATTTTCCGAAGGCAGTTTGGATATCTCCTTTACCATCTCATCGCCTTCCCCGTAATCATATATATCTCCCTGGAAAATAAGGCATAGCAGGTTCTCACCAAAATAGGAGCCCACTTCTTCCCAGTATGATATGCTGCCGTGAGCGATGCCATCCTTGACCTGATCGGCCACCTCATACAGAAACTCTTCCACGGACAATCCTTCACCTATGGCAAATGTCACCGGCAGATCCATTATAAAGCATCCGACCGAATTCATCCTTCTGATATCGGACCTGCCGTTCCAGGTCCATTTGAATGCCACATTCCAGTTATCATGATCTATGGCAAGGGCAAGGGCTGCCGCAGCGATGTAGAACCCATTCTTTCCAAGCCCGTATCTGTCACTGATCCTCTTTACTTCCTCTCTTGTGAAAGCAAAATCCATAACGAACCCGTCATCCACGTTTTTTCGGTTCTTGTGATCGTAAGCCGGAAGCGTAACGCAGCCGCTCCTGTCATACCGTTTTTTCAGATGATCCATCTCCTCCCTGAAGACATCGGATTTTCTGAACCTGTTTCCTTCAACGCAGATAGCCATATACTCATCCCTGGCAACAGGTTCACCTCTGTATATATTTCCGATATCCTCCAGCAGCTTATGATATGACCTTCCGTCGCATATCACATGACAGACATCAAACAGGCCGTCCTTAGACTCCTCTGTCTCTATCAGCCTGCAGCGGACCAGGGGAGTGTTGTCGAAGTGAAAAGGCTTTACAAAGCTCTTTGCCACAAGCTCAAGCTCATCCGCACTCATCTTTTCCGGAACTATCCTCGGCCGGATGCCTCTGTCAAATCTCTGCAGGAAGCCTTCTCCGGTCTTTTCTATTGTACTGTTAAGGGACGGATGCAACAGGATCTCTTCCTCTATGGCATGGGCCAGCCTGTCAAGGTCAACTGCGGGCTCGAAGTGAAATCTTATGGGAAGATTTAATACCGAGGACTCGGGATTCTCTGACTGAACACGGAGCAGATAATCCTGGGAGGCATTAACCTTCACAAAAGGAACCTCTGTATCGGATACAGGCTCATCCTCCCTGCCTGCTGTTTTTATAAGCTCCGCTATCCTTTTTGCACATCTCCCTTCGTATATGTTCTGCACACACAAGTCCTTCAGACGGCATTCCATGATCACCAGCATGGCCGTGACCGAATCCCCCCCGATCTCGAAGAAGTCGGCATTTATCCCTACTTTTTTATTACATCCAAGGACTTTCTCAAAAGCTTCACATATGGTTCTTTGTATATCGTTCTCAGGCTCCGCATAGGTGCCCGACACATCAGAAACATCCGGTTTGGGAAGCCTCTGTTTATCCACCTTGCCGTTTGTACTAAGGGGTATCTCAAAGATCCTGATATAGCGCTGTGGTATCATATAACCCGGAAGATATGATCTGAGGGTTTCGGACGCTTTTTTCGGCGAAAGATCGATCTCAGCCTTGTAATATGCGCAAAGAAAGGTAGTACCGTTTTTTCCTTCCAGCGCCTTCACTGCACAAAAGTCTGTCCCAAGGGCCCTGTTTACGGCACTCTCCACTTCCGTTAATTCCATACGGTTCCCGTTTATCTTAACCATTTCATCCATGCGGCCTAAAATGGTATATCTGCCAAGTTTATCCAAAGAAGCATAATCCGAGGTTCTGAAGAATCGCCTGCCCCGCAGGGTAATAAACGCTCTTTCGTTCTCCTCCGGGAGATCCCGGTATCCGCGGAAGAACGGAAGATATATGCACAGTTCTCCTTCGTCTGCTTCTCTGCCATCTTCATCAAGAAGCACGATCTCGCTGCTTTTTGTGGGATATCCTATTGGGGTATTGCTGTATGCTTTATCCAGCGTAAAGCGGCATACAGGATAGCCGAATTCACTGGGACCGTATATATTGACGACATCGAAACCGGCTGCTTCTATATCGGATACGATCTCTCCTCCTGTGTATCCTACACGCATATATCCGTTTTCCAGCTGCTGCAGCACTTTAAGAAAAGTCGGCGTCATGAATGTCGAATCTATCCGGTGTTCGCTAAAATATGCCCCAAGCCTGACAGGATCTCTGGTTATCTCCCATGAGAGTACATTTATCGTACATCCGTACCCCAGAAAGCCCACAGTTATATATACCCCTCCAACGAAGGATTCCGGAATGACATGGGCAAAGTTCAAGGGTTCTTCTCTTCCACCGTCCCCTTCGGGATATACATATTCATACAGGAACCCTCTACGCATCCCTTCGAAGATAAGATCATATACACCGTATTCTTGTGTTGCCCCCTTTGGCGTACCGCTGCTCCCGGAGGTATAAATATAAAAGGCAAGGTCATGAGGATCGGCCATGGCAACCTCCGGACACTCCGAAAGCCCTATAGCTTCTTCCCATTCCCTGCCGCTCATTACCAGACTGCAGTTACAGTCTTTTATCACAAAGTCTATGCGCTCGCTGCCCATCAGGTCCTCAAGCGCAACCCACGCCGCTCCGGCCATTATGACTCCGATGCGGGTGGCGATGTATTCCATTCCCTTCTGATAGTAGATCCCGACTGTATCCTCTTTCCCAATCCCTTTGTTCCTGAGATAGCGGTTGACTCTCATGGCATAACCCAGGAGTTCCCTGTATGAGGTGCTTCGCATCCCGTCCCGGTCCACTACTGCTGTGCGGTCCGGATGCTGCTTTGCATTTCTTTTCAGCTTTTCAATGAACTCCATCGTTATCAGCAGCCTTAGCGGCCTCTCCGTAAAAGATTTTTTTCATAGTCAGGATATTCTTACCATCACTGTACTCGTAAGTCATGCTGTCAACCTTCTTTTTTACGTAGAAGATTCCCAGGCCGCCCGGTTTGCGCTCCGAAACCTTCTTTGTGATATCGGGGTCCTCTTTCTTGAGAGGATCGAAAGGATCGCCGCTGTCGATAAATGTAAGGACAATTGAGTTCTCCTGGGCAGAAGTGACCGCCTGTATGACAGCCTGTCCTGTTCCGGGAGCATATGCATAGCTTGAGATATTTACAAATATCTCCTCCGCTACGATCCTTATCTGGGCATGCTCCTTTTTCGAGCAGTTCAGTTCTTTAAGCTTTTCGTCAAGAAAATCCAATACTCTGGGAAGATTCTCAACTCTCGCCTCAATCTCGAACACATTCTGATCCATAGACTAGTCCCTTTACCAGCTTAATCTTATTATTGTGCTCCCTTATTATACTTTTCTTTATTAAGCATTCCTTCCCGGGTAGCGGTAACTGTTGTTACCACCGCATCTCCGGTAACATTTGCCATGGTCTGCATCATACCGATAATGGGATAAAGCCCCATAACGAGACTTATGGCTTCTGCAGGGACTCCTATCTGCGGTATGAGAAGTGTCAGGCATACCAGATTTCCGCCGGGTACTCCGGGGCTGCCCATAGACAGAACAATAATGGCAATAAACAGAGAGAGGAGCATATTTGAAGTAACAGGAAGCCCGTAGATACGTGCAAAATACAATGCCGATATTATGAGGGTGATGCAGCTTCCGTCCATATTGATCGTGGCACCGAGCGGCAGGGAGAAGGAATAGATCTTTTCCGACACACCCATACGTTCACACTGCTTGATGGAGGAGGGAAGGGCTGCATTACTGGACGCAAGCGTAAAGCCCGATATCATGGCCGGGTAGTAATTCCCAAGGAACCTGATCGGATTAAGTCCTCCGATGATAAGCAGGATCAGAAGATAGGCACATATCATAATGGCATCTCCGAAATAGACTACAGGGATCCAGACCAATACATCCTTAAGACTTGTCAGATTCATGCTGATCATCATCTTGGCCATGGAGCAGAAAACGATAAGCGGGATAAACGTGACTATGCCTCCCGTGATCTTTGAAAAGCCTTTATCCAAAGCCCTTATTATATCCCGCAGCAGGGGCACCTTTGCGGAAAGACTTGCGGCCGCTATCCCGAGGAGGACCGCCATGAAGATGATCTGAAGCATATCTGATTTCTGGAAAGGTGTTACCACATCACTGGGAACGATACCTACCAGAGTATCCTTTATCGATATGGTGGCCGATTCTCCTTTGGCGATGGTTTCCGATGCAGCCTCCGCATCAACGGCTGTTACCAGATCCGGATTGCCTATGGGGAATATGGTATATGTCAGCATCCCGACGCCTATAGCGATGATGGAGGTTATAACATACATTATAACTATCCTTCCTGCCAGGCGTCCCAAGGCCTTCAAGTCCGAAAACTCCGATATGCTGGCTGCAATGGAGAAAAAGACAAGGGGTGCAACGATCATCTTAAGCGCGTTGATGAATACTGTATAGATCGGTGCGAAGACGTATCCGGAAATAGCTTTGCCGGTCTCAGCAGGCAGAAAATGCTGGATCATAAGGCCCGTGAGCACACCGAGGATCAGCGCTGAAAGCGTATATATAAGGGTTGCGTAGGAGGATCTTATGACAGTCTGGGTCACATGATTTACTCCCCTGTCATTACGTATGCTGAGCGTTTTACCGAAAAGTCTGTCCATCAGACCGCGTATAACGGTGTTAGCCTCGTCATTCTTATCGCTTTTCTTTCCCAAAAGCATTTTTTCTTCGATATCAGAGACATAAAATTCCTTACCGCTGCAGCTGTAGCGTATCTCGACATTACCTACGATACCGCCGACCTCAACCCGAAGCTCTGCTCCCTCATCCGCATTGCGGCACAGCTCCTCCAGTATCTCCTCAGCAACAAGCATGGGGCGGACTCTTTTTTTCTTATCTATCTTTTTATGCTCAAGACATTCCCGAATATAGTCCAGAACTCCCGGTATATTCTTACGATCGCTTTCACATGCATAAGATCTCATATGGCGTTTCTCCCTCTCTAATGCTCTATTTCAAGGATCTTGTCAAATCCGGTTTCCTCAAAGATATCCATTACCGTTTCGTTGGCATTTCGTATCACCATGGAGCCCTGTTCCTCCATGATCTGCTGCGCACCGAGAAACTCCCTGAGGCCCGCCGAAGAAGTGTACTCCAGATCCTTAAGGTCAAAAACAAGTTCCTTTACGCCATCCAGACTGTTCTCCAGTGACTTTCCGATATCTTCGGCAGTGATCGCATCGATCCTCCCTTCGATCTCAATAGTCAGCTTATCGCCTTCTCTGTTCTTTCTGATCTCCATTTCATTTCCTCCGTTTCATAAAAAACTCTTGCAGTCTAAAACGACTGATATTCTCATCAGGCTTCCTTCGGCCCGTAATATCTTATACACAAAGTCGTCATATCATCAAACTGGTTTTCATCACCTACAAACCCGGCAATACTGCTTCGGACTTTCTCATCCAGTTCCCTGGTCCCATCCCCTTTGTTTTGATTCAGCACCTCAAGCATACGATCGCGTCCGAACATTTCCGTGTCGTTGTTTATAGCCTCTGTAATTCCGTCAGTATACAGATATATCGTATCCCCGGGTTGAAGCGTGATCTCATTATCCTTGAACTCCGTCCGGCCGGATGCTGCCACAGGCGGGCTGTGTTTGTCCTTATCTGCAGTGAAGTTTTCACCCTTTCTGCAAAGGGCAGCGTATTCGTGCCCCGCATTAACAAAGACCAGCTTTCCGGTAGATATCGTCAGTACTCCCAGCCATATGGTAACAAACATATTTGCGACATTATCCTTCGTCAGCAGATCATTGACTACTTTCATCGCTCCGGTCACATCATTTCCCCTGGTCACCACCTGACTCTGGAGAATATGCTTGGTCATGACCATGAAAAGCGCCGCCGATATTCCTTTGCCCGAAACATCTCCGATTATGATGGCCAGATGATCCTTGTCAGTAAAGAAATAGTCGTAGAAGTCTCCTCCCACCTCCTTCGCCGGTATCATACAGGCATACAGATCGAACTCATCTCTTTCCGGAAACGCGGGGAATATCCTGGGAAGCATCGATGCCTGGATCTTTCTTGCGACATTCATTTCAGACGACAGTCTCTCTTTTTCTGCCGAGATCTTTGCTACTTCATCGACATAATTTGAAAGCTGATCCGTAAGTCCCTCGAAGGACCCGGCAAGGGTCTCGATCTCATCTCCCGTCCGGTAGATATCATCCATCTCAAAATGAATATTGTCTCCGCTGATCTCCTTCACCTGTTTCGTCATGACATTGATGGGCGTAACAAGCCTCTTTGAGAAGAATAAAGCCGACACGCCTGCCGTTAGAAGAAGCAGCAGCATTACTGCAATATTAAGCAGCAGGGCATTTCGGAAGGAATGTCCGTAGGATTGCTGCGTGGTATTATTCACCTCGTCAAGTTTTTCAAGGAGCTGGGCAGTCGAATTCTCTAAATCCTTCCTGGATACGAACATCATCTGGCTCCATCCGAGAGTTTCAAGCGGCGCATATGCAGCATAATACTCCTCGCCGTCGATCGTAACCTCCATAAAGCCGGTCTCCTGGTTCAATGCCGATCTTAACAGTTCTTTTATGGACGGATTATCGGTTTCACGGATATCTCTGGAAAGCTCATGGTCCATGGCAAGCTCCCCTTCTTCCCTTGGCGAGGCAACGAGCTGCCCGTCAGAACTGACAAGGACTGAGAACCCTGATTCCCCTATTTCTATCTCAGATATCACCTGCTGGATCTTATCAAGCTTTACCGATCCTTCCAGAACGGCACAAAGCTCTCCGTCGGTATACACCGGGGTTCCGTAAACAACCTCGGTCAGGTTATAGAAATAACTGTGAATTGCCGGAGAAAAGTATATATCACCGTTTTTGACTGCGCCCTTGTACCAGTCTCTGGTGGTAGGATCGTACAAACGCACGCTCCCGTCGTCTTCAAATTTCTGATCCGACATTTTGTCCATTGCAAGGGTTATCTTAGAAGGCAGTGAGATGTAGCAGTCCATGGTATGATCATCATTATCCCGGATGCTCTCCGCCATAATGGGACCGAGATTCGCAAGCTTCCTCACCATGGTCATGCTTTCCTGATCCTTTAAGTTGTCCTCATCCGAAACCAGCAGCTGCAGACTATACTCTCCGCCGTTCTCCTTCTTGGGCGGATACACGGGGATCTCCTTATAGTTTTCCGGATGCTCGAACACATCCTGTACCTGACTGGCCAGCTGTCTGCTGTCGTGCTTTAATATCCTGAATTCGCTGTCCGATATCTCTGCTCCCTGCATCGCTGATCTCACCAGACCGTCCTCGACCGTCTTCATCATGGAGTCCTGAGAACTCTGTTTGATCACTCCGGTCTGCTTCTCCCAGGTCTGTTTTGTCATCCACTGAAGTGCCCTTGTCTCCAGGATGCCCACAACTGCAAATGCTATTATGGAGATCACCACAAGGGAGATACAGAGTCTGAAGACTCTTTTCTGAAGCTTTCCCTGGAAAAACCGGTTTTGCTGCTCACTCACTTAGATCTATCCTCCGATCCGATAGCGTCTGATATCAGCCGCTACCTCTTTTCGTATTTTATATTGCAAAAAAAGCTGTTCCGGTATGCATATTTGCACCCGCGATACACTCCGGACAATCTTTGCCGCCAAATACTGTATGGTAAAACCAGATCCCCGGATAAGAAAGAACTGTTAAAAGCCAGGAATGGCAAGGGTTGACATCGATAATTCTATCATAGACATGTTTCTTTTTCAATTTGCCAAAAGGGCTTTAGCGGACAGTCAGCGGACTGTGTACAGCGTAGTTGTACAGTGCGGATATGTCCGGAAGACAGCGCAGGCTCATCATACCTGCCAAAGGCTTTCCAGCTTGTCAAACAGCAGATCCGGTTCTACAGGCTTTGACAGATGTGCGTTAAGACCGGCCTGCATGCTACGCCTTACATCCTCATCAAAGGCGTTGGCTGTAAGTGCGATAATGGGGATAGTTCCGGCATCCTCCCTGTCCATTGCCCTTATTACCCTTGCAGCCTCCAATCCGTCCATCTCAGGCATACGCATGTCCATAAGGATCGCATCATAGTAACCCGGCTCATGCTCTTCAAAGAGCCTTACCGCCAGTTTGCCGTTTTCTGCATGTTCTGTCTTTATTTCCCGTGTTGCGAGCACCGTCATCATGATCTCCGCATTGATACTCACATCTTCCGCCAACAGGATCCTGCGATCCTTAAAGTCAACAGGCTTATGCTCCGATCCGGTCTTATGCAGCTCATCTTTCCTTCTGTCTGACCGCTCAAGTGTAACGGTGACCGTAAAGGTGGTTCCCACGCCCTTCTCGCTCTCCACTTCGATATTGCCGTTCATCAATTCAACCAGACTTTTGGTGATTGGCATTCCAAGTCCGGTACTTCCGTATCTGTTTGTAACGGAGGATTCCTCCTGACTGAATGCATCAAATATATGAGGCAGAAAATCACTGCTCATCCCGATACCAGTATCCTTAAAGTCCATCTTAAGGGTTGTCATCCGGTCGCTCCTTGCGCTTTCCCCGATACTAAAATGAATCGATCCCCCCTCCGGGGTGAACTTCACCGAATTCCCGAGGATATTGATGATCACCTGCTTAAGCTTCATTTCATCACCTATATAGTAATCATCCATCCTGCTCTTTATATCACATTCGTAGGTTATTCCCTTCTCCCTGCACTGACCGCCTATCATGGTATTGACCTGTTCTATGGCTTCAGTCAGGGAAAACTCCTCCTTTTTGATCACCATCATGCCGGATTCGATCCGGTTCATATCGAGTATATCGTTTATTATGCCCAGCAGGTGATGGGAGGCTGCTCTTATCTTTTCAAGATACTCCTTTACTTTGTCGCTGGCAGAAGGCTCGTTCATCGCTATATTGTTCAGCCCGATTATGGCATTCATCGGAGTTCTGATCTCATGGCTGACATTGGACAGAAATGTGGTCTTAGCCTGATTGGCACGTTCTGCCGAAGCAAGCGCCTGCTGAAGCTGCTCCCTGCTTAGTGCCAGCTCCTGTTTCTGCTGCTGCTCCCTTTCTATAGCCTCCTCAAGCTCCTGTCTGTATTCCTCTTTTTCATCTTCCACGACAAAGCTGTGGAGCAGACAGGTTCCAAGCATATATCCCATGGCATAGAACGGCATCAGCGGATAGAATATCTGAAGTGTGATAAGGATGATCATGGCGATCCCAAACAGACCAATGGTCAGATGGCGGATCTTGACGGATCCGTGAGACCTTGTGCTGATCTGAAGAGTATACACAGCTGTAAGAAGGAACATCAGGATCTGGATCCCCAGTGTCACATAGCGTGCTATGTGAGCATGATATGTGCCGTCAAGGTCAAAGCTGAACAGGATGGGATAAAAGAAATTGACAAGTATTACGATGAACTCGAATGCAAGAAAGCAGCGCCCCGCAAAGAACAGAGTCCTGGCAAAGGGTGTTTCTCTCTCAAGATATTCTATGACATACTTGGTCCACAGCATGACTGCCACTGCCATAGCCGCAAAATAAACCGAGGTGTCCACATACAATGCCGCAGTCAGATGATTCTCATCAAGAATGCCCCAGAGCAGATCCGTAATATAGTAGGCCATCACGCCTGCAAGAAAGCTTCGATATGTACGCTGTACATGCGTCAGGATCTTTCCGCTGCGAAAAAGGTCCTGATTGGTTATCAGCAGGATAATGGATGCCAGGATCCCAATGATCGAATATGTCATTTCCTACCTTCCTATACTCCTTTTCAATCTGTAGATCAGAATCTGATCTTGAACTCTACTTCCACAGGCTCCTTCACATTCTCCCTGAACACTTCCCCGTCAGAGGGTTTGCCCGCAACACTGCCGTAATGAACCGGTATGGCAGTTCCCGGCATGATAGTATTGATAAGCTCCGCTGCCTTAACGGCATTCATGGTAAACGTGCCGCCTATGGGAACCATAGCGATATCGCACTTGACTCCCATCGCCTCCTTTGTGGCATCGGTATCCCCGGCGATGTAGATACGCTTCCCTCCGGATATGATGATATACCCGACCCATCCGGCACTCTTTGGATGAAAGGGCTTCATCTGATTATAAGCCGGAACAGTCTCAAGCTTCAGTCCCCCGATCTCTCTGCTTTCTCCGGGAGAAACAGTCTCTATACGGCTCACCGCGTCCAGAACCTGCTCTGCCTTTGCGGCCATCTTCTCCGGTACCACCATAACGGTATCATCACCGGCTGCCTTTTTTATATCCTCGGGTGAGAAATGATCGTAATGATCGTGCGTGATGAGGATAAAAGCCGCATCATGGGCTTTCTCCTTAAGATTAAAGGGATCCACATATATGACTCCCTGATCGGTGGCGATACGGATACTGTTGTTTTCGTTAACGGTGATATTTCCGGTCATTACTGTCCCTCACTTTCCGAATCCTCAAGTTCAAAAAGATGACCTTATTATATATCATATAAGTGTCTGAGGGTATCCCCGTGCCGTACCTTTGGGCCATTATGCCTTATGAATGACATTGTCCGGATCAGATTTGATTGTTCCATGAACCACTGATATAATATCGAGATTAGGGCATGCAAACCCTATGGTTGTATTAAGGACAGGTTGATTTATGAATAACAGCTGCATGCTGGGTATCGACATAGGATCCACCACGGTCAAGGTGGCACTTATGGATGAGGATATGAACATCCTCTTTTCCGATTACCGCAGACATTTCGCAAATATAAAAGAAACTCTTGCTACTCTTCTGGATGACGCATTCAAGGTTGCAGGTGATGTGATCGTAGATCCCGTTATGACGGGGTCAGGAGGTCTGACTCTTGCAAATGCCATAAATGTACCCTTCACCCAGGAGGTCATTGCTGTATCAAACGCTCTCAAATACTACGCTCCAGCTACCGATGTAGCCATCGAGCTTGGCGGCGAGGATGCCAAGATCATCTACTTTGAGAATGATAACGTGGAGCAGCGCATGAACGGTATCTGTGCCGGCGGTACAGGTTCCTTCATAGACCAGATGGCATCTCTCCTGCAGACAGACGCCACGGGACTGAACGAACTGGCAAAGGATTACGAGTCCATGTATACCATAGCTGCAAGATGCGGTGTTTTCGCCAAGACCGATATCCAGCCCCTTATAAATGCAGGAGCCCGCAAGGAGGATCTGGCGGCCTCCATCTTCCAGGCAGTCGTCAATCAGACCATTTCAGGCCTTGCCTGCGGTAAACCCATCCGAGGACACGTGGCCTTTTTGGGAGGTCCCCTGCATTTCCTGTCAGAGCTTCGAGCCTCCTTCATACGTACCTTAAAGCTGGATGACGAGCATGCCATAATCCCGGAGAATTCCCATCTTTTCGCAGCCATTGGCTCTGCCATGAGTCACGACGGGAAGCATTCAAGATCCCTGTCATCCATGGTGGAGGCCCTTCAGTCTCCCATACATCTTGAATTCGAAGTAGCCCGTATGGAGCCTCTTTTTAGCAGTAAGGAGGAATACGAGCAGTTCATCGGCAGACACGATAAGGCCTGTGTGAAAAAGGGGTCTCTTGATTCATACAGCGGTAATGCATATCTGGGTATAGACGCAGGCTCTACGACCACCAAGTGCGCCCTCATCTCCGAGGACGGCACACTTTTGTATTCATTCTATTCGAATAACAGCGGTTCTCCCCTTAAGACTGCCATAGAGTCCATAAAGGACATATATTCCAAAATGCCCGAAGGGGTTAAGATCGCCGGTGCCTGCTCCACAGGATACGGCGAAGCCCTGATCAAATCCGCTCTGCAGCTGGACGAGGGCGAAGTCGAGACAGTGGCCCATTATTATGCTGCTGCACACTTCAGACCCGACGTTGACTGCATACTGGATATCGGCTGTCAGGACAGGAAGTGTATAAAGAGAAGGAATAAGACCGTGGATTCCGTGATGCTTAACGAAGCCTGCTCCTCAGGCTGCGGATCCTTCCTGGAAACCTTCGCAGGTTCCCTTAATATGTCCGTAGAGGAATTCTCAAAGGCTGCTCTTTTTGCAAAGCACCCCATAGACCTGGGCACCAGATGCACCGTGTTCATGAATTCCAAGGTTAAGCAGGCCCAGAAGGAGGGTGCCGGCGTGGATGACATATCCGCAGGCCTTGCCTATTCCGTTATCAAGAATGCTCTTTTCAAGGTCATCAAGGTATCGGATGCGGAGGAGCTTGGCCGTGTCATAGTGGTACAGGGCGGTACCTTCTATAACAATGCCGTGCTAAGATCCTTCGAACGTATAGCGGACTGTGAGGTGGTAAGGCCCGATATAGCAGGTATCATGGGTGCCTTCGGTGCTGCTCTGATAGCAAAGGAGCGTCACGCGGAAGGTACTGATTCCACCATGCTCTCCATAGATGAGATAAACAACCTGGAATTCACCACCTCCATGACCAAGTGTCAGGGTTGTACCAATCATTGCCGTCTGACCATCAACCGGTTCACCGGAGGACGTACCTTCATCTCCGGTAACAGATGTGAAAGAGGTCTCGGCAAGGCCAAGACCAATACTGATGTACCCAATCTCTATGAATGGAAGGCAAAGAGGATATTCGGATACAAGCCCCTTGATATAGAGGACGCTCCCAGAGGCACCGTGGGACTTGTAAGAGCCCTCAACATGTATGAGGATTATCCCTTCTGGTTCACCTTCTTTACGAAGCTTGGTTACAGGGTGATACTGTCTCCCCAGGCAAGTCATAAGATATATGAGCTGGGTATAGAGTCCATACCCTCGGAGTCCGAGTGTTATCCCGCAAAGCTGGCCCACGGCCAGATGCAGTGGCTTATAAACAACGGGATCAGATTCATCTTCTACCCTTCCCTCTTTTATGAGAGAAATGAATTCGCCGATGCGGGCAATCACTTCAACTGTCCCATCGTTACCTCATATTCGGAAAACCTTAAGAACAATGTGGAGGATATAGCCCTTAAAGGTATAGATTTCAGGAATCCCTTCATAGCCTTTGATTCTCCTCAGAACATCAGCCCCAGGCTTATAGAGGCTCTGCCCGAGGTGGAGCCCTCGGAGATAGTAAAGGCCACTCTTGCCGCCTGGGAAGAGCTTGAGAAGGTAAGGC
>JAEEGL016705684.1_pt1 | contig 16138 bp, 14 predicted proteins | sample 9134231 | NCBI WGS metagenome assembly JAEEGL01 (sample SAMN16246548, study PRJNA631951) | gut metagenome | biome: gut microbiome; feature: rumen; material: fiber-attached | host: Bos | place: Iran: Karaj | collected 2018-10
CCCTTATCTATAAGCGCATTACGCAAAAGCGATGTATCGTTGTACTCGCTGTCATATTGTGATTCAAACAGATACGCGAAATACTTATGATAAGTCACATTAGAAAAATCTTCCGCCACTTTGTACTCAGGAATCGAAGGAACAAGATTTGGGTCATAGTAGATAACTTCATCGTAATCTGACTTCGCATTCTCTGGTGCACTCTGCTGTGAGTCATCAGATTTTGCCTGCTGCTCTGTCGTTGAAGCCTCATTACTTTCTCCAGATGCGCCATTTCCTGCATTTTCCAGTTCTTTAGCTTTTCTGGCAAAAATATTGTCTTCATTTCCTTTAGAGCTTTCTGCTGCGCCACACCCCACGGCAACTAAAGATATTGCCAATAGTATAGATAATACTCTTTTTTTCATAACAATTTTCCCCTCTGTAAATAACAAAAAGATTTTTCTCTAGTAGCAAAATATTTAGAATAATATATACATGATATCACTTTCTTACTAAGCCCGCAGTAAATGTGTACTTCTGATATTTTTATCTAATAAATACATTTATAATAATTTCTTAATTCTCATTTCCTCCTGATCAAGATATCGAATAATCAATCAGTTATTATATATATTATTGCACATTGAAATTTGTGATGCCACCAGTACAGTTACCAGTACGCAAGAATAATGGAAGAATTTTGGGTAAAAAGAAAGACCGCTCAACTGAGCGGTTTTAATCAATCGGAGTGACGTGATTCGAACACGAAGTGCAAATCACTGAAAGCAGCATAGAAAGGAGGTTTGACAGCACCGACTTGACCTCAGGTCAAACAAATTTTGGCCATAATTATGCTTCAAGATTTAATGAATGAAGTAATTCATTCATACCATGCTTCTTGATATATTCTTCAATATCATCTTTTTTCCCATATATCATTTCAGAGTACACTTTATCCTGAGAGTTCTTGATAAATACATAGTCAACGCTAAACATCTCTACAAACTTATCATTAGAAATATTTTCAACTCTTAATGAACATGGTACATAATCCCCAGTCATGATATTGCCATTCTTATCAGTATCCTCGCTAATGCATATTGTTACTTCAAGATTAGTTGCACCAAACTTAAAAGAGTGTGTCTTTGTCGTTAAATCGCTGACTATAAAAACATCCTTCCACATTATTTTAATTGCATCTTTCAAAGCAGAAACTTTTTTAACTGCAAGATCATAGGGGTGTTCCTTTGAAAATCCCATATCGGTAGGCAAAAGCTTTCCCGATATAGCTCGGCGGTAAAATTCAACAGCACTTCTTAACGGAGTATCTACACCGCATAGATGAAGAAGATTTTTCGTTTTAAAAGTAACCTCAATATATTGACCTTCAAATATTACCAAAAACTTCTTTCCTGCAACCTCTGTTTTATATATTTCAGCAGCTGCCATTATTTCTTTGGCCATTATTTCATTTCTAATTTGCATCAATGACGCAGATAGCATAATTTTTCTCCTAAAACAAAATGAAAGAGCAGAGAACTAAGTCTCTGCTCTCATAGCCACCGACAGTTGGCAAGACAAACAATTTGTCTGCAAATGTGTACGATTCCTCCCCGTACTGGAGGTAGCAAACCTTGCTACTAGGAAGGCTGTATAGATATTCCATACAGCAAATGCTATGGATTTTTGTGTGCGTTCCATATACGCCTCGGTATAATTATAATACCAAAAGTCAAGTATTTTTTCAAGAGTTTTCTGCTGGTTGTCAGCCTTGGCACCCAGTTAAGATGTCTTAAAGGTACAGAAATAATTAAGTCCCCTGCCTGGACTACAACGTTTATCCCCATTGCTGGGCTCGATACCTGCAAGCGGTACCTTATGAGATGGAATAATTACCCTGCTCCATCTGCAGCACAACTTTTAACGATGCTCTTACATCTAGAACATTTCTGTTCCAACTTCCATTTTACATATTCGGAACAAAGAAACAATACTACTGGGAAATAATTTACATAAAATTTTATATTGCTGACTTGTAACCATGTTAATGCAACTTTCTTTTCACTTTCGCTAGATGGTTCGTGGTAAGTTGCCACCCTTAGGAGCCTCCATGTTCACCGCATACCATCACGGATCCCACTTCATCAACTATCGTGTCTTATATGGAGCACGAATCCCATTGAAGATTTTTTACAAGCTTCTCCTTGCTTAACCATATTGTAAATATTCTGAATAGCTCAGTCAATATGATAGAGATTCATTTAATAGAAGTTTCACAACAGATCATTCCAAAAGCAATTTGAAGCCAGTTAGTTATTACCTTTGTCTTTACTTTTTCATAAAAAAACTTTTCTTTCCATATTACATATGAAACATAAAATTACAGCCACCACAGTTCTTCTACTTTTTTCAAACATAATATGCCCGTAGAATATATTTGATGCTTGATCTTAATAATCTTTTCATCAATTTCAGCAATAGTCTTGTGAACCTCAAGGAAGTCATACTCAGGAATTATTGCCTCTTCTCCCTGCGCAACTACGTATTTGTGGCGAACATTTTCAAGTTCTCTCCAATATGCTTTGTCTTCCTTTAACTTCTTAATAAGTTTATTTGCATAGGCTGATGTCATTTTAGTCATGTAATTACTGCTCCTTTCTGCATATTATACTTTTTCTAATATGAACTAGATATTTTGATACCTAGTTCCTTCGCTACCACTTCCTGCTTGTAACATAGTAGTTGCTATTTGTTGTAGGTATCTGTCCATTCATCTGATAAGGGTTCCAAGTTGCAAATCTTGTCCCAGAGACCGGTAAGCTCTTTGTTAACCTCATCAAGTTCTGCCTTAAGTTTCTTTTTCTTTGCTTCTCGCTCGTTTCGCCTTATTTTTGCAAGCTCGAATTCGGCTTTGGTCTGAAGAGTAAGATCTTCTCCAGAAATCCATCTGCATGCGTCCTGAAATGACAGATTATGATACTTTGGGACAAAGTTAATAATATCTCCGCCAGCGTTGTTTGCAAAACAATAATAGCTTTTTTCATATATCTTCATGGATGGTGTTCTGTCTCCATCATGAAAAACGCACTCGCAAAATCCCGCTCTATTGACGCTTATGTTGCACCTATCCAGAATATCCATCATGGAATATATTCTTTTATCTGCTCTATATTCACTGATAAGCCTTTTTACAATATATATAGAATCAGATCGCAAAGCCTATTTTTGCCTTTTTATCCTTGTACTGGTTTCCGGATATCGTTTCAAAGTCTTCTGCTCTAAGTTCCATGATCTTTTCCTTGGAAATCTTCTTGCCCTTATTTTCCCTAAAAAGTCTCTGTGACTGACGCATCTCAGCCTGCTCTAAAAGATTACGTGCAAAACGGCCGTTACCAAATTCTTCGTGAGAGCACGCTTCCTCAAATATCTCCATGCACTTTTGCTCAACGTCTTCACTTAGCTTGTATCCCCTCTTATCAGCCATAAGATTCATGATCTGCCATATCTCATCTGCTTTGTAATCCGGGAAATTAAGATGAAATGCTATTCTGCTTCTAAGCCCTTCATTCTTATCAAGGAATTCCTTCATCTTTTCAGGATATCCAGCAAAGATCACAATTACATCTTCCCTATGGTTTTCCATCTCCTGCACAATCGTATTGATTGCCTCATCGCCAAAAGAGTTTGAGCCATCAACAAGGGAATACGCTTCATCTATGAAGAGAATACCGCCTTTAGCTTCCCTAAACTTCTCACAGACTGTTTTGGCCGTCCATCCAACATATCTGGCTATAAGATCAGCGCGGCCTACTTCTACATAGTTACCGCTTTCAAGAACGCCCTCTTTCTTTAAGATCTGAGCAAGAAGCCTTGCAACGGAAGTCTTCGCGCTACCGGGATTTCCGGTAAATATCATATGCATAGAGTTGGAATAGGTATCCAGTCCCATCTTTGATCGTAATTTCCTGGCCTTACCTGTATCGATTATCTGATCTACAACATCCTTAATCTCAGAAAGACCAATCATCTTTTTAAGCTCTTTATAAGGTTCCGATTTTGGACCTTTTTTATCAGCTTTTACTATGGCGCAGGTTTTGTAGGCCTTGTAAATACGCTCCTTTAGGCTTCTTCCGTACCAGGTATTAACCCCCTTATATATCTCCGCTACGGTATATACTTTTTTCTTAGGAAGAACACTATAAAAATCTTCCTTTACCGCAACGCTGTCATGCTCGGTAGCAAGCTTTTTAAAGAATTTAAATGACTTATCAAAATCCCCTGCCCCTTCTTTTATTTCTATGATGCTTATATTCTCAACTGCCTTAGAAATCATAGTATTAGAGAAACCGGGATTAGTTGTATTCTCTATAAAGAAACATAATGTATACAGGCTATAATCTTTTACAAGTAAGTTAAACTGCTCAGCGACCTGTTCATATGCAGATGCATATTCGCCATGCATGCCGTCATCGCCTGACATATCAATAGAAACCGTGTTTCCTTGCGCAACTTGGAAAATCTTATCCAATTCATCTTCATCTCGATATGCTCGTTCACCAATAGCAGTAAGCATTTCTATTCTTGTCCCTAAAACGCGATTATTTGACCATAGCGCGCTGATTAGCAGCTCAATAATCGATTCTGCAGCCTGATAATCGCCTACAACGAGCTTGTAATGAACAGGATTTCCGCAGTATTTTCTAGAATTATCCTTTGAATATATCCTTTCCAGCTCCTCCAGCAGTGTATCATCCGCCATAAGCTCTTCTGCCTTCTTTAATGCCTGCTTATAAGTCAGTTTTTTGCAGATGCATTTCTCTTTGACATTGAAATCATTACCGCCGTGAAAATAGTCCAAAAGAAGTTCATCGGTAAAGTTCCTGCACTGCCAAGGAATCAGATCTTGACGATTGGCCTTTCTAACAAGCTCATTGACCTCATAAGGACATATTTCCTTCTGTGATTTAAGTGATAAATCTTCAATATTTTTATCAGTATCCGCTAATGTCTTTCCCACATAATCCTTACATTTTTTCAAAGATACATTTTCAAGACTACATGCAACAAGGACTTTAAGTTCATTCTCATTTACATCGGTTATGAGTATAGAAATGTTCCTATCAAGGCCGCATTCTGCTCCAAGCTGTGAATTCATGTCACTTACAAAATCTGCAGATGCATTCCGCTTATTCTTCCTTGCCTTAGATTCATTTTCATCAGTTTCTTCAAATATTTCCTTTTTTGTGTAGTTATACATAAATTCATAAAAAACCATATCTTTACCTCCTGACCTTAAAGCTATCAGTTCATATCATCATCAAAGTGGCAATGGTAATGCTTGCTACAATCTATATGTATAATGGGCGCATCTTCTATACCTAGTGCCTTCAGTACAGCTTGTACCTGCTCATTTCCTATATAGGGACTCATATAAACAAGTGGCTTTCCCTTGTTGGAGACCTCTACTCGTCCGCGTGGATAGTAGTTATATTTCTTATTACATCCCTTTGGCTTAATGCTCTCCCAGAGCCTTTCATGGTTGTAATTGTTGCCTGCTTTGGACAGCCCCTCAGTTACTCCTTCTTCATATCGGCTATTAAGAGTTCATCATCAACCTGCCAGAACACTCCTCTGATTCCTTCTTTACACATCCTAAATCTCCTGTGGTTTAGTGCTTTCCCGCTATCTTATGGTGTCATTATAAAAAGACATATGCGGAAATTTTTGTGCATACTAAAAAATGATCATTTCTATCTGCTTCGAAACATTTCTTTGCCCGATATTAACAGAGCCTCGCGACAACAGCCTGCTCAACCTAAAAAGGACGATGCAAAAGGCATCGTCCCAAACTTAGCTCTAATTTAATTACATCTGGTTTAGACTTTTCACTATGATCCATACCGTTTATTTTCCCATTTTTCTCTTGCATGTCCATATACCCAAAGAGCTCTATCAAGCTCTCTTGTAATGAACATTCCTTTTTTTCCAAAGTGATCAGTCCCTTCTGCTAACTCTCGAAGCATATACTTGTATTCCATTAGCATATTAACAGCCAATTTTTTGTTTCCATCTTTTTTAGAATCTACATTCTTTGGCATAGCATCTTTGATTGGAGCTTCTGCAACGTACACTTCTTGCGGACTGATATCATACAGCAATGCCTTCACCCCCACATTGGCATAGTAATCGTATATTGGGACCTTGCCACTAGAGAGGAAAAACATGGAACTTATAATATAAACACTTCCGTAACCAGGAAGATATTTCGCTTTTTCAAGTATTGAATTGTAACTTTGTAGCAAATTCTCATCATCAAATGTCAGATACATACCGTTTGTTTTATCACAGAACTGCCTAACATAATCAATCGGCCATTTATGAAATCGTGTTTTCAGCACACCCGCATCAGTACGACCGCCTGTCTTCCATTCGATAGTTATAATATCTTGCATTCCTTTTTCTAAGTATTCTTCTATGTCTTTTTCTTTGTCTCGATCCGTAGTATTAACAATACTTACCCCCAGTTCTCTTTCACCATATTTTCTATCCTTTTCAGAAACATCATCAAAATAATATTTTTCATATGTATTTATGAAGCTCTTTATTTCTTCATTATTCATAAGCTTCTAACCCTCTTCTTAGATTCTCAATCGCTTGTTTCCGCAGCTCTTTCGGCTCTAAAATCACAACATCTGGAGAATAATTCTTTGCAAACTGAAGAACAGACATTTCGTTAGCATTTACAGCGACGCTAACATGGGTCTCATCCTGATCATAAAACCGGACATCGGTTCCAAACATATCTATAACATCACTGACCATAGCATTAACTATCCGCAGCTTCGCATGGGACGTGTCGCTACTGTACATATAGACATGTTCTTTCATGTACTTAGACAGATCCAGCGCCTGCCCATTTGCGCCTATAAGCTTATTAAAAGGCTTTGCACCTTCATCCAAGACTTTAATATCAACAATCCTGTCTACTCTATAATTTGATATGTCATCAAACTTATCATAGTTACAGATAAGATAGTATTTCCCTTCCTTAGCAGCCATCTGATATGGACTTACAACATATACTCTGTCTTTTCCCTTGGAATCCTTCTTAGGATGCTGCTTTTTGTCCGTTCCATATTCGACATATTTAAAAGAGATTTTTCTTTTATTGCTTATAGCCTCATCTATCGCATCAATGTTAAGGAAAAGCTGCTTGTTATCAGTCCTATCCTTTGGCATTGTCGCTATATGTTTTACTCTGGACTTAAAATATATGTTTGATAGCTTCTCAATCTTCTCTATAAGCTCTTTACACTGGCTGTATGGGAGATGCTTGGAAAACAGCAATCCATCTATAAGAAGGCGCAACTCACTGTCCTCGAAATCTCTTACGAGGTAAAAGTCGCTAAGAATATAGTTTTCTTCCAGCTCTCCCGTCTTTGGATTTTTGACCATTCGGATGGACTCACTATAGGATATGTCGTAACCGAATTCCTCAAGCCTCATCAGATTTGTCTTTATGGACTTTCTGTCCGCCGTCATGTCATATTCTTCTTTAAGCCTTTTCTCTATCTCCTTCTGGCTTAAATGGTGATCTTCATCTGAATATTTCCTTAGAATGTCCAGAATGTTAAAAAGCATCAGTTTCTTAGATTGTTTTGTGCCCATAATAGCCCCTCTGCAAGATAATAGATAACTTTAGTTACTAACCATTCTACATATTATTATGGGCATTTTTTTCCACATAAACAAATTAAGAAAACATAAAGAATCACGAAATTTCCCGAACAAATCGCTATTCTTTACTCTTCGTCCTCTTCATCCGCTGCCTTATCAGAAAAAGTCTCCGCTTCTGCACGTGAAAGTACGAAGTATATTCCTGACATATCCCCATTCCGCTTAGGATCAAGTTTCTTTGCAAAAACAGTAGCCCCTTTGGTATACTTAAATTCTTTATCAGCGCGGCTTACTGCTTCATCAACAGAATTCCCTTCCTTATCAAAAATATCAAGGACAACCGCTTCAGATGCTCTGCATGAATGCAAAGTATTTCCCTTTCTTTCTGCATGTTCCGGAATCAGTAATTTCACGACCTTTCCATCTCTGCAATTTTTCCACGCAATAAACGATCCCTCTTCCGGGCAGAATATAGGCATATGAAGTCCCTTTACACCCTTTAAATTATCAGGATCCAGATCAATATCAGCTGTGCTAAGCCCGGTCATATCAGAGTTTTCAAAATTGGTCCAGTATGTCCTTCTGGCATAATCAAAATTCGCATTGCAGAGCTTCGTATTAACGAATATTGAATCATCAAAGTCAGCACAGCAGAATCTCGCTTCTTCAAGATTAGATTCTGTAAAATCACAATTACAGATTTCCGACGCGAAGAAATTAGCCTTCTGCAGATTGGCATTCTTTAATTGACAGTCCCACATGCAAGAAAAGCTAAAGCATGCTTTTTCTCCTTTACAATCATTAAGTTTAGAGAGCGTTAAGTTTACATCATAGAATGTAGTGCCATCTATTACGGCTCCTGTCAAATCTGTATTGTGCATATAAGATCCCCATAAATTTGCGTGTGATAAGTTTGCTCCCGCAAGATTTGAGTTCCTAAGGTTTACTCCTGTCATTTCCGCATGTGAAAAATCCATTCCGGACAGATTCATCTCGCTAAGGTCAACATCGCTAAAATCTGCTCGCTTTCCTTCTTTGTTGTCTCTAAGCCACTTAGCATGCTCTTCCATTCGTCTGTCGAATTCAGATCTATCAATCTTCTTTTGTGCTAAAACCGTCATTCCCATAGATATTGGCATATCATCACCTGTTCCTTTCAAAAGTTGCAAACATTTAGGTTTCTTTTTCATCATCCTTAAGCTCTTCACGAAGCTTTTTAATTTTTTCAGGCCCGTACTTTCTTGCATCATCGACAACCACTATCTTATCGATGGACTTTAGTATCTTTAGAAAATCTGAAACCTCAGAAAGAGATGCTGTCACATTGCATGTCTCCATAGGCACAGCCTCGTCTCCTTCATCCAGATAAGGATCATCAAAAATTACTCCATCAAGTGAAATAAAGAAATGAGCCGTCCACCATTCCAAATCTCTCTGCCTCTGATCGCAATTGCCTTCATCCCTATCTTCAGTAATATCAGCAAGGCCATATTTCTCATGCATAAGTGCATGTATCTTGCTGGGAATCTTGTCACGTCCATTTTCTGTAATCAGGTGATTGCAGAAGTAGTCATCAGTACTCTCATTACTTATTCTTTCAATTGTCTCTATCAGCGGCTCCCTCAGTTCATCAAAATACTCAGTTCGAGCCAACAAATACCTATATATGTTGGCCTTATCCAGGAACCCACTCAGCTGATCTTCATCGTAACGAGTATGCTTCCTAATATAGTCAGCCACGCTATCATGGATTTTAAAATAGAGAAATACCCTTCTACCTTTTTCTTCAGAGCGAACAAATTTTACATTCTCCATATCACTTGCTCCTATTCCTTGTGAATCCTATGTTTTCTGTTCTTGTGATTTTATAATAAAGGAGTACATGTGGAAATTTTTCCGCATTAAAATCCTGCCATAAAAAAGGACGATGCATACACATCGTCCAAATCATAAGCTAATAAATGCTTAGCATCACAAACTCATTATTTAATTCTTAACACCCACAAACAGTCCGTTATTCTCTATATGAGTTACTTCATATCGAAGCCTTAATATCTGATCATTAAAGTCATCATGGATTATAGCAAACGGCTCTACTGACAATTCATGTATGCTTGTCTTTAACTCCTCATTCGTCTTTGGCACGTCTGAGTATTCAAGGCTAGTCTGTATTATATCTACAAAAGGAAGCTCCCATATTTTCTTGGCCAGATTAGTAAGAGCAGCTACTTTATCTGCATGATATCTGATTTTTCCTGAATCAAATGTCAGAATATCTTCTTCTGGAATTATAATCTCAAAAGAGAACACACCGTCTTTGGATCTATTATAAATATATGACCTGGTTTCCTGATTACCATCGTAGTCAAAGAGCAGCTGCATATAATCATCCTTACCATCGCGGGGTAATTCGTAGTTTTCCTCTAGTTTTCTCTGATCATTTTGAATGATTGTTTCGTAAGACTCCTCTGTATAATCCCAGAAACCGCTGACAAAATGAAATCCTTGAGCCTTAAGCAATTCATAGAAATCTCTTACAATATTAGGATATATACTTGCTCTGCTACACTCTACTGTCATTGTGAAATAGTCATGTGCTCCGCGTAAATCTCCATCAGCAGCATAATCTTCCTTGGGAGCCTTACATAGTTTTTCTAAAAAGTCCTCTTCTTCTATGTTGTAAAGCACATTCTTATCACCGACAGTATTAAGAACCATCTGTCCAAACCGCAAATCTGGGTTCTTCGCCCACTCCTCAGCAATCTTATCCAAAAATGGTCTGATTCTTTTTGGATCACGCATCATATTTCCCCTCTAAAATGCTTCAGGCCTGCCATCATCGCCTATAATCTCGTTGTGACGGAAATCGCTAACAACATCTTCTCTAAAGTCTCTTGGTAAAAATGGCACCTGATACAAACCATAATCAGATACGACAACAAAATAGTACTTTAACTCATCTGTCATTGCACGCTTTATAAATCTAAGATCATTCTTTTTAAATGTATTATCATTCCACTTATTGGTAAGTAGAATCATTTTATTCTTATGCTTACCGCATAGATGAGGAACTAGCTCAGTATCCTTAAGCATTTTATGTAAAACATCACTAAAGCTAGCATCTCCAGCGCAAACATATAACCACTCTGAATACTCTTCTAGCTCGTCAATAGTTTTGTCAGAAGGATAAAAAACAGAATAATCGTTAAAATCCGCAACAGAGGTGATTCCCTTCGAATTTGCCAAATACTCAATTGTTCCGCTCATTCCACGCACAGGGGATTCAACATAAAAGAGTTCCAATAAATGACCAGCAACATTAATATCCTCATCATCTCGAAGCGTCTTTAGAAGCGGTTCATATGAGTTTTTATCACTAGTTGCAATAGCTTTTCTGAGATTCTCTATCTTATTGACCATAGAATATTCCTCCTTGTATCAATCAAGCGCCCTAAGGCAGTCATCAGCATATTCACGCCACTCCTCAGCCGTCGTATCCTTTGTCACCTCAAGCTCATAACCTGATACTTCTGACCTTATATGATATACGTCACCTTCACCAATGCCCTTTTCATCCAAGAACACCTTTATATGCTGTACCATATTCTTTTCCTTAATGACATTTCCATCTTTATCCTTTAGAACAAAATGATCAGTCACCATATAAAGTGCCTCCTTTCAACAAAAAGAAATCCTTACCTCTATATGTATAATAACCAATGTCATGGGCATTTTTTTACACATCAATATGATACGTCATCGCATCTGCATCTTCTCCGGTCGTCTCCTTAAATGCCTTGATATAAGCAGATAGCTGCGCCTGATACTTAGTATCAAGGTCGCTTCCATCAGCATTAGTCTTGTAATCCACGATATGCCACTTTCCATCTTTAGAATAGATAACGTCCATGATACCGTTCCAAATAACAAGCCCATCTGAGTCATCACGATAGCAGAAAGGTACTTCACAATATACTTCATCAGCGCTGATAAGCGTATTAAGCATATCTTGCGGAAGACCATTTGTCTGTGCATATCCACCAGACCTCATATGTTCTGCCACTGCTGTAAGTCTCTTGGCAATAATCTTCTCATATAGTTCAAACTCAGGTGTTCTGTACTCTCGGATTATCTCCATGATGGCATCTGAAACATCAAGCTTGTTTCTGGTTGATACCATCATCTCCATGAGCTTGTGTACCATTGTTCCTGTAAGGGCAGCCATACCACCATGAGAACCTGCATCAGAACCCTCTTTCGCGTAATCGCCCTTCGCAGAATCAGCAGCAACCTCATTAGTTGTAACAACTACAGTCTGAGCCTCATCCTTGTCCGCAAGCTTCGATTTAAGCTCAAGTCTGCTAGGATTCTCAATAGTATAAGTTACAGATTCAGCACCTCTATCATTAAGAGCACAGCTCTTCTCAGCCTCCGCATAGAGCTTTCCTGCATCAGCCACTTCCGCCTTCACCTTTTTCTTTCCGGCAGGCTCAGTCAGAACCGAGAAAATATCGCCATCCACAGAAGAAAGAAGATCCTTCCACATGGATTTTGCCACTTCATTTCCTCTACTTAAGTAAACACTATTACAGATAATCAGCGCATTACGAGCTCTGGTAGCCGCAACATAAACAAGCCTTAATCCTTCGGCCCCTAAAGACGCATCTTCAGCCGCCTTTTCATCTGGGAAACTACCTGTATCAAAGTATTTCCAACTAATTCCGCTTTCATTTCTCTCGCTTTCAAGAAAGAAAACATAACCTTCTGAGCCTTTTTCTCCATGAACAAAACGTGACGAAGCGCTATAAGTTCTACCTAAAGAAGCTGCCAGTATCACAACTGGCGCCTCAAGACCTTTTACCTTGTGAAGGTTTGCCATATGAACACAGTCCTTGCCGTCATTCAGGCTAAGGCATCTTTCTTCATCAGATTCTCCAGCAATAAGTTCGGACAAAAGAACTGCCCCGTCCTTCAACGTCACAACCTCTCCGGACTTTTCTGCATTTCTAATAAGCTCCAGCGTGTAATAAACAACTTCAAGGTTATCAGCTTCCACCGACTCATATACCTTAAATTCATCCATTATCCTGGAGAAAAGAGCTGCTGGTGAAAGTCGCTGCGCTTCACGGCTCAAAGCCCTAAGCATCTCCAGTTTCTCTTTTACTTTTAAAGCAGCGTTGCTCTTATCCGATAGCTCTTTTTCATAATTAAGTGCCAGAACTCCGCCCTTAGAACGGAACTCCATAATGTCCTGCTTGGATATTCCAAGGACTTTCCCGCTCAAAGCGCCATAAAGAGCAATCTTATCTTCAGGATCTGCTACAGCAGTATAAATAAGCAGGATTTCCCTAAGAGCTTCATTCTCACCAAATGGCACAGCTCCTTCAACCCTTGTAGGAATATCTCGGGCATTGAGCTCAGCTGAAATAGGTGGAAGCTTCCCCTTTGCTGCGGTAATGACCATGATATCGCTGTACCTTATTGGCCTTGGTGCCTCATCACCTTCTGTTTTCACCAAATATTCCTGCCTTCCAACAAGGCTCTCTATTATATCAGCAATCTTAACTGGATCAGACTCATCTGGATTATCTTTAGCCGACTGTCCTGTATAAGCTTTATATGAATATATCCCCTGAAACTCACCCTTTGTTTCTTCAGGAAGTGGAATCTCCTCAAACTTACTCTGATCATCTGTTTCTACCGGAAGCATCTCAGAAAAGACCTTGTTAAAGTACGTACACAAAGCTCTGGTTGATCTGAAGTTCCGGGACAGCTCTGCTATCGCTCCGCCGTTTTTCTCAAAGAGCTTTTTAACAATAAGAAACGACGTAACATCCGCACTTCTAAACCTATATATGGACTGCTTTGGATCACCAACTATGAAAAGAGATCCTGGTCTTGGCTCACAGTCTCTCCACTGAGGCACAGGCTTTTTGGCAGTCAGATAAAAGAACACCTCCGCCTGCATAGGGTTCGTATCCTGGAACTCATCAATCAGGAAATAACTGTGGCGCTCATAGATATAATTTATAAGCTTTCCATCCTTTTTAGCGTCTGCCCTTATCATTTCCCTTAGGTAAAAGAGATAGTCAAAGTACGACAGACAACCCTTTTCAAGCATAGCCTGCTCAATAATCGGAATGCATTTATTTAAGAAAGTCATAGAAATGTTGTACTTAAGCTCACCAGCCTTTACAAACAAACCTTCTTCCTGCCCAATAGAACATTCAAGCCACTTGCCCTTGGCTCCACCAGGTTCAAAGAGACCACCAAGAGAAGCTCCAAAATCATCAGCTGCGCTAGGAATTGTTCGAATATCTTTCAGAGTTTTAAGCGCACTAAGTACACCGGTAAAATCATTAGACCATTTTCGCTTAAGCACATTATAAATCGCCCCAATTTTTTCCCAAGCTGCTCTGCTTTCCTTTTTTCCGTCATACATGACTTCAGGATGATCCTTAAGGCACTTAACAGCTTTTATTATTTCATCTCTTTGATGCTTACACTCTTTATCAATGTCAAAAGAAGCAACCTCTTTGTAATTGAAATGCACGTTCCTGTTGTCCATGAGAAGCTGCATTCCCTTTACAAAAACTTCTTCTGCAGACCTGTTTACTGAACGGAAACCTTTTGCGAAGTCCTGTATCTCTTTTCCGTAATCGCCATCGCAGATCTTCACATATTGCTGTTTATATATTGTTTCAACATCCACATCAGAAACAATCGTAGAATCTGAAGAAATCCCAGCTTCTGAAGGGTGCTCAGAAAGAACCATTCCACAAAAAGAGTCAATGGTTCCCATAAAGCACAGGTCAATATTCTGAAGGGCCTTTTCACATCTTGCCCTGGTATCAGCAGTCGGTGCTGGAAGTTGCCCAGCAAAGCCTTTATCCTTCCAGACAAAAGCAGGGTTACTACGCTCAATTAGAGCTCTCTGGAATCTTTCATAGAACTCTCCTGCAGCTGCCTTGGTAAAAGTAATAGCGCATATTCTGCTTATATCGATGCCAGCCTCAACCATAGCAACCATACGGCTTACAAGCATAGTTGTCTTACCTGATCCCGCACCAGCTTCAACAAAAAAATTAGTATCAATTTCAGAAATGATCCTGTTTCTTGATAATGAATCTATCTCAAGGTTTGACTTAGGGTTTCCCATAGATCACACCTCGCTTTCTGCGTTTGTTTTGCCACAAATATTGCCATATTTGCAGTACTTGCAAGGGTCTTTTTCCTTAATCTCATCTGGATCTGGCACAGGGAACTGCCCATTTAGCATGGCTTCCTTAAATGAATTTAGCCGCTCTAACAAGGCACTTTTCATTTCATCGTCATACTTACATGTCACTATTTCTCCAAGTCTAATATATCTGTATTCTCCGCCGGATATCTTAAGCCCCTTGTGTTCCATCAAATAAGCATATATGAGTACCTGAAGGCAAGTTTCAATATCATCCTGAACATGTTTCACACTACGACCGGTCTTAAAGTCAACAATCAGGTATGTGCCATCATCCAGCTTTTCTACACGGTCCGGGAATCCATGAATCTTAACACCACTTTCATGAACGCAATGCACATTTTCTTCTTTCAACACAACTTCTCTGTGTGGGTCCATTTCATAAGCAGTCTCCATCATTTCCAGGAACTGCTCTTTTTCTGCTTCAACCTTACCAGCGATTAATGGCGGATTCTCAGATATGAAGTTGTCAAAAGAACTTGCGGCCATCTTCTGGAACTCGTCACCGGTAATCTTAGAATTCCCCAGCTCTTCCATCAAAGCATGAGCCATAGATCCGCTTTCAGCAGCAGATATAATTTCAAACGGATCATCATCTTCTGGTTCTGGTATTCCAAGAATGTAGCTAAGAAGAAATCGTCTTGGACAACTAAAGAAGGTATCAAGAGCCGTTGGTGAATACTCATTATCAAGGTTCCAACCAAAGTTAAGGGCTACTTCGGAATTATCATTGCTATTTGAAATCTTCAAGCCCTTATCATAGGCATCTCCTACTTTCCTAGTGACTGATATAGCAGGTGCAAAATAAGCAACTTTTTCTACTACAGCCTCTAGCTCTTTTGCCGTGGCATCTGCCCCATGTTCCTGACGGAACAACTCAAAGAGCAAGGACGAAGCATTATCACGCTTAAGTTCAGATACATTAAGCCCCGCATATGATACATGAATATCTGAACCTAATGCCGTGGCAAGACTAGCAAGCTTAAGAAGACTTTCTCTCTTCTTCATTATCTTGCCGTCAGAAGTAAGGAAGTCAGCTCCATTACCAAAGAGCTTCAGATCAGAATCCAGAAGAAGATAATTCTCTCTCGGAGATCCTGGATATTTGGATGCAGATAGCCCTGCAATGTACATGTTCTTTCGGATAGCAGAAACAGCCCCACTGATACTTGTCACATGGAGCTTACCGGCTTCTCTTCTTTGCGAGCATACATTGTTCTTAAGGATAGAAAGAATAAG
>JAEEGL010797399.1_pt1 | contig 16137 bp, 16 predicted proteins | sample 9134231 | NCBI WGS metagenome assembly JAEEGL01 (sample SAMN16246548, study PRJNA631951) | gut metagenome | biome: gut microbiome; feature: rumen; material: fiber-attached | host: Bos | place: Iran: Karaj | collected 2018-10
GTGAGGTAAACATACCTACCGTTGAGGGAGGAAAGCTGAGACTGAAGATAGAGCCGGGCACACAGCCGGGAAAGACGCTGCGACTGCGCGGCAAGGGACTACCGTCAGTGCAGGGATACGGATATGGTAACGGCGACATTCTCGTGAATATCAATATCTATATTCCTAAGACCCTATCGCGCGAAGAGAAGAATATTCTGGAAAAGCTCAGGGATTCCGACAACTTCAAATGTGACAAGGAAACCAAACAAAGTTTCTTTGACCGCTTCAGCAACTACTTTTCAAGATAAGTGGTGAGGCCGCATAAGATTATATTTCACTAAACCCCAAGAAGAATCATTTAGTGACCTACAACGACACTTTAGAATATCTATACAACGTAGCTCCTGCCTTTGAGAAGGTGGGAGCTAATGCGTATAAGGAGGGACTTGACAACACGCTCTTCCTCGATGAACATTTTGGTCATCCGCATCGCAACTATCACACCATTCACGTTGCAGGCACCAATGGCAAGGGTAGCACATCTCATACCATTGCAGCGCTGCTGCAGGCGGCTGGCTACAGGGTAGGCCTCTACACATCGCCGCACCTCGTGGATTTCAATGAGCGCATACGCGTCAACGGTATTCCCATTCCACACAGTAGGGTAATACGATTTGTAGAAGAAGGCATCTCGGATAATATACTCCAACCTGTTGCAGAAGTGCTTCCCGGCTCAGAAGCTGCTTCTGAAGGCTCTACTGTTTCTGATGGCTCTACTGTTCCTAATGACTCCCCTGCCTCTGATAGTCAAACATGGAACGGGCGGTATTTCTCTTTTTTTGAACTCACTACAGCCTTAGCCTTCAAGTATTTTGAGGAAGAAAAGGTTGACTTTGCGGTCATTGAGGTCGGTTTGGGCGGGCGTTTAGATTGTACCAACATCATCACTCCCATACTCAGTGTCATCACAAACATCTCCTATGACCACACAGGCTTTCTTGGTAACACACTCGCAAAGATAGCGGGCGAGAAGGCGGGAATAATAAAAACGGGAGTTCCTGTCGTCATTGGAGAAGCGCCCCTGATTAATAGTGAGGACGCAAACTATTGCCAGGATGATGATGTTCGCGCAGTATTCCTGGCCAAAGCACAATCCGTAGGGGCCCCGATACGCTTTGCCGAAGACCACAATTTGGTTACGCCACAACTCGTGCAGCAATATGCATTGAAGGGGACTTATCAGCCCAAGAACCTCAATACCTTCCTCAATGCCCTCTTCCCATTGGCCCGGGCAATGAAGACACTCGGTCTGCCACTCACCAAAAACGGCATCACAGCTGCCGAAGCTGTACGTCGAGCGCTCACAGGTGTCACCACTATGACAGGACTCCTGGGACGTTGGCAAACACTAAGTATGTCGCCGCGCATCGTCTGTGACACCGGACACAACCTTGCTGCATGGAAATACCTCGCCCCGCAAATTGTCACAGAAGCCGGTTCACGTCAGCTCTGCATAGTGTTTGGAATGGTAGATGACAAAGACATCGAGGGAGTATTACAGTTACTGCCCCATCAGGCCACATATTTCTTCACCCAGGCAGACACGCATCGAGCCATCCCCGTAGATAAACTGACGGCATTGGCCCTCTCACACGGCTTGCAAGGCACTCCCTACCCTACTGTAGCAGAAGCCTTTCGTGCCGCCAAAGAACATTCGACACCTGACTCTTTTATCTTCGTCGGAGGCTCATCCTATGTCGTAGCAGACTTGCTGACGCTGGACATCTTTTGCTGTTTACACGATAGCCAACAGAAATAATCATGTCCAAATTGAAGTATGGGATATCTCGTTTTACCTTTCTCTTGCCCTCAATTTGAACTTGTGCAATTTTTGCACAGGTTGATTCTTTGTCAAGTTCCTCAACCTTATAAATATTATTAATGTGACGAACGATGGATGTACGGTCTGTCTCAAATAGCTCTGCCATCTGAGCTTGTGTCAGCCACACCGTTTCATTCTCCAGACGTACATCTATCTGCGTCTGCCCGTCCTCTGTCTGATAGATTATAATCTTATCCTCTTCCATAGTTCTCAAACTTTTTGCAAAGCAACTTTCCTTTATCTCTTTCTCCAAACCTTCTTCTGAAAAATCACAGTATCTCTCTTGCTATCCATGCACATGCTTCCGCATCAGCAAGGGCATGATGGTGGTTGTCCAGGCAATAGCCACACTCGGCTGCGACGGTATGGAGCTGATGATTAGGCAGATGGCGAAACTTGCGGTGGGCAACGCATAGAGTGTCATAGAACTCATAGTCAGGATAATCCATCTGATAGACACGGAACACAGCTTTCAAACAACTCTCGTCAAAAGGCTTGTTATGAGCCACAAGCGGCAGACCTTCAATCAAAGGCTCAATCTGCGCCCAAACATCGGGGAACACAGGCGCATCATCCGTATCTTCACGGCATAGGCCATGCACCTGCGAACACCAATAGTTATAATAATTCGGCTCCGGCTGGATGAGAGAGTAGAACTTATCCACAATCTCACCATCACGCACAATGACAATTCCCACAGAGCATACGCTACTGCGCTCATTGTTAGCCGTTTCAAAATCTATCGCTGCAAAATCTCGCATATCTTTTATACATGATAACAATCATTCACGACCACAAAGGTATAAAAAAATCTTTTATACAACAACAATTAAGGTGGGTTATATTAATTATTCATGATTTCTTGAGTCTGTTATATCACTTCCCCTTACGCCCTGCGGGGGCTAAATACCAAAAAAAGGAGAGCATGACAAAGATTTCGTCATGCTCCCCTTTTTGTTTATGGATATTTATTTACTTCAGCTTCTTGTAGCCGTACTTAGCGTTAGCTCCGAGCTCCTCCTCGATGCGGATGAGCTGGTTGTACTTAGCCATACGGTCTGTGCGGCTCATAGAACCGGTCTTGATCTGGCCGCTGTTGGTAGCAACTGCGATGTCAGCGATGGTAGCATCCTCTGTCTCGCCTGAACGGTGAGAGGTAACGGTGGTGTAACCGTGACGGTGAGCCATCTCAATAGCCTCAAGAGTCTCGGTCAGCGAACCAATCTGGTTAACCTTGATGAGGATAGAGTTGCCGGCACCCATTTCGATACCCTTCTGCAGGAACTTGGTGTTGGTTACGAACAGGTCGTCACCTACGAGCTGGCAACGGTCACCGATCTTAGCGGTCAGCTTAACCCAGTTCTCCCAGTCGTTCTCATCCAGACCGTCCTCAATAGAGTCAATTGGGAACTTGGTGATGAGCTCCTCGAGGAATGCAATCTGCTCCTCTGCGCTGAGCTTCTTGCCGTTAGGATCCTTCTTCTTACCGTTCTTCAGCTGGCGATAGTCATAGAACCACTTACCATCCTCCTGTACTGCAAACTCAGAAGCAGCGCAGTCCATAGCAATCTTCACGTCCTTACCTGGCTCGTAGCCGGCAGCCTTGATAGCGTCGCAGATAATCTGCAGAGCGTCCTCAATGCCGTCCAATGCAGGAGCGAAACCACCCTCGTCACCTACTGCTGTAGAGAGGCCGCGAGCCTTCAGCAGCTTAGCCAGGTTGTGGAACACCTCAGCACCCATGCGGATTGACTCCTTGATAGAAGGAGCGCTTACTGGGCGAATCATGAACTCCTGGAATGCGATAGGAGCGTCAGAGTGAGCGCCACCGTTGATGATGTTCATCATTGGAACGGGGAGAGTATATGTGTTGCAACCGCCGATGTAGCGATAGAGAGGCAGACCCAGAGCATTGGCAGCTGCCTTAGCAGCAGCCAGTGATACGCCCAGGACAGCATTAGCACCCAGCTTTGACTTTGTAGGTGTGCCATCCAGAGCCAGCATCTTGTAATCCAGTGCGCGCTGATCAAACACGCAGTCACCCTTCAGGGCGGGAGCGATGATAGTATTTACATTCTCTACGGCCTTCAGAGTACCCTTGCCCAGATAGCGGTTCTTATCGCCATCGCGGAGCTCCAAAGCCTCGTTCTCACCGGTAGAAGCGCCTGATGGCACTGCTGCACGGCCCATTACGCCGTTCTCCAATACTACGTCAACCTCTACTGTAGGATTACCACGTGAATCCAGAATCTCTCTTGCATGAATTTTCTCAATCTTCATAATTGTTATATTACTTATTAGTGAACAAATATTTTCTTTTTATCAAGATATACACACCCGTTTCTATAAGGACATTATATCTCTTTCGGCGTGCAAAGGTACGAAAAAAATATGAATTATGCACTATGAATTATGCATTAAATATCCCCCTTTAACCTTATTTATTATAAGAAAACGTCACTTTGTCATTTCCACTTGGCAAAGTAAGACACATTACAGGCTCACATTTAGCTCATCAGAAGCGCTTTACGGCACGCTCTATCTCGCGCTTGTCCTGCTTCAGTTTCAGGGTCTCGCGCTTGTCATACTGCTTCTTGCCTCGGCAGAGGGCGATGTCAAGCTTTGCCCTTCCATTGTCATCCAGAAACAGCAGTATCGGCACAATCGTGAAACCCACTGCCTTCGTATCTTCCGTCAAGCGATGTATCTCACGCTTGTTTAACAACAACTTGCGGTCACGGCGAGACTCATGGTTGTTATACGAGCCATAGAAATAGGGCGAGACATTCATTCCCTTCACCCATATCTCACCATTGTGTATGTAGCAGAAAGTATCCACAAGCGATGCCTTGCCCAGGCGGATACTCTTTATCTCCGTACCCGTCAGCACAATGCCTGCCGTATATGTATCCACGATGAAATAGTCAAAGGCAGCCTTCTTGTTCTTTATCTGCACCGGACTATTCTTACGTAACAGTTCTTGTTCCTTATTCACTTCTTATAACTCGTTAATTCGAGATTTTTATTTTATTATCAAGAACAGGTAGAATTATAGAATTCCCCCCTTCCCGACGCGCCAGCTTAATTCTCTAATTCTTGACCTCTATTTTATCAACTCTCCATTTTATCGTCGTGCCCAGTAATCTCTCTCTCCTTCCAGGGGGAGAGATGCCCTCTGGGCAGAGAGGGGGCTTTACTTCTCAATTACCACAAACTCATCCAGATGTTCATCCACATAGTATGCCACCTGCGCGCTCCATTGTTCCTCATTTGAAACGAACTCATCATCCAGGTCCTCAAAGTCAGGCAACTTCTCATATAGCGCCATGAACTCCTCATCTGTCATTTCACGCTCTATCTCCCCGCAGTGCCGCTGATACGGCTTCTTCGCCCTGCGTATCAGGCGGCAGAGCTCCACCAGCCCCCACTGCCTCACAGCAGTGTCAAAGGGATTATGGAAGAAGAACGGGCCGTAACCGTTGTATATCAACTGTATGAAACCGCCGTCCATCACCTCGTCACGCAACGCGGCGTAGCCCATCAGCACCGTCTGTGCCGTTGACATCTGCTGCATATTCTCAGCCGTAATCTCACCGCCTATAGCCTCGCGCGTACGCTCTATCACCAACTCCAGGAAACTGTCAATCCCCTCGCCTGCCGCACGGCGCAGCTCCTCATCATTTATATTTACACTTACCATTATACCTTTCGTATCTTTTATCCTACTGCGTTATCGGCTACAAAATTATGAAAATTCCTTCAGTTCACCAAAGGTTTTAGCATTTTTTTCGCTGAGACATCTTGTATGCGCACTTGAAAGCACATTCATCACACTCCCCCCCCCACGCGCAGCCATACCTGCACCGGCGCAGGGAGGTTCACACCACTAAGGCCCGGAATGGCACGAACAAAAATCTTGCCTCTGTCGCGCTGGAGCAATATCGCCGTCAATGTGATTACAACCAGTAAAAATAACTTTTTTCTCGATTCATTTGGACATTTTGATTGTAAAATCTGGTTTTATAACGTGATATTTTATTGAAAAGTATAGTCTCTGATCACCCCAAAATACTATGAGAATAAATGATGACCACCGAATTATATACAATTACTATTGGTTATTTTTGTTGTATATGAAAAATATATCAAAGTTTTTTCTTGCATATTTGCGAATATCTTATTATCTTTGCACCGAATTTGATTCCCATTGTATGGAAAATAAGTTGCACACTTTTTAATTCACTACAAAATATGGACAGTACTTCACCAACAGTTCCTACAGAAAAAACAAGGAAACAACGACGCACCAAGGAGGACTTGAGCAACGCTATCAATACAGCCGCAGAGAAACTCATTAGAGAACATGGTTTTTCTAACACTCTCGTTACAGACATAATGAAGGAAGCCAACATAGAGCCGACTGTATTTTACAAGAGGTACAGGAACATTAATGAATTCTATAGCGAGTTTGTCAAAAAATGTGACTATTGGTTCAGCGACATATTAAAAGATGCCATGAAGGGAGAGGATATGATGGAGGATGTATATAACATGCTCAGCTGCCTGCTGACTGATCTAAGCGACAAATCCATCATGTTGGAACTTCTAAGATGGGAAGTTGCAGAAGGCAATGAAATAACTCACTACACATCACAACTCAGAGAGGAGCACACACTCCCACTGGCAGGCAAGTACCTGAGTCACTATTATGGCACCGATGTTGACATCGTAGCCTGGTCGTCTCTTTTGATTAGTGGTATTTACTATCTTTGCCTGCACAAAGACAGAGCACCATTCTGTGGGATAGACATCAATAATCCTAAACACATTGAACGCCTCAAAGCAGCTTTACACACAATCGTTGACCAACTTAGATGGCTGATGGAAAAAAAGTCTGAGAAAGAAAAAATTGCGGATAAGCTGAGGGCACACGGCGTTAATGAGGACATCATTACCAAATGCGTATTTTAAGAAATTATGAATATGAGCGAAAATACCAAACTGCTATCAAATAAAATCTCTATATATTTAAGGGCGACACTTGCTCTATTTATAGCAACATACTTCATTTGCACAGAAGAATTCGAAAGTTTCTGTCACACAGGGACTCAAGTTGAATATTTGAAAGTAGGAATACCTGCTTTAACATTATTGTTATACTTTACAGCATTAATAGGACATAGGTTTAGTAAATATGATTTTTATTTTCTTATATTCTGTTTAATGTTAATGACTTCTGTCATTTCTCTGCCCACATACGTATATCTCATTTTTATTACAGTAGGTTTAATAATGTTGCTACTCACACAGTTCTTAAGGACTAAAACGTCGTTACGCAACATAAAACATAACAATCACACAGAATAGAGACCCCATGTAAAAATTCATTTGGTTTTTATTCACATTATACATTATTCACTCTTTCAGCCAGCAAAAAATCTATTTACTATGCGTCCGTTATCATTCATATTTGCATTCTTTTCGTGTCTTACAGGATATTGTAACAACAATACTTTGCTATTACAGGAAATCCGAGAAATATGCAACGACGTACCACAGGGAATATATACATTATCTGTGGTACGCAAAAAGTTTGCCGTGAATGACAACGATGAAAGATATATGAGGAATCATCTGTGGTTTAGCCCAAATACATATATCCTACGACAACCCAAAACGAAATATGATGACAGGACGGACGACAGGATGTTAGACTCTTATTGTCTCACTGACAGAGAACAGGCTATTGAATTTTCTAAGATACTATCACATTCTATCCAAGAAAAGCCATATTCCTTTGAAACCGAACAGACAATAAGTGGGCATGTGAAGAGTACATTCAAAAAGGTTGACAACTTTGTTTTGAAGGTGTTTGTTCCTTCTACGGGCGAAATGCAGGACTTGAATGTACCTGATAATAAATTTCACCTTAATGGACTGAATTTCGTTGATGGAACAGTTTTCACATTGCAGGCCGTAACTAAAAAAGGCAATGATAAATCCCTGCAATTATATATCGACTCTTTGCAATATCCCAAGGTGTCTGTGAAGAAATATCATTCCCCTTTTGTAAACACCAACCACGTTGAGACCGTGAAGCAATCTAATCCAAGCAGTTTTATAACCCCTAAGATTCCGGGAGCCATTGAACTGCCTGAAGTCGTAGCCAAAGGACGACGGATAAAGCCGATGAACAGGTTGAAGTTTGACCCTGACAGAGCGATGGATGAGAACGATCATTTGTTTGAAATTGCACATACAATGGATATAGTCGTTGCACGTTTCGGACTTTATAAAGGATATGGATATGTAAAGGCTGAATCTGATGACGAAGACCAATTTCTCGTAGAAGCATTTGGACGCAGAGTTCGTAAGGATTTTGTAGTTTGTGAGGTTATGTTGGACGGTGAACTTCTCAGAGGATATGAATTGGAAGATATTCCGTATATGAACCCTCTGGATATAAAGCAAATAGAGTATTTTCTTCCGTCCAATTATGAAATGTTTGGAAATCTTGCAGGAAACGGTGGAACTAATGGACCTATACGAGGATTATATGGTGAGGCGAGCACACGAGGATTACTTATGATTTGGACAAAATCACCGACTGCTTTTTCGTATTTCAAACATCGCAAGCCATTATCAGTAGCCACAGTCAAACAGCTTGGCTATATGCCCCCTAAACAGTTTAATAACAGTGGCTACATCCCAAACAGCCCAACAATATACTGGAATCCTTGTTTCAATCCACAGAAATTCAGAAAAGAGGACTTTAAGAACATAGTATTAGATGAGGGCACGGAATACATTATTAAGATAGAGGGTATTAGTAACAAAGGGGAACTCGTCAGTAAGCAACAACACTTCTCCCTATGAACGACAAACAACTTTAGTATAAAAAAATGAAACTTACCACAGCAATAACATGTTGCATTCTGTTCATCCTACATATTCACGCACAGAATATAACAGAAGATACCATTTTACAGCACATAGAGAACAATCCCATAGAAAAGATATTCATTCAGACTAATCAAACATGCTACGCTAATGGCGACACCATCTGGTTTAAGTGCAATTTAGTTGATGGATATACGCATATACCCTCTACCAGCCCCATATACCCGAAGGACAGATCCGCCTTTGTTTATATAGAGTTGCATGATTGCCAGTCAGACACGCTGATTTCACGTTATATAATCAAGGCAGACTCTCTGGGTGTCTTTTCAAATGGTATCGCTATCCCAAATAATATCAGCGAAGGCTACTATATGTTGGTTGCCTATACCAGGTGGATGATGAACTTTGATGAAAGTAACTTTGCATTCCATGAAATCTATATTGTAGGAAAGGACGGCAACGGCAGACCTTTACCCGCAAAGACAAAGGATGAACTACATATAAGTGTTTTCCCCGAAGGAGGGTGCTTGCTGACAGACCACCTACAGAATGTGACATTCCAAGTAACTGACTCTGAAAACCAACCTCTGGATGCTGAGATAAGATTAACAAACATGGAAACTGACTCGATTGTGGTATATACACATACAGAATATACGGGGTTAGGGCAATTACACTTTACTCCCGAAGAGGGTGTACACTATTCATTGGAAGCATATACTACAGATGGTCTGTCAGGAAGTACGGAAATCAATCAGATAAAGGAGGTTGGAGCATGCCTTCAATTACTAAGAAGAAAGAATCACGCATACGTCAACATCATCAATAATCATTATGATGTACACAATCTACTGCTCATAATATACAACAATGGCAACGTGACAACTATACATCCTCAACAGGAACAACTTATATTGGACACTGATTCTTTTGACAGCGGTATTGTTTCACTTTCATTAATAGATTCATCAAAAAACGATGTGCTGTCAACGAGGTCGTTCTATGTAAAATAATTCAAGTTCCGCTCAACTTCTTGAGTTTTCGGGAGTTAAAGAGTCAGGAGTCCTTGCTACGCCCTGCAACGCAAGCGTCCCTTTGAGTAGGGTGTTAATTCTATCTGCTTTCTTACCCAGGGCGCTGCCCTGGGCTATATGCTTTTGCCCTTGCAGGGCGAATTACCACCAAAATTGACGCAGAAGCATTCCTTGACACTTATTTTGCGACTGCCATTTTGTCAGTTCAAAACCACCTGATTATCAACGCGTTGCAATAGCAGGTCTTTTAGGCGGTAAAAGACCTACTATTACTGGGTAAAAGACCTGCTATTACCCGGTAAAAGACCTACTATTAGAACGCAATAGTTCGACTGCCATTTTGTCAGTCCCTAAATCCCCCCAACCATCACCCCCCAACGGGGAGAGTTTTATCGCCTAAAAGCGAGATATTATAATAATTCATATTCCGCAAGTGCGCAGGGCGTTTTCCTACTTGCGGAATATGAAACAGTTATTCAATGTCATTCCTTATTTATTCAGGATTCGGCTATGCACTCTATCTCTATCAACGCGCCTTTGGGGATGCTCTTTACGGCGAAGGCGCTGCGGGCGGGATATGGCTCGCTGAAGAATTCGGCATAGACCTCATTCATTGCGGCGAAATCGTTTATGTCTGCCAGCAGGACGGTGGTTTTCACTACGTCGTTCATGGTCAGTCCTGCTGCCTCGAGGATGGCTTTGGCGTTCAGCAGGCTCTGGCGTGTCTGTGCCCTGATGCCCTCGGGGAATGTTCCCGTTGCAGGGTCTAAGGGTATTTGTCCACTTGCGAATACTAATCCGCCTGTCTTTACTCCCTGACTGTACGGCCCGATGGCCGCAGGAGCCTTTTCTGTTTTGATTGCTTTCATTGGTTTGTTGTGTTTGTAGGATTTTGTTTTGTTGTGTTTGTAGGATTTTGTTTTCAAGTATTTTCCGACGTTTCTATAAGGGCTGTCAAAACAAATACGGCCACCGACAGAGAGAGCCTCTGCCAATGGCCGTATTTATTCATATATGATGAATGTCACGAAGCAGAGCCTCGTTCCAAGCTCATCTTAGTTATTCACCGAGCCGCCCACGATATCGAGCAGTTCGCTGGTGATGGCCTGCTGGCGACCCTTATTGTAATGCAGGTTGAGTTCCTTCAGCAGCTCATCCGCGTTGTCAGTAGCTGTCTGCATTGCTACCATTCGCGCAGCGTGCTGCGAAGCCGTGCTGTCAAGCAGAGCGGTGTAAACCATCAGGTTGACATACCTCGGTATGAGAGCACTGAGAACCGTCTCCATATCAGGCTCCACAATGAAATTGTCATTCAGTGGCTTTGCCTTGGAGTGCGAACTCTCACCCTGCAATGCCTGATGTCCACCATGCTTCTCCAGATACTCTGCGGCATCCTCGGTAGCCAACTGATGCTTCAGGTCACGTGTGTGGTCATAGTCCATAGCCTCCTCTATGTCAATAGGATACAGTGTCTTAACAGTAAGGATTTGCGAACCGGCACTTTTGAAATGGTGATAGATGAGCTCCACCTTGTCTATTTCTCCGGCAACGAACTTAGCGCGCACCTCTTCACTGATAGCAGTACACTCCACAGCAGTGGGCTTATCCGAGAGGGCGTTATAGTTGCCCACCACGTTGTAGCCCAGTTTCTTTGCCTTCTCATATACCTTGCGTCCTATGGTATAGATATCTACCCCTATACCGGCCTTGGTATATTCATCGACAAGATGCTGCATGCTCTTTATAACGTTAGAGTTGAAGCCACCACACATGCTGCTATTGCTTGCAAAGACAAGCAACGCCACCCTCCTGACCGGACGATCCTCGGTTATAGCGCTTCTGGCATCCACATCGGCAGCAAGGAAAGACTTGAGTATCGTCTCAAGCATGTTCTCATAAGGGAGCATGTTTTCTATCATCTGCTGCGCATGATGCAACTTGCTGGAGGCCACCATCTTCATCGCACTCGTAATCTTACGGGTGTTCTGAACAGAGGTCATGCGGGACTTTATTTCTTTTAAACTAGCCATTTTTTCGAATTGAGAATTGAGAATTGAGAATTGAGAATTATGATTACTGCAGCCCGCGATGCGGTGCAACTGCATACTCACACCACGCCAGCCTTAATTCGCTAATTCGCTAATTCGAGAATTCGTTAATTCGTTAATTTATTGACTTATTTGTATTGGGCAGAAGCGTCTGCCATTGTATCGGCGATTACCTGCATCGCAGCATCGTCAATACTACCTGCACCCAACTGGTCAATGACATCCTGATGCTTTGCACGCATCATGTCAAGGAACGTATCCTGACACTCACGCACTTTCTCTACGGGTATAGGGGCCATCAGACCCTTCGTTCCGCAATAGAGGATAGCAATCTGCTCGCCTACGGGCATAGGACTGTACTGCGGCTGTATGAGCAACTGGTTGTTCTTACGTCCGCGGTCAAGAGTCATCGCCGTCACAGCGTCCATATCGGATGAGAACTTAGAGAAGGCCTCCAGCTCACGATACTGCGCCTGGTCAATCTTCAGCGTTCCTGCCACCTTCTTCATAGACTTAATCTGTGCCGAACCACCCACACGGGATACGGAGATACCTACGTTGATGGCTGGACGGAAGCCCTGATTGAAGAGGTTGGACTCCAGATATATCTGTCCGTCGGTGATGGAAATCACGTTGGTAGGGATGTAGGCCGATACGTCACCGGCCTGAGTCTCAATGATTGGCAACGCCGTCAGTGAGCCACCGCCTTTCACTTTGCCCTTCATGCACTCCGGCAGGTCATTCATATTCTCTGCCACCTCCTGCTGCTCGTTAATCTTTGCAGCGCGCTCCAGCAAGCGTGAGTGCAGGTAGAACACATCTCCCGGATAAGCCTCACGACCAGACGGGCGTCTCAGGATAAGCGACACCTCACGATAGGCCACAGCCTGCTTTGAGAGGTCATCGTATATCACGAGAGCATGCTCACCGCGATCACGGAAATACTCTCCGATAGCGGCACCAGCAAACGGTGCGTAGTACTGCATGGCAGCAGGATCGGCAGCGGTTGCTGCAACGATGATGGTATAAGGCAATGCTCCGCGCTCCTTCAGGTTTGACACGAGCGCAGCGACGGTAGAAGCCTTCTGACCGATAGCCACGTAGATACAATATACAGGCTTGCCTGCGTCATAGAATGATTTCTGATTGATGATAGTATCGACTGCGATAGCTGTCTTACCCGTCTGACGGTCACCGATGATGAGCTCACGCTGTCCGCGTCCGATAGGAATCATGGAGTCAACAGCCTTGATACCTGTCTGCAACGGCTCCTTCACAGGCTGACGGTAGATCACTCCCGGTGCCTTGCGGTCAAGCGGCATTTCAAAAGCATTGGAGAGGTCAATGTCCCCCTTGCCGTCGATAGGCTGACCGATAGGATTGATGACGCGCCCGAGCATATTGTCATTGACGCGGATGGAGGCGATGCGCTTGGTGCGCTTCACCACCTGTCCTTCCTTGATGCCCGCAGTAGGTCCGAGCAGGACGCAACCGACATTGTCTTCCTCAAGGTTCATCACAATAGCCATTGTGCCGTTTTCGAACTCCAACAGCTCGTTGGCCTCAGCATTGCGCAAGCCGTAGATACGAGCCACACCGTCGCTGACGGTAAGCACCGTACCCACCTCGTCAAAGTTGGCTGATGACGTCACTCCCTTGAGCTGGTCAAGGAGAACCTGGGAGACTTCGCTTGGTTTAATTTTATCTGACATCTTTTCGAATTAACTGATTAACTGAGTTTCTTCTGTATGTTATTGAGTTGTGTCTTTACCGATGTGTCAAGGCGATACGTGTCATATTCCAGCACAAAGCCACCCAGTATATCCGGATTTACCTCTGTGATGAATTCCACATTTCCCTTTGTCCTGCCCTCAACCATTTGCAGCATTTTCTTCTGCACGTCTTGGGATACAGGCACAGCGGTAGTAAGTTTTCCGCGAGTGATGTTCTTCTGTTGGCGGTAAAGCGTGATGTAAGAGTTGGCTATGAACTGAGCCATATCCTCCCGTCCCTCTTTCAGGATAAGGGAGATAAGGCGCTCTGTTATTTCCGACACGTTTCCACCAGCAGCTGCCGTGAGCACTTTTGCCTTTGATGCCTTGCTGACTGTTGGGCCGGCAACGACACGGCGCAACTCGGCCACGTTGAGATAGCTCTCTGCGAGGGTCATCATCTCCTTGTACACCACATCCTCCTTGCCGGCCTCCGTGCTGCATTTGAGAAGTGCTCTGGCGTATCTTACCGATATAACTCCTATATCCATCTTTTGAATTAATAGTTTAGATTAATAGCTAAGAATCAAGAGTTTAGTCAACAGATACCTCATCCAGCAGTTTGTCAATCAACTCCATCTGAGCCTTATCGCTGCTCAAATTTTGGCGAACCACCTTTTCTGCTATCTGCACACTGAGTTCAGCCACCTGTGCACGTATCTCGCGTATTGCCGCAGATTTCTCGTTTTCTATCTGCGCCTTTGCCTCAGCAAGCAGTTTGTTTGCTTGCTCACGTGCGTCGGCATCGGCCTTTGACACTATGCTGTCGTGGGTCTGCTTGGCCTCCTTCAATATCTCGGCCTGTTTCTCGCGTGCCTCCTGCAATAGGGCTTCACCTTCCTTTTGTATGTTGGCCAGCTTCTCCGTCGCCTCATGGGCTTTCTGCAGAGAACCGTCGATAAAGGCCTTGCGCTCGTTAACCATGTTAACAATCACAGGGAACCCCCACTTCCACAGTATCGCAAGGACACACAGGAAGACGACAGCCATCCAGAAGAAGAGACCAAAGTCAGGTGTTATTAATGACATAAATTCTGAATTTTCGGATTTACATTATTCTCTTTCTTATCCGCTTGCGAGCGGACTGTTCTCTCTTTGCGCTGAGATTACACAAAGAGTGCAAGGATAGAGATAATCAGGGTAAAGAATGTTGCACCCTCCACAAGAGCTGCGGCAACAATCATTGAAGACTGCAACTTGGACTGCATCTCTGGCTGGCGAGCCATAGCATCCATTGCCTGTCCACCTATCTTACCGATACCGATGCCTGCGCCGATTACTGCGAGTCCACCACCTACTGTTGCACCGAGTTTTGCCAGTGCATCTGCTGCCATAAGAATTGCTAAACTTGTCATAGTTGTAAAAATTTAAGTTTGTTATTAATAATTTATTCCTTTTCTATTTAAAAAAAATTGAATTTTGATTTATTCTGCATGAGAGTGCGACATATTTATATATATGGCGCTGAGAAGAGTGAACACCATCGCCTGGATGTAGCACACCAGCAGCTCCAGGAACATCATGAATATGCTCATCAGCACACTCACGGGTGTTATGAATCCGCCGAGCAGGTTGCCCATCCATCCTCCGAGTGCAAACATTATGAATATCATGCACGAGAGGGAAATGGCGATAGCATGTCCTGCCAACATATTGGCAAACAGTCGGACCATGAGCACTATAGGCTTGATGAACACGCCAAACAGCTCTATGACCGGCATAAGGGGTACTGGGCACTTCAGCCACGTCGGTACCTCAGGCCAGAAGATTTCCCTCCAGTAATGTCCGTTGCCCGTGACGTTTGTCAGCAGGAAAGTGCACAGAGCCAGGAAAGCCGTCACAGCTATGTTGCCCGTTATGTTACCTCCGCCTGGAGGGAATGGCATAACGCCCATCAGGTTTGCCGTAAAGATAAAGAAGAAACAGGTCAGCAGATAAGGCGCATACTTGTCGGCCTTCTCGCCCAGTGTGGATTTCACCAAATCGTTGTATGTGGACATGATAAACATGTGCATCAGACCTGTAAATCCCTTCGGTGCCGGGTCATCCACCTTGTGTGTCCTGCACCAACGAGCCGGAATGAGGATACATATCAGCAACAGGATGGCATCGATGAACAATATGCACACCTGCTTGGTGATGGAGATATCAAAACATACAGGCTGCAGTTCGTTTCCGACCTTCTCCACGATACGTCCCTTCTCATCTTCCGCTCCCTGAATGTAGAAGCCGTCAGGGCCTTCCCTGAGCAGCTCCGCATTGGGCTCATGCTCAAACTGCGAGGTGCACATCACGTGGAAACCGCTTGTCTGACTGTAAAATATCATGGGCAGATGTATTATCACCGGCTCGCCATTGAAGTCAGTAATGTGCCATTGATACGAATCCTGCACATGTCCGAACAGTATTTCCTTGAGCGGAACGCCACCCTTCTCCTCGCTCTGCTCACTCTGGGCAGAGGCGGTCACAAGGGGGAGCACCATCAGTGTCAAAAGTATCAAATAGGATTTAATCCGATA
>JAEEGL011577982.1_pt1 | contig 16137 bp, 12 predicted proteins | sample 9134231 | NCBI WGS metagenome assembly JAEEGL01 (sample SAMN16246548, study PRJNA631951) | gut metagenome | biome: gut microbiome; feature: rumen; material: fiber-attached | host: Bos | place: Iran: Karaj | collected 2018-10
GCCATCCTTTTTTCTGCAACTCACGTGTGACAAGGTTAAAAATAGCCGCATCACTATTCATCAGATTTGGAGAATACTGTGATCCCCGACTGATCCCTATCACATTGAGTTTTTTCATTCGATTTATTTTTGCTGATTTAACAAGAATTCCTCTGCTTTCTGTATGTCTGAAGCATGATCCACATCTAGTATCTTAGAAAATGGGTATGCTCTCAGGTTTCGTCCATCGGCAACCAACTGGCGCTGGAAATTACGCATACGCGACAAGCCTTCATCCATACATTTTTGCAATGTTTCCAAGGCAGAAGGAGCCAAACAATAAATACCACCAGAGATATATCGGGAATCATCGCGACGTTCATCATAAAATCCCGTAATACGATTTTCCTGATCAGTTCCGACATACAACGGTTTCTCATCATCGATGAAATCAGTTACAGCCATCATCCCATCCAAATCGGATTTAACGAAGGCATCGATGTAAGTTTTGAATTCTGATTCCAAAAAGATGGTGTCAACTGTCGTCAGACAGAACTTATCGCCGTGCAGATACTTGCTGAGTTCATAAAAACTATGCATAGAACTTGGCGTCGACTTGATGATAAGTCGGATAGGAACAGTTGAAACCTTTTGAAGCTCCAACAGATGAGCCTTTGTAAGAGGCTGTTCATTATTAATAATGATGACAATCTCGGAGGCACCGCAACGTCCAAATATTTGTATCAGACGATCAATCATGGCACAGCCGTTCAGCTGAACCATTGGTTTGGGTAACAAAACTCCTTCTTGGGATAACCTGGATCCTTCTCCTGCAGATATTATAGCAAATCTCATTTTACAACGTTTCTTCTTCTGGAGCATCCAGCTTCAGTTTATAGCTATCATCTCTCTTATCGAAATATTGCTTTCTCAAAGGATTGGAATGAATCTCTTCTTCCCAGATCCGATTACGGAGGATATCGATAGCTAAATATATAGCATTACGCATTCCACTCTCGTCAGCGATTCCTTGTCCTGTGATATCGTATGCCACGCCGTGCGCAGGAGCGACATGGACAATCGGCAAACCAGCTGTATATCTGACTCCACTTTCTTCGGTTAAGGCCTTAAATGGAGCAGCACCTTGGTCATAATACATCGCCATAATGCCATCGAAGTGCATATAGTTGCCAGATCCCATCAAACCATCAACAGAATATGGGCCAAAGCTCATCACTCCTTCTGCATCCAACTCATCCATAACCGGAATAATCAGCTCTTGCTCCTCCAGACCGATTTGTCCATGCTGACCGGCGTGAGGATTGAGTGACAGAATAGCAATCCGTGGATTGTCTATGCCGAAGTCCTCAACCAACGACTGATGGAATACTTGTATTTTCTCTTTCAATAGCTCAGGAGTCAGGTTTTCGAGAATCTTATTGAGAGGAATATCATCCGTTGCTAAAGCGATGCGCAAATCATCTTTTACTAAAACAGTCAAAGGAATTTGTCCTTCACCTGCCTCCTGCTGTACATAGCCTGCTTGATTCAAGTAAACGTACGAATCGTTTTGAATTGTCTGATTATAAACTGGTGCTGTCACCAACACATCAATCAATCCGTCCATATAGTCGTTCAATGCCTTACGCAAGGCATCAAGAGATGCTTTGCCAGCCTCGATAGACGGACGTCCTAATTCGACTTTCAGTTCATCATCAACACAGGTCAAGATATTCAGACGATTCGGCTCCGCATCCTTAGCTTGGTTGATGATACTGAAATTCGTCTCTGAATTAATAGCCTTTCGGTGATAGGTAGCAACCTTTGGCGAGCCATAAACGATAGGAGTACAGAACTCGTATATCGCAGGATCGGCAAATGCTTTCAGAATGAGCTCATATCCCACGCCATTTATGTCACCATGCGTGATTCCTACCCTTATTTTATCATTACCATTCATAATTTTAAAATTTATGATTCACTACTGTGCAACGACAGCTGTTGTATCCATCTTCTCTTCCTGAATTCCTTCTCCTGGGAGAATGACGATCTCAGGCAATTGCTCCTCGGTTGGTAGTTTCAACGTGTACAAAGCAGCTTCCATCTTTCTCATGAAGTTCCGCTTTTGCTTATCCGGTGAATAGACAAACCCTTCAACGACCACTACACGACCGTTTGCCTGGTCTACACGAGCGTGAGAAACAAACGGGCCACCCATCATATCGTTCTTCACGTCCCAAAGACCTTTCACTTCCATCGCATATTCGCCACGGACATTGATATCATTTGAGAACACATGAGCCGAATCTGTCTCCATATACATGCCTTCCCGTTCTCCTGGGATGTTGATTTTCATCACGGAGTCACGTTTGTTGATAAAGTATTCCAAGGTAAAGGTATTCTTATCTGTGTAAGGATAAGAGTACATCACAAAGTTCAGGTCGGCATTTGCCCGGTTCGTAGATGCCCAGAAGAAGTTCTTTCCCTTCTTATAACTTTGCAGTTCATACGGTATCCAGATGTCACACCCGAAAATGCTATCGACTTTTTCAGAAATAAAGTTATTATGCTTCTCTTTCAGAGCGTTGATCTCACGATTCATCTCAACGCGTGTAAGGAAGTCGACGATAACTTGAGAATTTTTTCTCACATATGTCTCAAAGTCCTCCTCATTTGGAGATTGAATTGTCAATATTACTTGTGGAGCAGCATAGACATTGCGAGCGTATTTCATCTTCGTCTGCGTATAGAGTGTACTGATGTCAGCGATGATGATTGTGCGGAAAATCTTAAATGTGCGATTAAAATGCTTGGGATCTGTATTGGAAATCCGGAATGAACGCTCTGGTTGTGGCAAACCAGGAACATCCGTGTCGAGGACATCGAATAAAGCTCTTCCTGCAGGGCGTTCCCACATCGCTGAGTTGATAACTACCAACACTTCGTAGGGCCTTCCGCTGGAAGTTGGTGTGAAAATATTCTTATCTCCCTTGCACGAGACAAGAAGTGACACCAAACAAATCAAACTAATTAATTTAACAGGTCTCATATTATTGATTTTTTAATTTTTGTTTCTCTGCAGTCGATAACATTCCGCAAGCAGCAAAGATATCCTCTCCTCTGGATGCACGAATGGTGGAGAATACGCCATGATTGGTCAGGTAATCCCTGAATGAAATCATCGTATCCATATCGGTACCTTCCAACGGTACGTTTGGAATAGCGTGGAAACGGATTAAGTTCACTCGACATTCCAGTCCATGTAGCAGACGAACCAGCTCCTTCGCATACACCGTAGAATCGTTAACTCCCTTGAAAAGGATATATTCAAACGACAAACGACGCTGGTGAGAGAAGTCATAATTCTTCAACATCTCGATAAGGTCGACAATGCTGTAAGCTTTTTCTGCTGGCATTAACTCACGACGTTGAGCCGGAAATGGAGAATGGAGGCTGATTGCCAAATGACAATCCGATTCGTTCAAGAAACGTTCTATTCCCTTCTTCAAACCAACCGACGATACGGTAATACGTTTCGGGCTCCATTGATAACCGTAGGAACCAGTCAATATATCCAACGCCTTTAACACGTTATCCAGATTGTCCATCGGTTCTCCCATTCCCATAAACACAATGTTTGTTAGTTTGTCTCGCTCAGGAATAGAAAATACTTGATTGATTATCTGGTTAGTAGTCAGGTTTGCCGCATAGCCTTGCTTCCCTGTCATGCAGAAAAGACAATTCATCTTGCAACCCACTTGAGAAGAAACACATAAGGTAGCCCTATCGTCATCTGGAATGTAGACTGTCTCAATAAAATTCCCGTCTTCTGTCCGGAAAAGATACTTGACTGTTCCATCAGATGAGCGTTGAGCCTCTACCGGAGCTGTTGCTCCTACTGTATATTGTTGACATAAAACTTCCCTTGCCTTTAACGAGAGATTTGTCATCTCGTCAATGGACGACACCTTCTTATCATACAGCCAAGATGCAATCTGTTTTGCAGCAAAACGTGGCATTCCCAGCTGCTGAGTTATGAGCTGAAGTTCCAATAAAGTCTTACCCAATAACGGTTCCTTAGAGGTATCCATAGTTTACATCAAACAATTTGGATTCAAAATTAAGCATTTTATTTATAAATAAGGTATTATCCACGAAAATAAACAAAGAATAACTAAAAATAGGGGAATTTTACATCATAAAAAAGGGTTGACCTGTACTATAGGCCAACCCTTTTTCTTACTTCTTATTGTAAATTATTGCATATACAACTTATAATTCCGGACACTTCCAGGAGCGCCCTGCTCTGCTCTAGGCAGATATTCGATAGCAGAGATCGTTTGTTCTTCACCTAAGTCGAGGACCAATACATGCGGGAACTTGACACCTTTGGCGCTACTCCAATAAGTGCTTTCCTGTAAGTCGTACACCTTATCTCCCGTCTGATTACCATTTTCAAAATCTTCACTGCTGACATATTTGACTGTCCATGGTTCACGGCTCAAACGTTTACCATCAGCACCCTGCAAATAAATTTCTGCAATAGATGCCACATCTTTTCCATCATGAGCATCCACACAAACGATGGCCAGATAACGACCTTTGGCTGCATTTTGCAACTTTTGAGTCTGCCAACCATTACCAGCGGCGAACGCTCCTTCGCCGACCTGTTTAAATTGATTCATATCCAGTTGCGCATCCTCAGCTGTCTGCTCGATATTCAGTTTATCCAACTCCGGATGATCTTGTCCGAAACAGATTGCAGCCGATTTTGGACCCACAACATCTAAGACAATGACTTCGTTGTGGCCTTTCTTCAACCAACATCCCGGAACATACAAAGTCTGTTGCGGTCCGATGCTCCAAATTCGTCCCATCGGATGACCGTTCACATAGACTTGTCCTTTACCAAATGTCTCAAAATTCAAGAAGGTATCGCCTGTCTTTTTGAGGTTGAAGTATCCACGATAATAGCCAGCCTTACCTGGAATTCTGTTCTGGATATTTGCATTCGATTGTACCTCACTTAAAGCTTTAACAGCATTATCATAATCGTCTGGTAATGTGCTAATTTTCCAGTTCTTCAAATTCCAAGAAACGATATGGCCATCAGCCACTGACTGGATGGTTACTTCCTTTGTGATTCCCTTATAATCTTTGATGGCACGACCGAAATTTATTCGTCCCATGGCCTCAATAAGGATAGTCAAAACTGCACCTTTGCGTACTGCTGGAATACGGATTGATTTCTCGTTCTTGACACGGTCGATCTTTCCGACATATTTTCCGTCGATAAACACCTGAGCATAGTCGTGACATTCCGTCAAAGTCAACACACTTTCTCCCGGAATCTCAGGCAAAAGAGTGGAATATTTCATGGACCCCCAGCCCATGTCCAGATCTTCCATAGATAAGATATCACGGCTCTCGACAGTCTTTACGATTCCATTATCGATGCCAGCAAATTCGTTTAGTTCGAATGTAGGAACGGTGATGATTGGAGCCGGGCTTTTAGGTATTGCCGGCATTTTCTTACCGTCTTGATATTTGGTCATCATCTCTCGGAGTTCAAAGAACTTAGGTGTTGCCTGGCCGTACTCATTTATCGGCGCGTCATAGTCGTATGAAGTCACATCAGGGGCAAATCCCGGACTGTTTGCTCCAGCCCAATGGCCAAATGACGTACCTCCGTGTGTCATATACAATGAAAAGCTGATGCCTTTCGACAGCATTTCATCCATACCTGCGACCATATCCTTCGAAGGTCGAGTCTCATGACGGGCTCCCCATTTGTCGAACCATCCGCTCCAGAATTCTGAGCACATTTTCGGAGCATTGGGACGAAGTTCTCCGAGGCGTTGGAATTGTTGGTCGATATTTGCACCTGTACCGAAGTTCATTGTCCAAACTAAATCGTCTAATCCATTCAAAGTAAAGTTACTTGCCCAGTCACATTGGAACAAAGCCACCTTATCAAAGCCTGAAGCCTTGACAATGTCGCGGATAGCGCTTACATATGCCTTATCTTCGCCATAAGAACCATACTCATTCTCTACTTGTACCATGATAATCGGTCCTCCGTTCTGAATAGTCAGCGGTGCTAATTGTTTGCCGACCTCATTTTCAAAGATACGTACATGTTCCATAAAATAAGGATCTTGCTCACGCAAACGAATATCTTTCTTCTTTAAAAGCCACCAAGGAAGTCCGCCCATTTCCCATTCTGCGCAAACATACGGTCCCGGACGTACAATGACGTACATTCCATTCTTCTGTGCCAAACGACAGAATTCAGCGACATCGTTATTGCCTGTAAAATCAAACTGTCCCTCCTTCTGTTCGTGAATGTTCCAAAACACGTATAGGCAAAGTGTGTTCATTCCCAAAGCTTTACACATCTGGATACGGTGTTCCCAGTAAGGACGAGGGATACGTGGGTAATGTACTTCAGCAGCTTTAACGATAAAAGGCTTGCCATTTAATAAAAAAGTCTGATTGCCAACCGTAAACGTTCCACCTTTATTCTGAGAGAGAGCCGGTTGCGACATCAACATAGTCAGGCATAAGAGAAATAAGCCGAACAAGTTCTTTGTTTGTTTCATGGTATATAAAAATTAATGTTAGGCAAATGTAGGGAAAATAAACCAGCTATTCAAAAAATGGGCATGAGTTTTACGAAAAACAAATGCACCGTTTCAAAAACTCGACATTTGAGTTCAAAAACTTGAATTTCGAGTTCAAAAACTCGATTTTTGGCCCTCAAAAACTCGATAAATGAAATAAAAAACTTGAAATTTGAACTCAAAAACTCAGTTTTTAAGACCTCGCCTTAAATTCCCATTATGCATTGCTTGACGAAGTCCCTTTTCCAGCCCAGAAGACACCTAAAAGAATGAGTATACTACCGATAAAAGAGATGACGGTTACGGTTTCATCCAAGAAAAAGGCAGACGCAAGCATCGTGCAAATCGGACCAAGATAAATATAATTGGACCCTCTTATCACGCCTAATTTCTGCAACACAAAGCTCCAAGCAAAGAAACAAAAGAACGACGCCACAATTCCCAAATACAAGAGATTCAAAACCACATCTGCTTTGTAACAAACAGAGACAGGTGTAGACCATGGCCAGAAGATAAATACAGGAATAACCGTCACCAACCCATAAAAGAAGACTTTCCGCGTGATAAACAAGACATCATAGCGTTCAGTCAACCGTTTTATGATTACACTATAGATTGCCCAACTCAAACCAGCGCCAAGCGATAACATATCTCCGACAGGATTCAGCTTCAACACAAACTGACCGTTAAAAATAACCATGGCAACGCCCAACAAAGCCACCAAAGAGCCACCGATAAGAGCAATATTTGGCTTTACATCCTTGTATATAGCCAAGGTAATCAACGTTGCCATCAATGGCGAACATGCGACAATGAAAGAGACATTATTGGCATAAGTATATTCCAATGCAAGATTCTGCATGACAAAATACATTGTGCCACCCGTCAATCCAAGAAGCATCAGTCGGAATTCGTCGTGCCACGAATCAGCAAACATCTTTTTCGAGGAGATGAAAAGCATACAAACATACGCCAAAATAAAACGCAGGAGATATATTTCATGAGCCTCTAACCCTTCTTTTAACAAGACCTTGGCACTAATATATGTGGTTCCCCAGACCAGGACAACAAAGATAGCAAGAAGATGATAGATAGTTGTTTTATTCATTTAACATGGAATTTTGACGCAAATATATAGTCTTTCTTTCTTTTTTTATTATCAAAATGGTCGAAAAGTAACAAATCCGTCAAATTCTTTCGCTTATCTCACTAAAAAAACATATCTTTGCATAGTTATGAAGTTTGATTGTACACATAGAATCATCTTTTGCATTATGCTTCTCATAATGCCGCTCTTTTGTCTAACAGTTTCAGCCAAAGATTTTGTTGTTGTCATCGATGCAGGCCACGGTGGTCATGACTCCGGAGCCGTTGGCAAAAGGGGAAAAGAGAAAAACATCAATCTTACCGTAGCATTGAAGGTCGGAAAACTGATCGAGCAGAACTGTAAAGGTGTAAAAGTAATCTATACAAGGAAAAAAGACGTCTTCGTTACGCTGGACGGACGGGCTCGTATCGCAAATAATGCCAAAGCCGATCTTTTCATTTCCATTCACACCAATTCTGTAGCAAAAGGAAGGACTGTTAAAGGCACGGAAACCTATACGTTGGGACTTCACCGTACTGCCGACAACCTGGAAGTCGCAAAACGCGAGAACTCTGTTATTCTTATTGAGGACAACTATCAACAACGCTATGCCGGCTTCAATCCAAACTCATCCGAAAGCTATATTATCTTCGAGCTGGTTCAGGATAAAGATATGAAAAAGAGTGTACGACTGGCCACACTTGTTCAAAACCAGTTTAAAAACTCAGCTAAACGAGTTGACAGAGGCGTTCATCAAGCCGGATTTTTGGTGTTGAGAGAAACCTACATGCCGAGCGTGCTTATTGAGTTAGGCTATATTTCCACACCGGAAGAAGAAAATTACCTTCTCTCAAATGCAGGTAGCAGCTCACTTGCCACTAGTATCTATAAGGCGTTTGTGAACTATAAACGCGAGCATGACGCAGAGGCAAAAGGCGAGAAGAATAATCAAACCGCTGAAGTCGCAGATCCTGTGATTATTGCCGACCCTGCTCCAGCCGTTTCACAAGCGACGACAAAAGAGACGCCGGTACAGAATAACAAGAAGGTTGAAACGACCGCTAAATCTTCGCAACCAGTCTTCATGGTGCAGTTCTATATCGCATCGAAGAACCTTCCAGCCAACAGTTCCGCATTCAAGGGACTGTCGCCGGTATCACATTACGTAGAAAATGGTTCATACAAATATACTTATGGCGCAGATACCAATTATAACAAAGTATTACAATCCATGAGTCAAGTGAAAAAGAAATTCAAAGACGCATTCATGATTGCATTCAAGGATGGCAAGAAGATTAATCTGCAAGAAGCAATCAATGAATTTAAAAACCAAAAAAAGAAATAACGTAAAATGAAAATAAGAAAAGAAATAAGGATAGGAATCATAGGAATCATTGCCTTAACCATGTTGTTTTTCGGATTGAATTTTCTCAAAGGAATCAATATGTTTAAGCCAGTGAACCATTTTTATGTCGCATTCGACGACGTAGCTGGTATTACACTTTCCAGTCCTGTGTTTGCAAACGGTTATCAAATAGGAACAGTTCGTGATATTTCCTTCGATTACAAGAAGATGGATCGTGTTTTCGTAGAAGTAAAGACGGAGAAAAAAATGAACATTCCTAAGGGAAGTTATGCCGAACTGGTCACTGAGATGTTAGGAACTGTAAAGATGAATGTTCTGCTTAAAGCAAACGATACCAATGAGTTTTACGCGCCAGGAGATACTATTCCAGGTAAAGCAAATAAAGGACTAACAGCACTGGCTTCAGAAGAACTTTTGCCTCGTTTACAGACCACCATGAACAAAGTAGACTCTCTTCTAAACAACTTGAACGTACTTTTGTCTAACCCATCTATAACTACTACTTTAAAGAACACGCAACAAATCACTGCAAATCTTGACATTACGACAAGAAAACTCAATTCTTTGATGGATAAAGACATTCCAGATATTACGAATCGTTTGTCGACAATTTCAGATAATTTTGCTGTAATCAGCAATAATTTGAAAGACGTAGACTACGCACAAACCATTCAAAAAGTGGATTCTACGCTTTCAAATGTACAACTTTTGACATCAAAACTTACACGTAAAGATAACAGTTTAGGTATGCTTTTGAATGATGATGGATTCTACAAGAACCTGAATGCAACCTCGGCCAATGCCGCTGCTTTGTTACAAGATTTGAAGAGTCATCCTAAAAGATATGTCCATTTTTCAATTTTCGGAAAAAAGGACAAAAAAGAAGAAATCGTTAAATAGAATTTGTCTAAATAAAGACTTTTAACGAATTTATAAGAAGAATATGATTTACGCGTTATAAGAGTGTTTACGAAATCGATGAAAGTTGAAATTTTTATTTCATTTTCTTACATCTGATATCATAAATAACTAAAAATCAATTCGTAAGATTTTTGTAAAAATTGGCTTTGAACAACACAAAGCACAACAAAGATAATTAACTATAAACCAACAAATTACACCTTTCCTTTAATTTCCAAATAAAAATAGATTTTTTTTTTTCAAATTTCATTTCGACATTTGTATTGTAGAAGTTTCGCATTAAAGAGAAATGTCAATTATGAATGAATATGATCATGTCGAATTATGGAATCGTTGTCTTCATTTTATAAAAGACAATATTTCCGATTCGGCTTATAACACTTGGTTCAAACCAATCGTTCCATTAAAGTTCGATGGTAAGGCCTTGACTATTGGAGTTCCAAGTCCATTCTTCCGGGAATACTTGGAAGATAAGTTTCTGGAACTATTGCGTGCCACCCTTTATAAAGAGATAGGTGAGAACGCCGAATTGATGTATCATGAATTAACGGACAAGACACATGGTATTTCAGTCGACATTCCTGGAAGCAACCGCTCTACTGTGGTCACGCCAAAAGCTATCACCAGAGGAAACGAGGCCCCTAACCCACTCCATGATCTGGATCCTCAACTGAACCCGAATTATAACTTTGATACTTTTATTCAAGGTACAAGTAACGAGTTCTCCCGTGCGGTTGCGGAAACAGTTGCAGAACATCCAGCCAAGACTTTCAACCCGTTATTCATCTATGGTCCGTCTGGCGTCGGCAAAACACACCTTGTCAACGCTATCGGAACAAGGATTAAGGAATTATATCCGGAGAAAAGAGTGCTATATGTCTCAGCACACTTGTTCCAAGTTCAATATACTGATTCTGTTAGAACAAACAACTTCAATAATTTCATCAATTTCTATCAAAGTATAGATGTTCTGATTATTGATGATGTTCAGGAGTTCGCAGGCAAGACACAAACCCAGAATACGTTCTTCTATATCTTCAACCATTTGCATCAAAATGGCAAACAACTGGTTATGACTTCTGATCGCTCACCTGCCGTATTACAAGGTATGGAAGAACGCCTTCTCACCCGCTTTAAATGGGGTTTGGTTGCCGAACTGAACAAGCCTGATACAGAACTCAGAAGAAATATCCTAAGGAGCAAGGTTCATCGCGATGGTCTGGTAATACCAGAGGAAGTCATCGACTATATTGCTGAGAACGTTGAGGAAAGCGTCCGCGAATTGGAAGGTATCATCAATTCATTACTGGCACAATCTATCCTGTTCAAACGGGATATTGACATGAGCTTGGCTCAACACATTGTGAAGAAGGCTGTAAATATCGTAAACAAGCAGATTACTATTGAGGATATCCTGAAGGTTGTATGCAATCATTATGATATGGACGAAGCTTCCATTCATAACAAGAGCAGAAAGAGAGAATATGTTCAAGCACGTCAAATTGCCATGTTCCTTGCAAAGAAATATACCGATTTCTCAACCGCAAAGATTGGTATGATTATTGGCGGAAAAGATCATGCGACGGTATTACATGCTTGTAAATGCGTAGAAAATCAAGTTTCTGTCGACAAAGCCTTTAAAGCAGAACTGATTGAGATTGAATCTCAACTGAAAAAATAAGTTTTGATTGATTAATAGAATAAGGCGCATCAAACGATGCGCCTTATTCTATTTCAGGAAACCTTGTTTGCGAAGTGTTTTCAACAGTCCCTCCGACATGAATTCATTGTCTTCTTTCTTATATCTGACATCAGTAAAGACCTGAGCCAACGTCTGTTTTCCATTCTCCTCGACAAAATATTTATTCTCGGGCAAACTCTCTTTGAATTCATAACAGGCATCCAAGTCATCCTTTGAATAATCATGATAAGTTTCATGATGAATCAAATGTTCCACAGGCAATCTGTCGGTCTGTTGAGGTTCTTCAGCCGGATATCCAACGGTAATCGTAGCTATTGGCATGACTAAGGTTGGTAATTGCAACAATTCTATGATAGGATCAGGATTGTAAATTGTCGTTCCAATATAACAAATGCCCAATCCATTTGCCTCAGCTAGAGTACAGAAATTCTGAACTACTAACAGTGCATCAGATGCAGCGTTAATAAAAGAAAGAAAATTATCATACCCAGGTTTTGCATCGCGTATCTCGCACCATTTGCTAAACCGATTAAAATCAGCACAGAAAGTTAGAACCGCAGAAGCATTTGTTATCATAGGTTGGTTGAAGTGTGAAGGAGCAAGTTTACGCTTCATTTCCTCATCCTTCGTAATAACCACGCTATACAATTGCATATTGCCCATCGTCGAGGCTCTAAACGATTCTTCCAACAAGTCTTTTAGTAAATCGTCAGGCACTATCCTATCCTGATATTTACGGATTGACCTTCTATTCTTGATAAAATCTAAATGTTTCATATTATCTGATTTGAATTACTACAAAGATACTACTTTCTCCCTTTTTGTCAACTTTACTTTTCTACGAATTTTCAAAAAGAAATACTTTAATAGTTTTTGAAAAATGTAAATCATTGAAATTCTTTTAATTAGTTTACTTAATTGGAAAACTTCCAAATTGTTAATAACTTCTCAAGTTTTTATTTTCGTTTTCTTGGAAACTTAATTAGATTTGCAAAGTCTTTCATGATTGACATAAACGAAACTTCTACAACCTAAAGTTTATGTACAATTTTTAATATTATCGTGGAAAGACAAACTTATACTTATGAAGAAGCCTTTCAAGCTACCTTAAAGTATTTTGAAGGCGATGAACTGGCTGCAAGGGTCTGGGTGAACAAGTATGCCATGAAAGATTCCTTTGGCCATATTTACGAGAAAGATCCTTCGGATATGCATTGGCGTATCGCGAATGAACTTGCTCGCATCGAGAAGAACTACCCCAACAGTTTAAGTGCAAAGGAATTATTTGACTTGATGGATCATTTCAAATATATTGTTCCTCAAGGTAGTCCTATGACTGGTATTGGAAATAATTTCCAAGTTGCATCCCTTTCTAACTGTTTTGTTATTGGTATTGAGGGCGCATCCGACTCATATGGCGCTATCATGCGCATGGATGAGGAACAAGTGCAACTGATGAAACGGAGAGGCGGTGTCGGCCATGACCTTTCCGACATCCGTCCGAAAGGTTCTCCAGTCAAAAACTCGGCGCTCACCTCTACCGGTCTGGTGCCTTTCATGGAACGATTCTCTAATTCTACGCGAGAAGTTGCACAAGACGGTCGCCGTGGGGCTTTAATGCTGAGCGTTTCTATTAAGCATCCTGATTCTGAGGCTTTCATTGACGCAAAAATGACTGAGGGTAAAGTCACTGGCGCAAACGTATCCGTTAAATTGGACGATGAATTCATGCAGGCTGCCATCGATAACAAACCTTACATACAACAATACCCTATCGATGCTGCGGAGCCAAAGTTCAAAAAGGAGATCCAAGCTAGTGAATTATGGCATAAGATCATCCATAATGCATGGAAATCTGCTGAGCCTGGCGTATTATTCTGGGATACAATTCTCCGCGAATCAGTTCCTGACTGTTATGCCGACCTTGGTTACCGCACAGTTTCTACTAATCCATGCGGCGAGATTCCTCTCTGCCCTTACGACTCTTGTCGTCTGTTGGCCATTAACCTTTACTCTTATGTCGTAAACCCATTCTCTGATAAGGCTTATTTTGATTACGACTTGTTCAAGAAACATGTTGCGTTGGCTCAACGTATCATGGATGATATCATTGACCTTGAAGAAGAGAAAATCGCTCAGATCCTGGAAAAGATTGAATCTGATCCTGAAGATGAAGAGGTAAAGCACGCCGAGAAACTTCTTTGGCAAAAGATTGCCAAGAAAACGGGACAAGGAAGACGTACGGGTGTAGGTATAACAGCCGAAGGTGATATGATTGCTGCCATGGGATTGAGATACGGAACTGAAGAAGCAACGAACTTCGCTGAGAATATCCACAAGACAATAGCCCTTGAGGCATACCGTTCCTCTGTTCAAATGGCTAAGGAACGTGGCGCATTCAGCATATACGACAGCGAACGGGAAAAGAATAACCCATATATCAAACGTATCAAAGATGCTGATCCTGCTCTTTATGAGGAAATGGTAAAGGTAGGAAGAAGAAACATCGCCTGTTTGACCATCGCTCCAACCGGTACCACTAGTTTAATGACACAAACGACCTCTGGAATCGAGCCAGTGTTCATGCCTGTATACAAACGCAGGAGAAAAGTGAATCCAAACGATGAGGATGTACATGTGGACTTCGTAGACGAGACAGGAGACGCTTTTGAAGAGTATATCGTTTATCATCATAAATTCCTCGTATGGATGGAAGTGAATGGCATAGACTCAACAAAGCGCTATACGCAAGAGGAAATCGATGAATTGGTTGAACGTTCTCCTTATTATAAAGCTACAGCAAATGATGTTGATTGGCTGGAGAAAGTAAAGATGCAGGGACGAATCCAGAAATGGGTTGACCATTCCATCAGCGTAACAATCAACCTTCCTAACAACGTAAGTGAGGAACTGGTTAACGATTTGTATATCGAAGCATGGCGTTCAGGCTGTAAAGGATGTACGGTTTACAGAGATGGCTCTCGCTCAGGCGTCTTGATTTCCACAAAGAAAGAAGAAAAAGAGACCGTTCCTGAATGTAAGCAGCCAGAAGTCGTAGAGGTCCGTCCTCGTTCTTTGGAAGCTGATGTCATACGTTTCCAGAACAACAAAGAGAAATGGGTCGCATTTGTCGGATTATTGGATGGTCGTCCATACGAAATCTTCACTGGTCTTCAAGATGATGATGAAGGAATTCTTTTACCGAAATCTGTTGTCAAAGGACGCATCATCAAGAATATCGACGAAGATGGTTATAAGCACTATGACTTCCAATTTGAGAACAAACGTGGTTACAAGACTACTATTGAAGGCTTGTCTGAAAAGTTCAACAAAGAGTATTGGAACTATGCAAAACTCATTTCAGGAGTCCTCCGCTGGAGAATGCCTATCGATAGAGTCATCAAGTTAGTCGACTCATTACAACTCGACAGTGAGAATATCAACACTTGGAAGAATGGTGTTGAGCGTGCCTTAAAGAAATACGTGATAGATGGTACGAAAGCTGAAGGACAAAAATGTCCTAACTGCGGACACGAGACCTTAGTTTATCAAGAAGGCTGTCTCATTTGCAAACATTGTGGTGCTTCAAGATGCGGATAATCTAAAAAGAGAAATGATGAAAACATCCGATATGAAAGTCATCTTCAAAGGATTGCGCATATATGCATATCATGGAGTAATGCCCCAGGAACGAACCATCGGAGCAAACTTCACGATTGACCTATATATCAAGACTGACTTCTCAAAAGCCTGCCTACAAGACAACCTTGAAGGGACTATCAATTACGCAGATGTATTGCAATATATAAAAGCAGAGATGAAATTTTCATCTCTGCTTTTAGAAAATGTAGCCTATCGTATATGTCAGCGCTTGCTGAACGAGTTCCCGAATATTGAAGAAATCGACATCCTTTTGACCAAGGAGAATCCTCCAATGGGTGCCGACACAAAATCATGTGGTATTAGCATACATTGCTCTCGCTCTTAATCAACTGTTGTATTTCAGTTGGCTAAAGCGTTTCTTTCCTTTCAAATAATATGAAAAGATAATGCTGTAAGGTACACGCTCAGGAATGTCCTCATCATTCGAAGTAATGATATTCCTAGAGCGCTCAGATGCGAATGAATAACGCATTTTCTTATAATCTTTTCTTGCACGAAGCACTGCTGATGCATTATCCCGATGACCTTTCAGGAGAAATACCAAAGCCGCCAAATAATCAAATAAGAAACGATAACGCATAATCCGCTTTAACTCAGGCTGAGGAAGATTCTTATAAAGCATCAGCAGATTATTTCTGAAGTTAAGGTACGTTTTCTGAGGATTTTCTTTTTTCAAAGAAGCGGCACCAATATGATAAACCTTGCTCTTAGGCAAACAAACAATACCTTTTCCTCTACTGCGAAGACGCCAACATAAGTCTATCTCTTCCATGTGAGCAAAAAACCGACCATCTAA
>JAEEGL015525662.1_pt1 | contig 16137 bp, 8 predicted proteins | sample 9134231 | NCBI WGS metagenome assembly JAEEGL01 (sample SAMN16246548, study PRJNA631951) | gut metagenome | biome: gut microbiome; feature: rumen; material: fiber-attached | host: Bos | place: Iran: Karaj | collected 2018-10
CATCACGCGGAAGTCATCATATTCCTTCAGGCCGGCCGCCTTGGCAATGAAACTCTCAATGACGGAGGAGAAGAGGAACCAGTTGGTGTAGGGCGGTTCGATGGAGCGCAGCTTCTTGAACTCCGCGATGTAGCGGTCCTTGGTCAGCTGGTCGAGCGGGAGCCACAGCTGGTCGTAGGCGCGGATGAACGACTCGGCGATATAGGCTGCGTCGACGAGGTTCTGGCCCGAGACGCCCCAGCAGAGGTAGTCGGGCGAGTCAGGGTCGACGCTGTTCTTATAGGAGGCCAGCGCCCACTGGCGCAGCTGTCGGCGCATGTCCGCTTCAGCGATGTCGGCGGCAGAACCGCCGTAAACGCTGTCGGGCAGGGCAAGCCAGGGGGCGATGCCGGCCATGAGGCGGCCGAAGGTCTCCATGTAGACCACCTTGCGGTTACGCTTGTCGAATGAGGGCGAGAACTCGGTCTGCATGTTCTTCTGCAGCTCGCCCTTGGACATGTTCTCTAAAACGGGCTGGGCCATCTTGTAGGCCTGTTCGCACCAATACTCGCGGTCTGACTGGGTCTTCACTTGTTTCTTCTTGGCTCCCGCCGGCAGGATGGCCAGCAAGAAGAGGAGCATTAAGCTGAGTTTCTTCATTGTTTTAGGGGGTGTTTTGTTGTTATTCCGGGATTGCTTTTTGTTGTTATTCCGGGATTGTTTTTTTTCGTCGTTATTCCGGGATTGCTTTTCATCGTTATTCCGGGATTCCTTTTCATCGTTATTCCGGGATTCCGTTATACCGTTATTCCGTTCTGTCGTTATAACGGGATTCCGGGATAACGTTATAACGACAATTCGGAATTTTCGGGATTTCGGGATTCCGGTTTTCTTTTCTTGCGGCTTCTGGGCTCTTAGATTGGCTTTGTGCTTTCGAACTGGACGCGGTAGGGCCATTGCTCGTTGTTCTGCGACCAGTTGTCGGAGGCGACGCCGCTGGTCCAGGGATGCGGCCAGTGCTGCGTGGGGGCACCCATGACCACGAAGAAGAGATTTCGGCAGGCACCGTGACCAGCGGGAAGGGTGAGCTCGGCGGTGCCGTCCTGGGCAGACTGTATGTCGCCGTAGACGCGCGTGCCGTCGGTCATCAAGGCTACAAAGGCATAGCGCCAGCCCGCCCGCTGCTTGTTGACGTAGTGATAGCCCTCGGCGTCGGTCAGGCCAACGAAATTGGCCTTCACGGTGGTGCCTGTGGCCGGACAGCGGAGTGGGGTGATGTGATAGCCGTAGTTCTGGATGCAGGTGGCGGGAGCAGTCGTGTAGATGGCTTGACTGGCATCGACGGCCGTGAGGAAGTTATGGTGCTGTCCGATGCGATGGCTGGCGCGGTCGCGCACACCGTCGATGTCCCAGGTGGCCATGTGCATGTAGCCCTGCATCAGTTCGTCGTTGAACTCTGCCTGTGTCAGCTTGTTCATGCGGATATAGGTCTGGATGGGGTCCTCGTAGGGCATCGTCTCACGCCACATCCGGCCGATGAAGTCCCGACCGTGCTTCATCGTCCACCAGTCGTGGATATAGCAGCAGGCGTAGCGCCAGTCCTCGTGGAGCATGTTGAGATAGTGGCTGTTGAGGTGCTGCTCGAAGTATTCGCCGTCAGTGAACTGCCTTTCGGGGAAAATCTGATAGGCCTGCCAGTCGGCGCAGCTCTCCCACCATCCGTTGTCGTTGCCGCCGCCCCATCCCCATCGCCAGCCGCGGTCGTAGTGGTAGGCGGCGTCGGTGCCGAGGTCGGCCGAGACGAGATACTGGAACGTGTGGCCCACCTCATGTGCTATCGTGTGGCCCCCACGTGCATTAGCCGCCCAGGGGTTGAAGTGGCCTATGCCGGTCATGCCGCCGTTGACGCCGTCAGCGCCAGAGGCATCGGCCCGCCACTCCGACTGATAGGGGATATAGAGCTGAATCTTGTATTTGTCGGTAGTCGACTTCCCGGGCACGAGGAATCCCAGTTCCCCGACGTAGACGCGCCAGCACTTCTCGGCCACGCTGAGCACGTTGTAGGCGCTGGCCACATTGCCGTCGTTGGGATGCTTCAAGTGTGAAGGGTCGTTGCCATAGCGCACGTCCCAGAACACGGCGAAGTGCTCGCTCTCCACGCTATGAGCGAAGTTATAGCCCGACTTCGCGTCCTTGTTAGTGTAATCCGTGGAACTGTAAGTGACAGGCTTAAGCAGGAAGCGCCCGGGGTTGGAGAAAGACATCTCGGCCTGCCCCATAGGCACCTGCTGGTTGCGTGTTCCCGCCTTGATGCGGGCGTTGAGGAACTCAATCGAGTCGACATTGTCGAGCCGGATAATGGTGTTGGCACGGAAGCGGTCGTCATAGCGAATCCACAGTGTGTCCTGAGCCAGCAGTCGTAGCCAGCCCGTCTGCATGAGGAGCAGGATGAGGGTCAGAATCTTCTTCATTTGGCTACGAACTTTTTACCGTTAATCACATAGACACCCGACTTCAGCGACCCGCTGACCCTACGGCCGGAAAGGTCGTAGACGGCCTCCGGCTGGGCCACGTCACTGAGAATGGAGCGCAGCGACGACGTGCCCGTGATGTCTTCGCCGACACCGTTGATATAGAAGCGAAAAGCCAGCTCGTTGTTGTTGCGGCTCTCCTCAATCCAGCTGCGGAAGGCCTTGAAGGCCACGCCGTTGTCGGCCGTCACGAAGCGTCCTTCGTCGTTGAGCATGAACTGCTGATGGCTCGACGTGTAAGCATTGTCCTCAATGTTGACGTAGGAGCCCCTGAAGCGCAGCCGGACATTGTCGTCAGTGGAGCGCAGGGCCATGTTGGCGGGCGTGCTCTTGTCGCTAACCATCGTCACGTTAGGAATGACGTAGAGAGGCCCTTCCACCTTTCCGCTGCCGTATGCCGCCGTGGTGAGCTTGCCCTTGGGCAGGTCGGGCTCGCGGGTGGGGCGTATCAGGTAGTGGATGCCGGCCTCCATGACCACGTCGTCGGTGTCGAGGCTGATGGCGTCGAACTCCAGGGTGGCCACGTCGCCCTCAGTCACCGTCCGTGCCAGGGCCAGCATGGCGTTCTTGCCGAAGGCATCCCTGACCTGACTGCCAGTCAGTGCGAACGGCACGACGATGGTGTTCCACCTGCCCAGATTGAACGAGCGGCGGAAGGCCAGCAGCCCGTGGTCGACGCTATAGTTGGTGCCGATGGCCGTGCTGTCCTCGTCGAGCGAGAACTTAGGAAGCGCCACGAAGCGCATGCCGCGGATGTCGCTCGTATGGAATGTGTCGCGGGCTATCGTCACCCGCCCGTCGCCCAGACGGTGCATGGTATATGACTGCTCCGCGCTGACCAGGTAGTGGTAGGTGCGGTCGTCAGTGGTGCTGATGGTCAGGTTGCAGGCCTTCTCAAGCACCTGCATGCGGCTTGACTGGGCCCAAAGCCCAGCAGCCGACATACATATCAGACAGAAGAGAACAGCTACTCGCTTCATTTCACGAAGGTTTTCTTGCCGTTGGAAATATACAGGCCCTTACCGGGATTCCGCACGGGGCGTCCCTGCAGGTCGTACAGCAGTCCTGTGTGTTGCGTTGGCAACGCAACATACGGGGAGGCGATGCCGTTGGTCAGTGACGACGGCGAGAAGACGCGGTCGGTCATTTGCCGGAGCCCCATCACCTCAGTCAGTGACAGCGGGCGGTTGTAGACCATCACATCGTCGAAGCGGGCGTCAGGCGACCCCCAGAACGAGCCGGCGCCTAAGCAGAGCTCCGGGCAGGCGCTCAGGTGGTCGACGATGAGGTTATAGTCGAAGGCCTGCCTCGTGCTGACGGCCTTTCCGCCGAGCTCGCCGTTGAAGCGTTCGCCCGACTTCCTCGAGCCGTCCACGTAGACCGTGATGCCGCCCGAGGTGCTGGTGGCAGTGCGCTGGAAGACGATGACCACGTGGTGCCAGTGCTCAGGGCTGATGGCGTTGGTGGTAACGGTGGAGGGGTGGTTCACGTCGAGCCAGTCGCCGGAGCCGTTGTTGAAGCCCGTATAGAGGTTGCCGGTCATGTAGAGGCGTGCGTCCCCGTTGACGAAGCCGTAGAGTGCATCCCAGAGGTTCTCGTCGGCGCGGTTGACGAAGAAGGACAGCGTGGCGCCGTCGTTCAGCGGTTGCAGATAGAGCGGGTTGGGCATGCTGACGTAGCTCTCCTTGCCGTTGCTGCCGAAGCTGAGGTGGGCTACGCTGCCGTTGCGCAGGTGGTCGCCGTCCTCGAGGCTTGGGCTGGCCGTGTTGCCGTTGTGCTGCAGCTTAGCCTCCTCGTTGCCGTTGAGCGTGTTCTGCAGGTTGCCGTCGAAGCCGTAGTGTGCCATGAGCCCCGTCCGCCAGTCGGCCGTGGTCTCAGCGTGACTCTCGGAGAAGGCCGACACCGCATAGTCCTGTGCCCAGAAATAGCCTGCAGAGGTGAGCCTGAGTGTCAGCGTCACCTCCGTGTCATCGCTGAGTCCCGTTGGGTTATATCGGCCGTATTCCGAGATGATGTCTGGGGCGCTGCTGCTCCAGGCGATGTCTACGTTCTCCGTGTTGGCGCCGAGGTTGTAGAGGTCGTAGTTGCGGGTCACCTTCAGTCCCTTCGACACGGCCACCTTCTGGTTGTTCAACTGCCATGCCAGCGAATACTTAGGATGAATCTTGTAAGCCCACAGACCGACCCCGGCGGGCGACAGTGTCGTGATGGCCACGGCGTGCATGTTGCGCTCGTCCATAGTCTCCTCGAACACCACGCCGTTATACTTCACGCCGCCCAGGGTGAGCGTGATATAGCCCGTGCCCTCCGTGATGGCCCACGTGCCGATGCGGCCTCCGCTGACCTGCCCGTCGGCCGTCAGGGTGATGCTGATGGGCTCCACCTGTTCCAGGTTGTTATGGTCGTTGGCAAACTTATGCACCAGCACCTCGTAGTTGCCGGCCAGCTCTTCGGCGGTGAAGGGCTGCCTGGAGGCGATGTCGGCGTCGGTCACGGTCTCGCCGTTATATTCAAACGGAGCCGCCACGAGCCAGCCCTGCTGGTTGAGGAACACCTGGTGCGTGCGCACCTGATGGCCCTCGTCGGGATTCTTGTCGGCATTGCAGAAACGGGTGTGGTAAATCAGATAGGTGCGCCCGTCCTCAGCCGCGATGATGGAGTTATGGCCCTGTGCCCGCTCGCCCTGCGGCATGAAGCCCCAGTCGCTGTATGGGCCCAGCAGCTTAGCGCCCCGTGCCTGCGCATTAGGTCCGAAGTTAAGTGTATAGCTGCTGTAGAGCGCGTCGCGGTTCCCCGGGTCCTTATAGGGCCCGTCGGGCTTCTCCGAGCGGAAGACGCGCATCTCGTAGCCGCCCTTCTGGTCCAGTCCGCCATACGAGAGGAAGAGGAAGTAATGATTGCCGATGTGCTCGATATAGGCGCCCTCGCCCGAGGCATAATATCCGCCGGCGATGCGCTTGCCGAAATAGGGGTCGCTCGTGGTGCTGACGGGATAGGTGACGTCGTAGTCGCGCAGGCCGGTCTCCTCGTCGAGCTCGAGCATGAAGATGCCGCCCGACCACGAGCCGTAGGCCATCCACAGGTGTCCGTCCTCATCGTAGAACACGCAGGGGTCGATGTTGTTGGGCCATCCGGCGACGCGCGTCGAAGCCCATGTGCCGTAGCGTGAGGGCACGGCGCTGAGCGTGCCCAGCACCAGTTCTAGGTCGGTGTCCTTATAGGAGTGGCTGCCATTGTCGAAGCCGCTGATGACCACCGGCCCCTGATACTTGTAGGGCCCGGTGATGTTGGCCGAGGTGAGCAGGATGATGCTGGAATGCCAGCTGTCGCCGTTGATGCTCAGATACATGCACCACTTCTGCATGACGGGGTTCCAGATGACGTCCGGTGCCCACATGTTGCCGTCGATGCCGTAGTTGGCGTCCGTGCGCTTCGACCAGTCGTAGGCGTTGAACTGCGGGAAGTCCACCTCAACGCCGCCCTTCTTCACCTTCTTCACCTCAGGCGTGACGAAGGCCCTGTCGTTGCCCGACGGGTTCCACGTCGGGGGAGCCCACGTCCAGTTCTGCAGGTCGGTGGTGTAGGCCCCGGACTTATGCGAGCCGAAGATGTAGTAGCGCCCGGACGTCGGCTCATAGACCACCGAGGGGTCGTGAACGCTGGTGCGCTTCTTTGATGTGTTCTTGTAGAGTGACTTCGCCTCCTGGGTGGTCACCTCAATCTGCGCAGCGGCGTAGCCAAATGACAAACAAGTGATAAAGGATAGTAATAGCCGTTTCATATTTCGTTCTTTTTATTCAGTGATTTCCAAATAAAATACTTAGTTAGAAAGGGTCTGTGACTTTCAATCATACCGAGTTATTTCTTTACGCTTATTCAGTATAGTGTCAGTTTGTCGGGGTGACGGGCAGGATGCGCCCGTCCTTGTCGAACGTCATCGGGTCGATGCACACCTCGCGGTGGAAGCCCGGGCCGTCCTTCTTGTCGATATAGGCGGGGTTGATGCGGTGGTAGACCACATACCATTTGTCCTTGCCCGGCACCTGCAGCACCGAGTTGTGTGCCGGTCCGTAGATTTTCTCGTCAGGGCGCTGAATCAGTATGACGGGCTCGTCGGCCACCTTAATAGGTCCCAGTGGCGAAGTGCTGGTGCCGTAGGCCACGTGGTAGTTGGGCGAGCCGGTGTCGTCGACGCTCCAGAGGAAATAGTAGATACCCTTGCGCTTGAAGACGTATGTGCCCTCGCGGTAGGCGTAGTCCTGCAGGGTGCCGCCACGCGGTGTGAGCACGGTGATGGTCGTGGTGTCGATGGAGGTCATGTCGGCATTGAGCTTTGCACCGGCCATGTAGCCGTTGCCCCAGTAGAGATAGCTCTGTCCGTCGTCGTCGGTGAAGACGTCAACGTCAATCTGCTGTCCGCCCCTGACGCCCTTCGGCCGGGCGTCGACGATGGGCCGGCCGAAGTCCTTGAAGGGCCCCGTGGGCGAGTCGGCGATGGCCACGCCGATAGCCTTGCGCTCACCCTGGTCGCCGCTGTAGTAGAAATAGTATTTCCCGTTTTTCCGCTCGATGGCCGGTGCCCAGGCATTGCCCCGGGCCCACTCCGTGTCCTTCTTCAGGTCGAGGATGATGCCCTCATACTGCCACTGGCGCAGGTTCTTCGACGAGTAGCAGGTGAAGTAGTAGCCGCCCCATCCGGGTGCGCCGTCGGTGGTGGAATAGATGTAGTAACGCCCGCCGTCGGCCAGCACCTCCGGGTCGGCGTGCATCTCGGGCAGGATGGGATTCTTCTGTGCTGCGGTGCCGATGCTGAGCAGCGCCATCAGCGATAAGATGAGTTTCTTCATTGTTGCTTTATTCTAATGATATTGAGTGAATAGGCTGGAATCTCGACGAGCAGGCGGTCGGTGCTCTCCGGCGAGAGGGTCTGCTCGACGGGATGGATGCGGGTGGGGTCTGACAGCGAGTTCTCGTCGGTCCCCTTGTTGGCGGCCAGCCGGATGACGCGGGCCGAGCGTGCCTGGAAGTGCTGCAGGTTGAGGCTGGCGGTGGTCGGTTCGTCGCCGGTGTTGACCACCTTGACGATGAGCTCGCCCGTGGCGTCGTCGATGGTGGCCGACGAGAAGACGCCGCGCGACGTGTCGTGCTTCAGCACGGTGTCGAAGACGAGCTCCTTGTCGAGCCAGGCCTTGACGCTGTCGCCGCTGACCTCGATGGTGACGTCATACCAGCGGCCCGTCTCCACGCGTCCGCGCCTGGTGGCCGTCTGCATCTTGCCGCCGCCCGAAATCTGCTCGATGCCGTGCTGCGTGTTGCCCCATCCGCCGAAGTTCACCCAGCAGTAGTTGTGCTCGTCGACGTAGTTGAACACAATCATGAAGCCCTCCTTGCCCTTGTCCTTGCGGGCGCGATAGTTTAAGGTGTAGTGGTTGCTGTTGAGCTTGTCCGTGACGGCGACGCACTGCTCCGCGAGGGCGCTCTGCGAGATGGTGCCGTCGGCATTGTCGGCCCAGGAACCGCTGACGGTGCTGAACCGCTCGCCGTTGGTCGAGAAGGTGGCCTTGGTGGCCCAGGTGGCGAATCCGGCGCGGCTCGTTGGCGGTGTGACGAGCGCGCTCAGCTGCCGTTCCTTATAGGGATTCGTCTGTTTCACCCGCACCACCTGTGTGCCCACATGCTGCGGCATGAGCATCTGCACGTAGTAGGAGGGCGTGCCCATCACCCGGTGCGAATTGAAGCGAATCATGTCGGGGCGCCACTTGGCGTCGTTCTCGTTGACGAAGATGGGTGCGTAGGAGTTCAGGGGCACGATGTCGGAGTTGTTCTCCATGCCCATCATGTAGACGGCCTCGCCCAGTGCGGCGTTCATGTTGCCCAGGTCGCCGAAGCCGCTGGTCACGGCATATTCGCCGACGTAGATTTTCGGGCCGCGTCGGTCGTAGCTGTCGTATTTATGGAAGGCCTCGGTGAACCAGGCGGGGTTGCGGTAGTAGTGCTCGTCGAGCAGGTCCACGGCGTAGCTGCTCTCCCATTTGGGGTTGTCGTCGCCCCAGGCCACGACGTTGCCGATGAGCTTGATGTCAGGATACTTGGCGCGGATGGCCTGGCGGAACTTCTCGTAGCGGTCGTAGTAGTGGTCGCTCTGCTGGCTCGGGTCGGGCTGGTTGTTCTCGTTGCCGATTTCGAGGTATTCGATGTTGAAAGGCTCTGGATGACCATACTTTGCACGCAGGGCGCCATACTTCGTGGTGACGTCGCCGTTGGCATACTCCAGGGCGGCGAGCGTCTCGTCAATCCAGGGCTGGATGCTGTCGACGTGCGTCATGCCGCCGTGCCATAGGCCCACGTTGACCACGTAGAGGGGCTTGGCACCGAGGTCCTCAGCCAGCTGCAGGTATTCGTGGAAGCCGATGCCGTCAGTGGTGCGATAGCCCCAGTTGACGTTCCAGTGCCCCTCGCGCTCCTCGATGGGGCCGATGGTGCGCTCCCATCGGAACGCATTGTCGGGGCTCTCCTGTCCCTCGACGAAGCAGCCGCCGGGGAAGCGCATGAACTTCGGGTGCATCTCGTAGAGCATCGAGGCCAGGTCGGGGCGCATGCCGTTCTCACGGTTGCGGAAGGTCGGGGGGAAGAGGCTGACCACATCCAGGTTGAGCGTGCCGACACCGTCGAAGACGAGGGCGAACTGTGCCTGCGGGTCGTTGCCGTCGGCCGTCAGTTTTGCTTCGTATTTAGTCCAATTTTTGCCGATTCCATCGCATTTTACTTCCGTCTCGGCGTATATTTCGGCTCCCTGTTTGTCGCAGAGCGTCGCCTTCACCGTGCCCTTGTATTTGCCTTTGGCCCAAAAGGAGAGGCGGTAGGTGCGGCCCTGCACGGCGTTGATGCCCCAGAAACCCTCGTTGACCAGGCAGACGGGCTGCCCGGGCGTGGCCACGATGTTGAGCTGCAGGGCGTTGTGCTGCACGCTGTTCAGCAGGGGCTGCTTCTTCGTGGGCTGTATGAGCTTCATCTCGAGCTGCGACGGGGCCGCGGCAAACGTTGACCAGCCCTGCAGGTCGGCGGGCTTGCCGAAGCGCGGGCCGTCCTCGAACGAGCGGTTGCGGATGAGCTCGGCGTAGAGGCCGCCGTCAGCCGCATGGTTGATGTCCTCGAAGAAGATGCCGTAGTGCGTCGGGCTGATTTGCGGTCCGCGCTGCCGGGCGTCGATGTCGATAGCCACTTGGCCTTGAGCCGTCAGGGAGAGTGCCGCCAGGGCGGTCAGGATGATTGTCTTAGTTTTCATTTCGTGTATAGTTTGTATTTATATGGAATGCGTAGATTGGTTAGGAAGTGCAAAGATAATACATTTTTTTTATTCGGCCAAAAGAATGACGGAAAAATAGGTTGACGAAGGTGTAGAATGTAAAAATATTTCGCAATCTTTTGCCTTGTGATTAGAATTGCTTGATTATCAGCCGTTTACTCATGCGTATTAAAAAAGCGGTGCTTTTTGATGAGTAAAGTACCGCTTTTTGGATAGTAAAGTACCGCTTTACTCATCGAAAAGTACCGCTTTTTGTTCCGGCAACGGCGAAATGTAAAATTATTTCGCAAAATATGTCGTGGCTTGCCGGCTCAGGGCATTTCAATCATGCGCAGCGTGTAAGGAGGCAGCAGGGTGGGGGCGGCCGGGGTGGTGGGGATGACGGTGGCGTGACGGTCCTGGATGTCCTTTCCGCTGAGGTCGTGACACTTGACGCCAGCGGGAATTCTGATGCCCTCCACCTTGACGTCGAGCGCCACGGGCAGGGCGTTGACGAGTTTCAGGTAGCTGCGGCCCGTCTTGGAATTGCGCACCAGACTGGCCCCGACGCGATGCTGCAGCCGTTCGTCGGCCGTGGTGCATCGCGTGTCGACATAGCGGTCGCCGCTGCCGACGGAGAACAGGCGCTGCACCTCGTAGGCCGGCGTCGTGCGCACCTCGGTGTTCGAGAAGTAAATCATGTTCGGGTTCCAGTTCGAATGCCCGTCCTTGCAGAGCATCGGCGCGTAGGACGTCATCTCCACCACGTCGCCGTTGCGCTCGATGTCGGTCAGGTAGAGCGCCTCGGCCAGGGCGGTCTCCAGGTTCGGGCGCTTCTCCTTGGTTGAGGCGGCCCACTCGCCGAGGTAGACCTTCGTGCCCTGTCGGTCGTAGTGGTCATAATAGTCGCGGTGGTGGAGGAACCATCCCGTCGACTCATAGTAGTGCTCGTCGGTCATAAACTGCAGGCCGGGGTGGCGGCGGCAGAGGTCCCAGCCCTCGATGTAGTCGGCCGAGGGGGTGTGGAAGGGGCCTACGGTGCCGCAGACCTTGATTTCCGGGTGGCGCTCGCGCAGGGCCTGGCATATCATGACGTAGCGCTCCTCGAAGGTTGTCGAGATGATGTCCTCATTGCCTATGCCGATATACTTCAGGTTGAAGGGCTCCGGGTGGCCGGCCTCGGCGCGCTTGGCCGCCCATTCGTTGGTCGCGGGGTCGGCGTTGGCCCAGTCGATGAGGTTGCACAGCTCGTCGATGTAAGCGCCCATCTGTTCCATCGGGATGCCGCCCTGCTGTCCGGCATAGCCCCCGGCATTGGCAGCCGAGTTCTGGCAGGGCACCCCGGCGGCCAGCACGGGCAGCGGCTCGGCGCCGATGTCCTCGCAGAAGAGGAAATACTCATAGAATCCGAGGCCGCGCGTCTGGTGGTAGTGCCAGATGTTGAAGTCGGGGCGGCGGTCCTGCAGCGGGCCGATGGTCTCATGCCAGTGGTAGATGTTGTCGAGGCCCTGCCCGTGGCTCATGCAGCCGCCGGGGAAGCGCACGAACTTGGGGTGCAGGGCGGCGATGGCCTCGGCCAGGTCGCGCCGCAGGCCGTTCTTATGCTGGCGGAACGTCTCGCGGGGGAAGAGCGACACCATGTCGACGGCCACCTGCTGCCGGCCCTCGGGGATAATCGCGAGGCGGGCGTTGGCGGCTGAGCGCGTGGGGGTCAGGGTGGCCTCATAGCGGCGCCAGTCGGCGCCCTTGGCCTTGATGGTGGCTTGGGCGACGACGGTGTCGCCGCCAACGAGCAAGGCGATGCGCAGGGTCTTGCGGCCGCGGACGTAGATGGAGAAGTCGTACTTCTGGCCCTGCTCGATGGCGATGCCGTCCCAGCCCTCGTTCCAGAGCGTGTCCTGCGCGATGAGGGCATGGTGCGGGTTGTTGGCGCTCAGCGGCTGTTCGGTGCTGACGGCGATGGGGCGGGCGGCGTGCCAGGCCGTGGTGGCGCTCCATTCGCGGCGGTCGCGCGGGGAGTATTCAAAGTCGCGGTTCTGGATGAGCTCAGCGTAGAGTCCGCCGTCGGCCGCGTAGCTGATGTCCTCGAAGAAGATGCCGATGAGCTGGTCGCTGATGGCCTTCTCTTTCTGAAGGTCTACACGGAGCGTGGCCTCGGCGGTCGACGTCAGCCAGTTGAGGTGCTTGCCGTCGTCGTGCATACGCTCGGCCGACAGCTGGGCGTCGGCGTCGTTTTTGGCGAAAAAAGAGCGAATTTTGCCCATTTCATCGGTGCTGACCGTGAACAGCTGCCCCTCGCATTGCTTGCCGTCAACGGTCTGGCGACTGACGGTCTTCAAGGCGGCAATGACCTCCTGCACGTCGGTCACGGGCTGGCAGGCCGAGAAGTGGCGGAAGTCGGCTGAGGCCAGGGTGCGATAGTGCTGGCCGCCGGCCGTGAAGAGAATCTCGAAGCCGTCGCCAGCGGGCCGCACCACCGGGGCAAGGCACTGGCTCGTCTGCATGCGCGGATAGTCCTGGGGGCGCCAGTGCACCAGGTCGGCGCTATAGGCAGCGGCAAAGCAGGGCGCATGGTCGTTGACCTGGAACACCAGTCGCCACGTGCCGTCAGCAGCGCGGCAGAGCGAAGGCTGATACATGCGCTTCTCGGCCCCCCAGGGACCGTAGTCGCTTGCGCAGAGCTGTCCCAGGTGCTGCCACTGGCCGTCGTCGCTGACGGCGATGTGCAGACCGGCCCGCTCGTCGGGCGAATAGATGAATAACGTGTCGTTGCGGGAAGCTGCCTGTGTCGTAATCGACGACACGAGAAGCAGGGACAGGGAAATGAGTAGTCGTAGCTTCATGTTCTGAGGTGTTTGTTTTAGTTTGAGTGCAAAGGTACGAAAAAACACGGGAAGTGCAAAAGATGTGCCGTCATTTTTTTTTACGTCAGGGCGAACTCGAAGCGGTGCGCCTCGCCGAGACGCCACTGGGCCAGACCGTAGCGGCAGAGACGGGCCAGGAGCGTCACCACCCGCTGGCGCGGCAGTCGCGAACGGCGCACCAGCGGGTTCAGCTGCTGCCAGGGCTGCGGCGCCGCTGCGAGCGCACTGATGAGCCGCCGCTCGTCGTCGCCTTAGGTGAAGGTCTGTCCGGCGGTCGCCTGCTCCTGTCGCCAGATGCTGAGGTGGACGGGCGACGCCACGATGTTCTCGTCGGCGATGCGGATGTAGGCACGGCTGCGGCCCTCCTCGTCGAGCGCACTGACCGGACGCCGCTCCGCCTTGGGCACCGTGGCCACGACGATGGTGCGCCCTTCGGCGTGGAAGGTGTCGAAACGGATGCTGGCCTGCGGTCGGCAATAGCGCCACGCCGCCTGGTGCATCATGTAGATTTCCTCCTCAGAACGCACACCCGACAGGTGGCCGTCGTCGCGCACGCCGATGAGCAGGCGTCCGCCGTCGGTGTTGGCAAAGGCCGACACCGAGCGGGCCAGCTTCACGGCGTCGGCCACGCGGTATTTGAAGTCCTGTTGCTGGTGCTCGCCCTCGCGAATCAGACTCAGCAGGTATTGACGGTCGGTCATCTTGGATGGTCGTGTTCGGATTGTTTGCTGCAAAATTACGAAATAATCTCCCGAATAAAGCCGTATGGATGGAAAAAAAACCGGAAAATACTTGTTTTTTAGAAAATAATGTTTACCTTTGCACCGCAAACTAACCATACATATTTAATTACGCGAGAGATGAGACGTCTTTTCACTGTGCTGCTGACGGCTATGGTCATGCTGGCAACTCAGGCACAGACTGACTACGACCCAATGGATTTTGGCGCACATGGCGACGGTATCAGTGATGATGCTGCGGCCCTGCAGAAGGCTATTGACAAATGCTCGCTCGAGGGCGGCGGGCGCGTGCTGCTGCGCCGCGGCCATACGTTCCTCTGCGGCCCCGTTGAGCTGAAGTCGAACGTAGAGCTTCATCTTGAAGCCACGGCAACCCTCCTGTGCAATCCCGATGAAAAAATCTATCAGCTGAGTGCCTTCCGCGACAACCGAGGCGAGGGCATGCTATGGCTATGGGCCGACGGTGCCGACAACATGAGCATCACCGGGCGCGGCACCATACATGGCAACGGCATACGCTTCATGGGGGCGGAGCTCAGCGACTCCTACGAGCTGAAACCGCTGGCCGACCCGACCTTCGACCCGAGGCCCCATGTGCTGACGTTCTACGCCTGTCGGAATCTCACGATTCGTGACGTGACCATCAAGGAGGGCGCCTACTGGACCGTCCACCTCGTAGGCTGCGACGACGCCGTGATTGACGGCATCCGACTGCTTAACAACCTGAAGATTCGAAACGGCGACGGCATAGACCTCGACCACTCGCGCAACGTCAGGATTTCCAATTGCCACATCACCTCGGGCGACGACTGCATCTGCCTGAAGAACCGCCGGGAGTTTGAACAATACGGTCCCTGCCGCGACATCGTCGTGACGAACTGCACCATGTCGTCGCGCTCATGCGCCATCAAGATTGGCTCGGAGAACATGGACAGCATCTGCAACGTCCTCTTCGACAACTGCATCATCACCGGCTCGAACCGAGGACTCGGCATACAGAACCGCGACGAGGGCACCGTCACCAATGTCGTCTTCTCGAACATACACATGGAACTGACGCTCTGGAGCGACGTCTGGTGGGGCAAGGCCGAGCCGATTTACGTCACCTCATACCCCCGTGCCGACGGTAACCACAAGGACGCCAACTGGCGATTCCCCAAGGGCGAGACACAGGGTCGCTGCGGCAACGTGAGCAATATCTGGTTCAACAACATCACCGCCGTCAGCGAGAATGCATGCTTCCTCGGTGCTGACCGCGAGGGCCGCGTCACTGGCATTCACTTCAACAATGTCTGCATTGACCTGCGCCAGCCCAAGGACCTGCGCCGGGCCACCATGGACAAGCGCCCCTGCAAGGGCGACGGCTTCATCTTCGCCGACTACGCTGACCTGCGCCAGATGCCCCTCCCCCTGGTCACTGAGAATTGCCAGAATCAAATCATGGGTCCTCTGGGTCCCATTAGTCCCATAAGCCCCATAAGTCCAAATAATAATCACCCAAATAATTAACCCTTAAAAAAACATTTATGCGAAACGTAAAACAGAACTTTGGCCGCGTGCTGTCGCTCGCCATGCTCCTGATGATGACAACCATCGCCTGGGCACAGCAGCGCATCACCGGCACTGTCATCGACCAGAAGGGCGAAGCCCTCATCGGCGTGAGCGTTGTGGAAGCCGGAACTTCTAACGGCACTACCACCAACATCGACGGACGCTTCACTCTCAACGTGAAGCAGGGAGCCCGTCTGAATGTCAGCTTCATCGGCTACAACACGCAGACCGTATCCGCTCGTGACGGCATGTCCGTCGTCATGCAGGAGAACAACCAGCTTCTCGACGAGGTCGTCGTAGTCGGTTACGGCACCATGCGCCGTAAGGACGTCACCTCCAGTATCACCACCGTACAGGCCAAGGACCTCAACCAGGGTGTCTATACCACGCCCGCTGAACTCCTTCAGGGTAAGGTCCCCGGACTGACCATCACCAACACCAGCGACCCGAACGGCTCGGGAAGTATTGCACTGCGCGGTGCATCTTCACTGCGTGAGGGTGCTGCCATGGAGCCCTACTACGTGGTCGATGGCATCCCTGGCGTTGACCTCTCGTTAATCTCACCCGACGACATTGAGTCTATCGACGTGCTACGCGATGCCTCTGCCACCGCCATCTATGGTTCGAAGGCCGCCAACGGCGTCATCATTGTCACGACCAAGAAAGGAAACAAGACCGGCAAGACGAATGTTAACTACAACGGATATGTGGCATTCGACCATTCACTGAAGACTCTGGATATGATGTCAGCCAGCCAACTCATTGATTATGCCAATGCCAACGGCATAACCCTAGCTGGCGCCACTAATCCTGCTAACACTGACTGGCAGGACGAGGTGATGCGCACCGGCATCAGCCACAACCATAACGTCAGCATTAACGGCGGTTACGGCAAGACTTCATATAGCGCCTCGCTTAACTATATGAACCGTGAGGGCATCATGCGCGGCACTGACATGGAACGTATGAACGTCCGTTCATTCCTCCAGACCGCTATCCTGAAGGACCACCTCGACCTCTCCATCAGTGTCAATGCATCGACGGGTGAATTCAATACCGTCGCCATGGGCTACGATGGCAACCACGCCGGACAGAGCCTTATTGAGCAGATGTACACCTATTCTCCGCTGGTGCCTGTCCGCAATGCCGACGGCTCATGGTATGAGAATACCACGATTTCGCAGAAC
>JAEEGL015729368.1_pt1 | contig 16137 bp, 23 predicted proteins | sample 9134231 | NCBI WGS metagenome assembly JAEEGL01 (sample SAMN16246548, study PRJNA631951) | gut metagenome | biome: gut microbiome; feature: rumen; material: fiber-attached | host: Bos | place: Iran: Karaj | collected 2018-10
CCCAAAGGTTAGCGTAGCTTTCCATGTAATCGTCAAGCTTCTGTTCGAGGATTGATGCGTCAAGCATACGGCAGAAGTCTGTCAAACGATAACGGTTGAGAATGACACGGTAACGCTTGTTCGAAATCATGCCGTCCTTGTACATAATCTGCAGCTTGGTGAACTTGTACTTACTACCCTTGACTTCCTGAGGTTCCATGTTCTTCGGGTTATGGTAGACATCAGGGCAATATGTATGGGCCATAAGGGCGAAGTTCTTCTTGTATGCCAGCTCGTTGCCAGCGTCGAAGTCGTTCTTCTGAATAATCTGGTGTCCGTCATACACGACAACCTGAACTTTCTTGCCTTGGTTCTTGCTGAACACCTCGTAGATGTCGTCAAACTTTGCGTAGAAGGAGTCGGTATCACCGTGGGACATTCTTCGTTGCAGGATGTCGCCAGTGATGTCGTAACCCCATTCCGTAGCCTTTTCAACATCGTCGAAGTCCACGTTAGCTTCGTTCCAGAAGATTTCACCGCAGTAGTCTGGGTTAATCTTCGGGGAGTAACCGAACGTGTTGATGAACCTCTGGTCCTTGGACAGGTCGTTATTGATGTACTCGGCAAGGTGCTTACAGGTGTACTTGATGAGCCTCTGGCCGTAACCAGTAATTGACGCAGCATTGTCGATATCGTAGAATGCGAAGAACGGAGTACCGAGCAAACCGTACAGGGAGTTACCGAGCACCTTGTACACCTTCTGCATCATGTCGTATATTTCCATCAGTTCTTCGTTACCGTCCTTTTCGGCCTGCTTCTTCTTAATCTTCAGTTCGGCACGACCGTTGAACAGCTTTCTAGTAACCTGAGGAACGATACCTTCCACATCCTTTCGGTAGAACACCTGATACTGACCGTTGTGCGTCCACGGCGACCTGATGAGGACCTTCTTTTCCTCCTCGGTCAGCACATAGTCGATAGGCTTGATAACCTTGGTTTCAGGGCTGATGTTGAATGTCATCATGATTGACGGATAAAGGCTTCGGTAGTCATACGACACCTCTATCTTGTAGAATCCAGGGACTGAATACACGAAGGCGCCTGGGTATTCCTCCTTTGCAGTAGGCCTGTATACGGGGAACACCATGTGCTGCTTGTGAAGGTGGTTCAGGACGAAGCCCACCATCATCTTCTTGGATTCGAACACCGATGTAATAGGGACACGAGCCTCCGCCGATGACATGAGGGCAAGGTCGAACATCTTTTTCTTGTTCTGGATTTTTCTACACAGGACACCGTCTATCACGTTATAGTAGCCGAACATCGACGGGTAAGTTTTCCACGACAGGTATCCATCAGGAAGCGGAGCCTTGTTCTCGCCCACTTCCTTTTCTGCGATGTAATCGAGTTTGTAGCTCGGCTCTTCGGAGAAAGTGTACTTCTTGTAGAGGAGGTAGAAGTCCATGACTTCCGTACCAGCGATATGAAGCTCTTTCTTCTTCTCGTCGAAGTAAGCCCTTTCGGTTCCTTCGGGCATTCTCGACATGAGTTTGAGAGGGATGCCAAGCTTCTTTGCACGGCGGTAAATGAACTCAGTATCGTATGCGAAGTTCCAACCAGAGAGGATATCTACGTTATGCTCCCTGATGTAGTTGAAAGTGCCAGTCAGGAGTTCCGCTTCGGTTGCACACTTGACATAGGTACAGTTCAAATCCTTGTACTTTCCAAGGGTCGCATCGTCAACTTCGAGGGTTCCGAACTGGACGGAATAATCGGCAAAGTTAAGGATAATCAGGTTAATCGGGTATTCGGCCAACCAAGGGACAGGAAACCTACCCTCGGTCGAGACTTCGATATCAAGGAAGCAAAGGTTCATGTCCTTGATTTTCGGCGGCTCAATGTCGTAGCCTTCGTACTGCTGTTGCAGGAAGCGGCATCGGGGGTCAATGTCAATCTCGTTGAAATGGTTTGCTGAACCCTGATACTGTCTCTTGATTTCCTTTTCTTCGTTATGTGAAAGGTAAAATTCGTAAACGTCGTTTCCGAAGATGTCCTTCATCCCGCACTCTACGGCCCCGTATTCACCAAGTCTGTTCGTATAGGAACGGTGCCTGACTGGTAACACTTCTCTCGTGCCGTCAACATACCACATGTACATCTGGTCATTGGCCGTATCGTGGTAAATCGTGGACCACATCTTCTTCTTTGGCAATTCTACTGTCTCGCTCATGCTGTACCTATTTAATTAACTATATTGCGAACAAGCTAACTACATCAAGATAAATATAACCACTGTTCCCCTAAAAGTCAAGGGTCTTTTTTAATGCAGCTCATAATCTCCTTGCAACGCATAATCCTTCGGCGTGGAACCCATTTCGGAGGGTTGCTCCCGTCAGCCGTGCATATCCACAGCATGTTGTCAACGGGGATTTCCCTCGGCTTCGGTATCTCGTCGAAAATCATGTCCGAAAAGATGATGATGCCCGAATATTTCCTCACAAGTTTATTATCCCTGAGCATGTCGAATACGCACTGCGGGTTCGTACCCCCACGGCCCGTAACATCGAAGCTCTTGCGGGAACTACCTGGCTTGAAAGTCGTAGGCAGGGTGCATTTGCAGTCCCACCACGAAAAGTCTATCTTGGCCCCAGTGGCAATCTTGGCTATCAAACAGCCCGCATCGGACAGGTCTTCATCGGACATCGAACCCGAAGAGTCTGCAGCAAGGAGCAGCTTGCAGTCGTAAACGGAACGCTGACCGGGAAACAGCAGGTTGTAACGCCTGTTCTGCCTCGTCCTCGTCGATTCCGTACGCTGTGAGACCACCGTGCCTACGAACGAACGGATGATGCGCCTGTGGTCAACGGGAGGCTTCTGTGCGGCCAGAATCTTCATCAGGATGTCACCAGCGCTCAGACCCCAGCTAGTACCCGCAAAACCGCCGTTTTCTTCCAGATGCTTCGTCTCAAAGGCGATGTCGCTCGCTATTGTCTCGTTAGGAGTCCAGTTGTCCGAACGGGTCCCGTCACAGAAGTAGGCTTCTAGGGCTTCCTGCGGGGTTGCTGGCCCTTCGCTGTTCTCACCCTCGCCATCGCCGCTGTCCGAATCTTCGTCGCCCTCGCCGCCACCAGACTGGTTTGCAGCCCGTTCCATCCACATCGCCACCTTCTCGTGGTAATCGCAGTCGTCATCCCATTCCTTTCCCGTCTCGTTCTTGTACAGGAGCTTTCCCTGCTCGTAGTAGATGCTGGCCTTGCTCTTGTCGAGAGCGTCAGGGAAAGATGTTCCCGTCAGGGTAAGGCACCCCCTCGCCATAGAGTAGCAGATGATGTCGCTCGAAAGGAGGTTGAACCTGTTGTCAACGGCACGTTTTGTAACGTGGTGCAGGGCGATGCGGGAAGCCTCTATGTAGAGAATCTTCGCAAGGTCGCTCAGGTCCACCATCTCGGCCCAACGGCTGTTCACGACAAGGTAAAGGTGACCTGGCAGGTGTGCGTCAATCATCAGCGTCTTCGTCCTGTCATCCTCGACAAGAGGTTCCGCCATGTTGATGTAGCACAGGGCTGGAGCGTTCACCGACCCCAGAATCGTCTTTGCCTGTTCTATCTTGTATAAAGCCGACATTAGTTAACCTGATTGAACTCGCTGAAACTTGCTTTCAGCATTTCCTTCTTCTCTGCACCGACATGTTCCCTGAGGAGGGAAAGCCAGTTGGCCTTGTTCTCTGAAATCTGGAATACAAGGTGTATCAGGTGGAAGTTGTACATCTGTGCCCGTATCTCGGGCTGGACGGCAAAGTAGAAATACCAGAAATTCAGCGACATTTCCTTCGACTGCTTTCCTTTGTCGTACGCCTCGTCCATCTTTGCGATAACCCCGTCGCTCAACTTAGTAAGCTGCGGAACGCTCATTCCGTCGATGATTCCCTTGTATTTCGCCCAGTCGCTTTCCTTCGCTTTAAGAACCATTTCAGCATCGAGGGTGTTGCCATGCTTCCTGAACCATTCAGTGAAGGTCTTTGCCATGTCAGGGCCAAGGGTGGAAGTTGCGTCTATCAGCAGGGTTTCCATGCCGCCCGCAACAGGGTTTCCATAGGCATCGACATAATCCCCCGCCTTGTACGCATTGTCGAAAAGACGGGCGAAGTTTTCCCAAGAACGTGGGTTGGCAGTGTTTTCATCCTCGGGGTCAAGCTCTGTGTCATCCACGTACAGGGCGCTGTTGTGACCCGAAATGAAACGGCAAACGATTTGGTTGATACCAGCGCTTTCAGCCCATTTGACCCAATAGTTTGCATCAACTTCGACACGGTAACGGGCGAAGCGGGTGTACAGCGCACGGTTAAGCGGCATGACTTGGTTGGAGTCAACATTGGACGGGTTGATAGCGAGGACGACACGGGAGCCTTCTGGAAGTGTAAACCCGTTGAATGACTGTTCGGGAGAACACAGCTTCATCAAGGCTGCAATGATTTCCCCCTTGGCCCTGTTGATTTCGTCGATGAATACCAGCTTTGGCTTGTCGCCATCCATCCAGTCAGGTTTCGTATGGTGGTGGACATGGTTCTCGATTTCAAGCAAGCCGATAAGGTCGCCAGAGTCGCCAGACTGAGAACAGTCAAGTACGACAAGCTCCAGTTTCAGAATCCTTGCTAGCGAACGGCAGAACTGGGTCTTTCCGATACCAGGGGGTCCGATAAGCAAGGCAGGAGTCTTGCACCATAAACGAGTGATTCTCTTTTCAATAACACCAAACTGCATTCAAATATCCTTGACGGCCTGCTCCCGCCGTCGTCATTAAATTATCTTATTTTTCGAATTTTCGACAGGTTCAATCATGTAAGGGTTAACACAGACCCCGAAAACCGATGGCCTCACGTAATACCGCTTGTCGATTAGAATAGGCTGGTCCGAACCGTGCTTGCACCATGTTATGTAACTCGATTGAATTAGATGCTGGGTAAACAGGAGGAACTTGACCCCGCTGAAATAGGTTGCGAGAACATAGGTGAGAACGGTCTGGTCAAGCCTTGCGGACGAGCAGTCAACACCAGTCAGTTTCAGGAAGGACCATGTGATTTCGTCGATTATGTTCACAATCTTGACATTCTGGCGTATGATTACTCCAGACTGGAACAATACGGACTTGTTGAAACCCGTCTTGCCGAACAGTTTCCGCTGTGCGGTCACTTCCTCTGGTGAAAGCCCACGGGCGGTCTGCCACGCACGGAGTTCATCATAGACATTCGTCCTGTAAGGATGTATGGCAAGCCCGATGTCGGAATTGGAGTTCACGAAGTCGTCGTACAGCTTGTCAAGCGGCTTGTTAATCATCATGCTCGCATCGACATAGATGGAAACCATCGTGTCTGCGAACTCGAAGGTGTGGTAGCGCACGTAGTTCAGAATCCCGATGACATCCTTGATTCCTTCGAGGCAGGGATATTCAGAAATGTGGTGGACATCCCATGTCTTGCTCTTCAGTTTCTTGTTGTCGGTTATCAGCAGGTAATGGACATCTGGCTTCGAGTGCTTGACTTCCCTGACGGGTTCATAATCGTCAAGGATGCACTCGATAACAGTGTACTTGTACACTTTACGAGGAGGCTTGATTTCCTTTGCAGGCTCACTTTTTGGTGGTGTGTCTGCGGAACCTATCAGATGCCTCAGTAGCGACTTCAATCCATTTGCCATCGGTAAGAAGACCCTTCACAGTTTCAATCATGTTGTTATAGGAGGAATACACCACAGAGTCGCCAGCATAGTTGTCGTTCTTGGACGGTTCGCTGACGATGCACTTCCCGTTGATTAGCGGGTAGAACATGCGGACGATTTCCTGGCACTGGTACTGCGGGAAAGCGTGGATGTTCAGGATAATCTTGGAATGGGCGATAAGGAAGTCAAGTGCGGGGCCAGTAACGCCTGTTGCCGTAATGATTGCCCAGTTGCGGTGTGCCGCCCTCATCTCGCCTATCAGCTTGTTCCTTCTCGGGGTTTCCTCGCCGTAGAACAGGACATCGTACAGCATTTCCTCTGGTTTCACCTGTTCCAGCTTCTTCAAGGACTCGACCCACTTAATCGGATGGTAGCTGGCCCTGTACCCAAGAACGTCGGAGAAGAACTTGATGTTCTCCAAGTTGTAGTCCCAAATCTCGTCGGCCCGCATGAACCATCCCCTCGTATTGGAGTTCACCCAAGGGCTTCCAACATAGAGCTGCTCCAAGTTGTAAACCACTAGCTTGTAATCGGGATGCTTCTTTTTCAGGACAAGCGCTTCGGAACACTGCATTATGTTGTAGCCGAGGACGACCATTACTTTCTCGTACTTCGGCTTGTCGCACAGTTCCTTTAACATAGCCTTGACCTGTTTGAACACAAACGGGTGCGGGTCAATTATAATCATAAATCAAATCCTGTTTAAAATGCACGTAATCAGCTAAAATATAACCAAAATTTCCGAATTTGGCAAGGCATCCTACCATTCTTCTTTCGGCATCGGCTGGAACGGGCAGGCATCGGCCTTGATGTCTGGGTTATAACACTCGGCTTTGATAGCAGGGTTATAACATTCCGCCTGATACACGGGGTTGTGACCTTCGGCTTGGAAAACTGATTTCAATTTGGGTTCGTTAGATTCGTACGGAAGCATGATTTTCCCCTTGACAAAAATACATCATTAAAATATATTTATGTCATCCCGAAACACAATAAAAAGGAGTTTCCGATGTGCTCGCTTGAAAATGCTATTGAAACAATGGATAAGAGCGTCCTTGTTTCCCACGAAGTGTTTAAAATCCTTGTTGACGAATACCGTAATGCCCATACGGAAGACGCAGTAACCGCCTTGCTCGACAATCAGGACATTGGTGTGGCTACCGAGGGCGAAATCATCACCTTGCTGAAATCTGCCAGAATTGAAACAGAGCAGCTTAAAGAGCATATCCTCGCCTTGCAGGGTTCTGCCAACGCTTTCCAAGTCAGCAAGTGCGAGTCGTGCAAGGAATCCCAGAGGGCCGACAAGGAACTGGACGAGTTAAACAAGTTGGTGGACAAGTACAACAACTTGGCACACATGTACAACGACCTCGAAGCAAGGAAGTCGTCTATCCCAGTTCACCACTTCCCCGAAGAAACCCCAGTTATCCCAGAAGGGGAACCATGCGTTGGATTGTACCTCCTTTCCGAAGACAAGCCGCTGAAGAACGTGAATGACCACAGCACGCTCTACAATTTCGAGATTGAGGGCGCCTTCCGTCCAGGTAACAAGCCGTGCTACTTCATCTACACGAAGGATGTACTCGACGCTCTCAACAAGGCCGCATTGTCCCACTTCAAGCGCATCTCTTACTGCCCGTCGTGCGGGGCACCAATTTCTACACAAGAACCGTGCAAAACCTACGAAGATGTAGTGAAGAGGGAAGGCTAATATGTTGGACGAAGAAAGTTACTACGATTTTGACCTGACCAAGGATTGGGGCAAGCAGCTTAAAGAAGCCTACATGTTCTGCCAGTGGATTAAGAAGGATATCGTCAAGGAACTGATTTACAACCGTGAATCAGACCTCGTTATCGAACCGTCGGACATTGGTAAATGGTATATAGCCCTGTTCCCATGCGGAAAGATGTTCTATGGCGTAGACTGCAGGGTGGACCCGTCGGACAGCAGCAAATTCATCTATTCCGACTGCTTGCCAAAGCGGTATGTGAAGGAAGATGACCAGTTCAAGGAAGTGCTCGCATTGGACATGGATAACGTCGTCTCTATGGATGTCGAGGACGACAAAGACCTTGAAGAGTTGTGCGAATATGTTGACAAAATAATGGGGTATAAATAATGAAATTCTATTTCATCAGACATGCACCGACTTCGGCCAACCTATCGGGTTCGATGGTTGCTGGGTACGAAAACACCGATATCAACCTCTATGACAAGCCAGACGACTGGGAAGAGCGTGTCGGCAAGTTCATTCCAGAGGCTGACAGGAAGGTTATCGTCAGCTCCCCGACCAAGCGTTGCATCAGCACGGCGAAACTGCTTTTCGACCGTCTCCCGACCGAAGTGACCACGAGCCTAGGCGAATTCGATTGCAAGGCTCTCGGGAACAAGAAGTTCTGGGAGATTACGGAACAGGAGTTCAACAAGCTGGTATTCCTCCCCGCTTCCACGATGGAGAAACGGGCGAAAATCGTGCTGCACGACATGGGCAACGACATCCGTCACGAGAACAGCACGAACGCCGTAATAGCAATTTCGCACGGGATGCTAATCCGCTATATCTATCATTACGTGAACGGTAATGCGGGCATCAGTGCATACGACATCATCAACTCTAAGGGGTTTCCCTTCTCTAACCTTGACTTGCTCATCGTTGACACGGTGAAGAGAACGGTGGAAGTCCATCATTACAAAGAACCCATCAATCACAAATAAGGAGATAAATATGGGAGTCGATTTCAAGTGGGGAGGCAGTGCGTCTTACCCGAGATACTACAAAGAAGTGGAAGAAATTGCGACCAAGTGCTTCGGTGCGAAACTGACCGAACAGTTCGTCAAGGACGAGTCAAAGGTGACGAAGAGCCTTCTCAACCCGACCTACATGTTCGGTGAAGTGAATGAACGTGACGACAAGTTCATCTTCCCCGAAGGAACGCCAGACATTATTGTCCGTTTCTGCAAGAAGCCCGTGGAAGAACCCTACGATGCAAAGGCGTTGTGGGAGGAGTTCTCGAAGCACCCCGAAATTCAGGAGATTTCGGACCAGATTTGGGACGAAGTTAAGACCTGTGCCGACTATGGCGAACTTTACGAAGTCAGCTAGGGTTCGGAGGAAATATGTCAATAACAGTAGTTGTAGCAGCGTCGATAGTGGCAAGCATCATCGTTGGTGTCATCTTGGTCAAGCGTGACAACAAGACGGCATTCCACCGTCTCCGTGAAGCGGTGAAGAGCTGGGACGTTTATGAAATCCGCAGGAGTGAAAAATTGTTCGGCTCGTTCTGGGATAGCGACCGTCCCGTTTTTGTAGTCCGTGCGGCAAGCCCAAAACACGCAATGGAACGCTATTTCCGTCGATACAGACGAAAGTACAACGAATACCATGACTACGACAACAAGATACTCCGTGAGACCACTTATGGCTGGGGTGTCTTCCAGGTGAAGAACACCCGCAGTGAATGGAAAACGTACTATAAATAAAAGGCTATGGCCACCCAAAGGGTTGCCGAAAAGAATAAAATGAACTATCAAGAATTAACCCAAGAAGAAATCCTGTGCTGGTATGACGGCCCGTTGATTGAAACCCTCAGGGACACTGACGGCGATGTCTATATCGCATACAACGACATCCCAAATGAGATTCTTGCCAAAGTCAGCAATGAACTGCTGATTAAGATGATTAAGAACCAGATATCAATTTCAGAGTGTTTCAGGGCTAGCTCGAATAAATGGAAATGGGACACCGAAAAGCGAGACTATATAGAAATCCCAGAGTTCAATCCAGATGACTTGCTTGACGATACGGTCTATTTCAAAGATATCTGTTATTTTGAACATGACAAGAATTATCTTAACACACTAGAAAACAAGGAGTTAATATGAACAGCATAGAAAAACTTAAAGCATACCAAGATTCACAGAAGATTGTCAACGAAGTAGAAAACGAACTTGACAATATGGTAGATGCATTTTTTGCCGATTGCAGGGGCTCTTGGTTTTATAGAGACTTGGAATATGATGGGCTTATTACCGAAGGTTCCATACCCAAAATTATAAAGCTTTGCGTAGAAGAAGTCATTATGGGCGAGGGCGAATATTATACTTTCCCTGTCCCGAGTTCCATCATCAGGGAGTACCTTGACGGCGACAAGGAAGAAGCTGCCAAGGAGTTCCAGAAGTGGCACAAGGAATACTGGGAACAGAAGAAGCGTGAAGAGGAAGAGGCTAAACGCCGTGAAAAGGAAGCCCTCGCAAAGGCACAAGAAGAAGACGAGTACAAGAAGTATCTCCAATTGAAGGAGAAATTTGAAAAATGAACGTCTGTGACCGTTGCCGTCGCTACGCAACATCCTGTTGCCGATACTGCTTGTATTTCAGCGAAATCTACGGAAGCATCACTGGGGAATACTATGGCGAACAGGTTTCCGACGAGGAAGCCTACCGAACGCTAAACGAGATGTACCCAGAGGATTTCCACAGCCCGTTCGTAACCATGATGATTCGGGCCTACCGTTTCGTATCACGTGTTCTCATGCCGTTCCTGCTCTACGAGAAGTGGAACAGGCCGAGGCAATACGTGAAGGGAAAGTATTACCCACCTTTCAGGTTAAGCCAGAAAGAGCTAACGTCAATTTTACTTGTCAACAAGGACACAACGTTGCCATGTTAGGTATAAACTGTAGGGGAAACAATTTTGGATTCCCCTATGCAACCACTGTACGAATATGTATGCCACTTGAAAGGCCACCGCAACTCAAAGGGCGAACTGGCCGAGTGGGTAATCAAGAGCCACGAAACAGGTGAAATCCTGTCTTCGCACAAATCCGAGAAAAAGGCGAAAGAACACCTGCAACAGATGCACATCTTCAAAGAGGCGGCAGATGGTTTCACCTCGAATTCGAAAGGTGATAAACTATTTGGTGAATCCACCTATGGTACAGATATGGATAAGAGAGTACAGATTTTCATGGAAGGCGTAAGCCAGCTCGGACTGAGCAAAAATCAGGTCGATGCAATCGGAAAGATAACAAATGTTTGCATGGAAAGCGTCATGGATGAACCCTCAGAACCCCGTTACGTTTCTCACCTATTTCAGGACGAGGCGGAGCGCAACAATATTGAGAGCATGATAGATGCTGACGGCAATATCGACAATGTGGTAGCCGAATACGGCTTCCTTTTGGACCCGAGCGACCCTGACAACGTCACTGAAGGTATTCCATACATCTTGGAGGGGTCCGACATCATTATCGGAACAAGCGGCCCGTATACCCTTGCATACAACGGAAAAATGGCGGGTTCATATCTGCTGTACAAGAAACTTGATGATGACAGTTCAATCCATGAAGTAAACGACGAAGAACCCGCAGAGTTCTAACCACGTCAGGATATTTAAAAGGCTTCCAACATGATTGGAAGCCTTTCTTTTATGCCTTGGGTGCAAACCCCTTGTATTTGAGATACTTTTCTAGGTCATCAATACGGTTCTGAATGTAGGTGAATACAGGTGTCTTGCCTCCTCCCCATTTTTCACTACAGAATACCTTGCCTTTCTTCCTTGTCGCCTTCAAGGTCATCCGCTTCTCGCTGTCATGTTTAAGCGCTGCATCAAAGGTGACATACTCGCCGCTCATCGTACCGTAGATTGCAGGAATCGAGTAAGTGACGGTGAGTTCGTTGTAGCGACCCTCTCCGTAAGACCTCGGGAAATCATCACGATAGAGGTCGATTTCGAGAACCTTGTCCTGCATGACCACCTTGGACCCCTTAATCTTCGGGAACTTGTAGGGAACCTTGATGGTAACGCTGTCGGCAAAACGGTAGCCGTTGCATTCTATGGTACTGTCCTTGAACAACCCAACAATATTGACATTGTAAAATCTTTTAGCCACGTTTACGACACGCTCGATACTGGCCTTCTTTAACGCATTTTCCTTTGCATTGAGCAGTTCCTTCGCCTTGGTTGATTCTTCCGAGTTGGCAGGATATACAGGGCCACGTTCTCCCCATGTGGTCGCAGAACGCCAGTTCGGGTTTCCACCACGGTTTTTAATGATGGTGTCATAGTGTTCGAACAGGCGTTCCCTGAATCCCTTGCAGATTTCAAGGATTTCATCATAGGTTCCCTCAACATAATGAAACCCGTTGCATCCGTAATAGCTAAGAATGGGTGTGGTTCCTTCCTTTGCCATAGGAAGTATAGCTTGTAATGCGGCATCCAATTCTTTTTCGTACTCGTGGGTATAGTAGCCAAGAGCAAGTTTCGTTGTATCGTTGGAAATGCCAATCCGTACCTCAAACTGGTAATCGTTGAAACTCTTCTTGAAATCCTTCAATGCAGGGTCATATTCCAAGAGAATCAACCCAAATTCCTTATCGATATCGTGTCCAGAACCTTGCCTGAGATAACGGAACTCAACAAAGCACTCAGGCCATCGCTGGTCATTCTTGTCGATGTTGAAATCCTTGAAGAACTTCTTCATGAAGTCCTTGTGAACTTGCTTCCACTGCTCGGGAAGGAGCTGCAGCTTGCCAGTCTTCGCCTCTTCCGTATCGAGCTTTGTTATGGAATGAAGCCAGATGTAGACCTTATCGTACTCCTGTTCCTCGAACCGCTTTCCAGCAAGATAAGCCGCATATACATTGCCGTAAGTCTTTGCCTTGTACACGGTCACGTTAAGTTTGGCATCTTCACCCTCGACCTTGCCGAGATAGTGGACTGTCGCTTCACGGTCTTCAACGTCGATTGAATCCAGTGTGAATTCCTGTTCGATTTTAGAACGGACGCTGCCCATCTTTTGAAGGTATTTCGCCGCCTTGATTAGTTCTTGTCCTTTGTAGGTTTTCATCTTTCTGTTTCCTTAGTCTACTTTCGTTTGATTGTAAATTCCTTCACTACTACGATAGCCGAAGGACTGCTGTTCTTGACTTCCCTTTCGATGAAACGCTCGGCTTCATCAACCGTCCCGAAACGGTATTCAAACGGGCAGGTTCCGTTATAGTAGTAGAAGTAGTTCCAGAAGAACCATCCTTTCTTCTGCGGGTAGAAAAAGACTTGGATTGAACCGTCGTCCTTTTCAATAGTTTCCTTGATAATTCTGAATTGCATCATCAATCCTTTGGTGCATCTGGGAATGGCATCCAGTGTGTCACGCTGTCCGTCTGGATGAGGTTCTCCTTGTGGAACATCCATCCGTAGAAGGTGCTCCAATACCCGATTCCGATGCCATATAGCTTGCTGTACAGGATGCACCATGTGTTGTCGCCGACATTGTCGAGACCAGATGCCTTCCTCCATACTGGCAATCCCTTCTTGATATTCTCGTTTTCGATGCGGAGCCTTTTGACTTCCTCCTGCAGTGCAAAGATGTCCAAGAACGGTACACGTTTCATCGGGGGAGGTGCAGGAGAAGCCTTCTTAGGCTTCTTCAATGGCTTACACTTATTCGGTGCGTTCGTCGTCATTTTAGCCTCCTTGCGGTACAGCGCCAACTTTATGTTCACGTACGCACTTAGCCACAAACTCTTCAAGCTGCTTGTAGCTAGGGTTGTGAATCTCTTCGATGATTGTCGTTGACGCATTACCGCCATGCGTTGTCTTGACAAGTCTCGCCCCGACAACGTATTCATAATGCTGAGGATGGGATGATGTCACTACGTCGGTGTTCATGACGATACGTATCCTGTAATCCTTCGCACCCCATGTAATGAAAACATCAGTGTCACGGGAAAGCAACCCGTACTTGTCAGCGATATCCTTCACCTCGGGAAGACGGAGTTCTTCCACGATGACATAGCGGGGTTCATAGCCATTCTTGTCAGCGTCAAGGTTCAACTTATGCGATTTGCAGAACGACTCCGCTTCCTCCTTGGTCGGGAAGGCAATTGCCTTGCTTCCGTCACTGAACCATCCGAGACCCTCAGAATCCATACCCAAGCAGTAATGAGTGTCGCTGCACAGTACAGGTCCTGTACAACTTCTTTCGATATAGAACATGGTGATAATCTCCTTAATAAAAATCTTCATGGCCTGTTTCATGGCCTGTTTCATGGCCTGTTTCATGGCATCCAGGTGACATTCATCTAGCACATGTGCATGCCGCACTTTCTGCTGAAATAGTCCACGATGTCGATTTCCTTGCCGTCCTTGTCGAAGAACTCGAAGTTGCACGAGTTGTACGGATGCTGCCACTTGTCACCTGCGAGGTAAACCTGCGTGTAACTGCTGTGGATAACCACGTAGGCAACCGCATATTTCGCACCGACGGTCAAATCCTTGGGGTCGTCGGTCATTCCCCATTTGTTATATGCTGTTGTCTTGCAGACTGCTGTAATTTCTTGCATGGTATTCTCCTTAAATTCCGAAGCGTTCGCTCAGCTTTTCGAGCAGTTTCTTCTCTTTCCTTAGATGCTGGGTGTATTCGGTAACCTTTTTCTTGCTCTCGGCCAATCTATCCGTATAGGTGTTAATCCATATCTTGTTGAGCCTAGCGAGTTCCTTGGCGACCTCCTTGTAGTCAGAAGCCTTCCCACGGCTGACGCTAGTCTTGATTGTCCATTCTCCCTGATAGTAGTCATCACAGATGTTGCCGTCGTACCACTTGCGTGTATAGGTTTTAAACAAGCCTTCCCTGTGACGTGTATCAATGTAGTCGGAAAAGGTTACATGCACATAGCCAAAACAGTCCTTGTGTATCTTTTTCACCACGCCAACGGCAAGGTCAATAACCTCCTGATGGTTAACCGAGGTCAACTTGACTGTCTTGCCTACTTGGAGTTCCTTGAAGTTCTCAGTGATTTCGTATTGTTCGCTCATGACAACCCCTATCCAAGAATGGCGTAATCTTGGTCGTTGGTAACCTTGAACAATGCGACATAGATGCTTTCGGCACTTTCGCACTCGATGTCGGCAAAGTCAACCACTTCAAGGCTGAGTTCACCGAGGAAGTACGGGTAGTGGTCGGTAACGGGACGACCGCCCAAGGCACAGTAAGTGTTTTCGACTGCGTTCCACAGCCTAGCGATAGGCTCCTTCAACTGCTGGAGCATCATGTCGTCAACCTTGGGGAAACCCTTGAATTCGAGCAGCTCGTAGATGGGCTTTGCAAGGGCTTCGTAATACGAGGTGAAATCGCTGTCTGCGATGGAAATTCGTAAGTAAGGTGCTTTCATTGTATATCTCCTTTACGGCAAGGTGCCTTCGTCACTGCGTTCACGACCGATGCGGATAAGCTCCTTCGCAGAGCGTTCAAGCCAGTCCTTGAAATCGGATTCGTCCATGTGTCTGAAAGAGCAGGAACGGCGGGTCACAGGCGGGTGTGCCGTGCTCGGCTTGTAATGTTCCAACACCAAGGCGGCCTCGTCGTCTGAACCGTTGTCGAAGGACAGTTCATAACCGATTTCCAGACGGACGATAAGTTCGCCCGTGGGAACGTCCACGCAATAGTCGTCGTTGGTCAATGCACTGTAACCACACCATCCGTTTTCGGCGGCCACGTTCTTGGCTTCAAACTTGTTCATCGTAAATCTCCTTATGATTCAAGGAGAATATACATATTTAAATTGAGTCTGTCAAGGGGTAAGAACTACATTTTACAAGAATTCTCGAAATTCTTTGTCAAGGGACTTCGAAACCGTTTTCTCTGCAAGCTTCATCAAGGTCAATTTCACGGTTGAGATACTCGCATGTCGTCACGAAAGCGTCACGATACCATTTGGCAAGTTCATCGTCCATTTTCATCGTGTTGCTTTTTTCAACCCTGATGAAAATCCCAGACAGGTAGACCGACGCTGTACGGATGTGATACTTGAAGCTCTCCCACTCATCGGATTCGGCAAGACGCTCTCCAAGTATGGACACAGAACCTTTCTTGTCGGCGATTGTCTCGTCCTTTTTGGAAAGCTCAGCCGACAGCTCGTCCTTAGTCAATGTCGAATAGTCGTTCTCTATGGGAGCCGTCTTGTATTCGTCACCCGTGACATACATACGGGTAGTTGTCATACCATACTCGTCAATAAACTTACTGATTTTATCGGCTATATGGTTGATATAGTTCTTGAAAACACCGCCAAGCTCTGGTGAAATCGGTTTATCCTTGACCTCCATTCCAACAGAGTAGTACAACGCAACGGAACGCTTGAAGGAATCAATCTTTCGTTCCAGTTCACCGTTAAACCAAACCTTACGGTTATCGCCGAGATACCCAAGGGCGAAAAGCTTGCTTTTCTGTTCGGCTATGGTGTCGCTGAGTTCGTTTATCTCCCTGTCTTTCTCCTGTAGCATCTCGGGGGTGACGGGAGTTTTCATCGTGTCGTTCATGTCCTGTTTCCTAGCGGGCTTTCCCATTGAGTTTATAACCGAAAGCCTACTTGTAGCGAATCTTCAAGATGGTGAGGACTGCGGTCAGAATCGTAGCCGTGCCGTAATTGAAATAGATTGGCCAC
>JAEEGL012162746.1_pt1 | contig 16136 bp, 7 predicted proteins | sample 9134231 | NCBI WGS metagenome assembly JAEEGL01 (sample SAMN16246548, study PRJNA631951) | gut metagenome | biome: gut microbiome; feature: rumen; material: fiber-attached | host: Bos | place: Iran: Karaj | collected 2018-10
ATCCGGGGGTTCCGCTAACCTCACCTACCCCCAGCCGCTTTGCGGCTGTCCCCCTCCCTCTCCCAGCGGGCGAGGGAAGGGGAATGATTTCCCCGGCTGTACACTGTCGCCCTTTCAGGGCTGTCATCTCAAGCATCCATCTGCTTTTTTGAAAGTACGCCAATGTTAAGCATTTATAGAAGGCGACTACCCTGGGGGCCTGGCCCCTGCAGCTCGCCGCTGCGGCTATTGCCTGCGGCAATACGCGCAGCGTTGCTGGCCTATGCGCTTTGCAGCGCATACGTCCAGCCAACATTTGTTTGTATCATTCTGAAGCTTGTTTTACCGGATACATGTCGGGTTTAAGTTCGGCCAGCGTTTGAGCGGATTTTTTAGCATAAGGTGTATACGATTGCAGCTGCAGCGTAATCTGCTGCGCGACATCGAGCAGCGAAGCTGCGGCATCTTCGGCCGGGAAGATGAGCTCATCTTCAACCCAGACATTGTAATCGTCGAGTGCGGCAGGATCGTTTTCGAGTTCTTTTGGAGGCGGCAGATTGCGGAACGCATCGCGGAAATTGAGCGCCATCTGTGCCAGTTCATACGCTGCAGCTGTAGAAATCGTTGAGTTTTTGTAACCAATCGCTTTTTGATAGAATTTCTCGGCGTTTTGGCGTTTTTTTGCTTTTTCTTCGATGCGTTTGCGCAGCGTGCGAATGGGGAATTCGAGCGCGACATCTTCGAAATCGAGCTGTGCGCATCGACCATTCAAATAGGCATGTCGTGCGAGTTCTGTGCGGCTCCATACGGCTTCGTCAGGCGTGAGCTTATTGAGAATCGCTAAAGCATCGTCCTGTTTTCGTGCATCGATCAGATACTGTGCCTGCTGCATGCGCATTTGCCGTTGTAAAGATTCCGGCTCACCATTGAACAAATCTGAATGGATATAAGTCGATAGTATTGAAGCGGCTTCGGCCGGCGCATTGCTGGCTGCGATGGATGCGCGTTCACTTATTGCGGCCGATTGTGTGAGCAACGGGACGCGGTTTTCGGCTGGCTTCGTTTCTATCTTTTCGCCATCCTGATAGATCTCAAATTCTTTTGCGTTATTGAGCGAAATGTATTTGTCGAGCAGATTTGCTGCGCGATCCGGTTGATCCAGTTTTCTGAACAGTTGTGCGCCGTATAAAACGGATTGGGCGAGATGGATTCTGTTCTCGGCATTTGCCTGATCAGGGGGCATGACGGCAGTTTCTTGTTTTGCGGTATTTTTGCCGTTTTTCTTATCCGCCTTTTTGCCGGATTTGCTGGTCGTCTTGGATTTCGCCGAAATTTCGGGTTGTTTTTGTTCAAACAGATTGGCGTATTGCGCGAACGATTTTTCGAAATTGTCGGCCGCTTGTGGATATTTGGCCAGTTTGTACTGCACAATCGCCGTTTTATAAACGGCAAGCGCCTGATTTTGCGGGGTATCGGCGTTTGACAAAAGTGGTTCGAGCAAATCAACAGAGGCCGCATATCCCTTGCGTTTTTCTTCGAATGCAACGGCTTTGAAACGTGCGGCAGTCGTTAAATCCGTGCGTTTGGGAAATGCCTGTTCGATGCGCATCATTGTATTGACGGCGTCATCGATTTGACCTGCATCCGCCAGGGCAACCGCTTGTTTATCGACCGCAAAGGATGCCGTATTCTCGAGCTCTGCAGCGGTATAATGCTTAAAGTTTTTGCGTTCGATAAGCCACTTGGCCCAGTATTCGATTTTTTCGTAGTTCTGGGCTTTGTTATAGAGTTCAAACATTGACCCGACCGAAACTGCGGCATACTGGTGCTCGGGAAAATCGGTAACGATGCTGTCGAATCGCTGTGCTGCCTGATCGTAATCGTTGTGTGCGCGATAGATTTCGGCGGCACGCCATAAAAATGCCGGTGTTTCGTCGTCTTTGGGATAACGCGAGGCATATTGTTCTGCCGATTTGACGAAGCCATTTTCGGCATCCGAAAGTGCCGTTTTTTCGCGGATTTCAGAATCGCGTTTTTCTTCGACAAAGTTCTGTGCTTTTGCCGAGTTGATAATCGACCATTCGGGATCAGATGTTGCAAGAATATTGGCATAGACAAAGACCTGTCGATTGGCTGCGACGCGGATTTGCTCTTTTCTTTCTTCGTCCGATTGATCGGGCCAGTCGATGACAGTCTGATAGGCTTGTGCAGCTTCTTTGAGTTTTGGCAAAACGCCGCTTGCCAGCGAAGGATCAGAGGTGAGCTTTTTGCCATATTGCTTTTTGATTTGCGCAAGTGATGCATCCGAACGCTCATCGAGAACATAGGCAAAACTGTAGTGAATATCGAACGATGAGGCACCTTCGTCGAAATGTTTGATTTCCAGACGCAGCAAATCTTCGGCATCCGCCAGCAATTTATCGCGATCTGCGGGGGCCGCGGATTCAACTTTTGCCATATCCTGAATCGCGATCGCATAGATTTGTTCGGCACAAAAACGGCGTGCTTTGGGAATGATGGGATCGTTCGCATTTGATGCATACCAGGGGGTATCGGGCAATAACGCCTGAATGGCTTCGCGGGTTGATGCTTCGGCTTCGGCAGTGCGATTGGCCTGTTTGTGGGCTTCGATCATTGCCGTATACCAATTGATCAAATGAGGATGTTTGGGATTTTCGCGAATTAAATCGGTATAGAGCTCGACTTCTTCTTCGAGTTTTCCCTGGGCATCGAGGATCTGGCCAAGCTGCTCGACTTTATCGCGAGCCTTGTCGGGCGGCAGCTTGGTTTGCAGGTATGATCTGGCTTCTTTCCAGCCACCCGGCAGTTCGGCATAAGTGGTACTCAAATCGTTCAGCGCCTGGTTTCTGAACGAAACGGCACCCACTTTCAGCTTGTTTTCGTCGATTTGCCCATTGCTGTCGATCGCGGAAGCGTATTGTGTATCAATCGATTCGACGACATTTTTAAACAGGGCGATGGATTTGCGGTAGTCGTCTTCTTCGCCCAGGTTCAGATAGGTCCATGCAAGCTTGTATTGGGCATATTGATAATACTGTGATTTGGGATATTTATCGATGATGGTCTGGTATGCCGCCTGCGCTGTGCCTGTATTTTTCTGAGAAAAATAGAATTCGCCGATGGCGAGGTAGGCCGCATCGAGATCTTTGTAGTCGGGATAGGATTGTGTGAGTCGGTGGAGATATCCGATGCCTTCTTTGGGCTGTTGGTTTCGAATCAGTCCATCCCCCAGTCTGAAAAGCACATCGTCGAGATGCGAGTATGTCGGATACTGGCTTAGGATGCGGCGATAATCGGCGATTGCAGCGCTGTAATCGGCCGTAGGTTCCGGGGGACAAGGGTTATCGACATCGTCGCAGCTATCGAGTTTTGCCATCCATGCGCGACGCTCGCGCAAATAGGCATAGTGAGCCATTTGCCAATGGAACTCGGCGATTTGCGAAAGCCATTTGGGCGCGTCGGGATTGAGCGGATCCTTTTCCAACAATTGCTCAAATTCCTTAACGAGCTCACCATTTTGAGCTTCGACGCGAGCCATCAGCCCGTCGATATCTTCGGGCATTTCTTCGCGATAGGTAAAAGGCGTCGCAGGCTTTGGTGCCGTCAGCGTCCGGGTTTCGCCGCTTTGCGGCGCTTTGGCTTTCGATTCCATAATCCGCGCGATGGCAGATTTTCCGAAATCTTCGTTATTCTGCGCAAAAACAGGTGTTACGCAGAATAACGAAATGGCGATGATTGCTGAGGTGAGTTTTTTCATATCAATTAATATCATCGGGATCTGGGACCGCGCCGAGGTTTGATAGATTTGGCAGCAAAGGGACGCTTCTTGTCGCCATGATCACGACCTGAATTTTGGTTATCGCGCGAACGTTTTGAAAAATCGCTTCGATTGCTGCGTTCGTCTCGCGAAAAAGCGCCGTGATCGTTTCGGTCGCGTCGCGATACCGCTTTTCGATCTCCGCCGTTGTCTCTTGCAAAATCGTCTCGATCGCTTCGCCGCGGGAAAGACTTTCGCTCACTTTCTTTTGGAAAAGCCTTGCGATCGCTGTGTTCGTTTCTTGGGAAAGCTTTGCGATCACTGCGTTCGTCTCGCGGGAAAGCTTTGCGTTCGCCGAGCTTGTGTCCTGGTAAAGCTTCGCGACGATTTTCTGCTGGGAAATATCTGGGTTCGTCGTGCTCGTTTCGCGGGAAAGACTGACGATTGCTGCGTTCATCTCGCGGGAAAGATTTGCGGTCGCTGCGTTCGTCTCTTGGGAAAGCCTTGCGATCGCTGCGTTCATCTCTTGGGAAAGCTTTGCGGTCGCTGCGTTCATCTCTTGGGAAAGCTTTACGCTCGCTGCGTTCGTCTCTTGGGAAAGACTTGTGCTCGCTGCGAGTACTATCGTGTGATTGTCTGCGTTCATCGTATTCCCGGTTTCTGCGTTCGTCACGCCGGTTGCTGCTGTCAGATTCGGTTGCCCACGAAGCCGCAAACGAACGGCTGCTGTCGTGTTCAAATCGCGCATCTTCATGAACCGTGCGCTTCTTATCGGCTATGGCGAATTTCTTTGGTGCCCGGCGTTTTGGCGCATCGTCATCGAGTTTGGCAATCTTGGATGGACGTGGGCGCTTGTTGATGCGCGATCGTTTGATTTCGTCTTCCTGCTCCAGTTTTTCCCGTGATGGCGCAGCCTGACGCGGCATCGTGCGTTCTTTTGGATCAAAGCCTCGCGCATAGCGAACCCCGGCTTTTGAGCGAACAACCGGCAAATCCCCGACATCACCGAGCTGCGAATACAGATTTGCGACCTCGGCTTCGGTCAAATCGCGATATGCACCCAGCGGCAGACCATCAAGCGTTAAATCGCCAAACATCACGCGGCGCAGCTTCATTACCGGATAACCAATTGCCTCGCACATGCGTCGCACAATGCGGTTGCGCCCGATATGCAGCTCGATTTCGAGCCATGTGTTGTTGCCCGTAAACTTAATCACCGAGACGCGATCAGGTTTTGCCAGACCATCCTCCAACTCCACGCCCTTTTGCAGGCGCTTGAATTCCGCCGATGTATCCTTGAGCTCACCGCGCACTTTCGCGTGATAAACTCTGGGCACTTTTGCATTCGGATGCATCAGTTTATACGCCAGGTCGCCGTCATTCGTAAGCAGCAGCAACCCCTCGGTATCCCAATCCAGCCGACCCACCGGAAACACGCGCGGCAACGATTTGGGCAGCAAATCGATGACCGTCGTTCGCTTTTCCGGGTCATCCAGCGTCGTAATGCAGTTCGACGGCTTGTGAAACAGGATGTAGTTGCGTTCTTCGGAATAGAAAACCGGCTTGTTATCGACCTCAACACGGCTTTTTCCCGGCACCACAAGCACGCCCATTTCGGTCACAACGCGTCCGCTCACTTTCACGCGTCCCTGCTCAATCAGCTCTTCGGCATGGCGACGGCTCGCAATGCCCGCAAGGCTCAAAAATTTCTGAATTCGGATGGCTCCATTATCTCGATTTTCGTTCGACATATCATTCTCTTGAATTGCAAAAAAGCGTTAAAACCGCTTAAATCTTGCCGAATCCGACCATTCCGCCTGATCCGGGATCGTCAGAATACCACATAATTCAACAATAATCACACGAATCCGTCTGAACACCCTAAATGATTTTTGATTGTTGCGCTGCTATTGCCTGCGGCAATACGCCGCGCGTTTCGGGCTATGCGCTTGCGGCGCATACGCCCTTCACTTTGAACATGACGCGCAGCGGATGTCTGTCAATCAGGACGTCTGGGGGTTAAGGACAGCTGGCTTTTAAGCACGTTAGCGTATCCGACAGCACCGGGCAAAGCAGATCTTCGTATGCGCCGCCATTTAACGTGAGCTTATCGGATGCATCGGACAGTGATTTACAGCGATCCCATAGGGTGACTGATTGTGCAGCGTCTTCGACGGTATTCAACGCCTCAAGAACGGCAGCTGCATTTGAATAATCGTCACCCGTCTGTTTGGTCGTTTCATCAATCTCGTAATTGGAGCCACCGATTTGCACAAAATCTACAGCATAAGGATGATAGGGTTTGAATGGAATGTCTTCGGGTAACAATTCATCAACGGTTTTCAATCCGGGGTGATATATATAATCCGTAAACCAGCAATTTAAGACCGGGGTTCTATAATCACGATGAAATACACATTGTTCTTCTGCATTCTTTCCGCCATTAAACTCTTCACCACAGGCTGTCAGTGCGTTTAATGTCGTAAGGTATTTGTCTCCCAGCCAGCCAGGCATGACGTAAAAGAGTTTTTCGACTTTCGGTATAAAACTATCGAAAATAACTATTGTACTTTCGGCGTGCGAGAAATTTCCATAATCCGTATAGTTATCACCGGTTACCGGACAATCTGAGTTGTATTCTGCAACGTCTGAAATTACGTTGAAAAGGGCACTGCCTGAAAAACTCTGGCTGACCGCTGGTGCTTGGCTGTCCGAAAGGATATTGTTTATTTTGAGACCGTTGAAATTCTGAAGATCTTGAATAAAACCGGCAGATTTGATCTCACTTGTGGCTGCTGTTTCGACTGTTGAAGAACAGAGTATATTGGCAAGTTTTGTATTAATATTATTGAGATCTGCGTAGCGGATAAAACCGCTGACGTAATTATTTCCGGATACGGATTCGAGCCGTGAGATAACGTTTGTGATATTGATCGGGCCGCTTGGAGATGTAATTTCGGATATAAAACCAGCGGCATACCCTGAAGTTGCAGATACGCTTTTAATTTCGTTGATAACGTTATTCACAGACAGTCGGCTTGCTTTTGTTAAAACACCGATGCCCCCTGCAGCATTGTAGTTTGCAATGACGCAATCTTTTGAATTGCAGCGATTAATGACATCTTCGATGGTTACAGAACCCTGCAGAATGCCGGCAATGCCACCTGCACCATTGCTGGAGGCATTATTTGTTGTGTTGATCTGTGAGAACAGATTCTTGGTGTGACGGATCGTCGTGGTAGAATTGGCTGCCGATACGCCGATAATTCCGCCCGCAGAAACGTTTTGACTCGTAACGGAGGATGATTTGATCTCGCTGGAAGAAATATTAAGTGCCCCCTCGACATAACCAACGAGGCCGCCGGTGGTGGATTGCCCCACAACTGTTAATCCGTCTATCGTCACATCGCTGATGTTTAAACCTGCGTTACTTTCTATATAGCCAACCAGGCCACCACAACGGGGTGTCATATTGCTGGATGGATAATAGTGGGGGGAATTGTGGGTTACAGAAATATTGCGGAATGTAGAGTCTTTGAGGTTTAGGATATTATCGCTGTCGCTCCGGATTTGTCCGAACAGCACGCCGATGTATGAAGGTCTTTTATTAGATGTGCTCGTTAGCGTTATCGTATCCAGCGTGATATTGGTGAGGCTTAATGGTTTGGTGGTTTCGGCGATTAAAGCAGTGGCAGATGTCGTGATGTTACTAAACGTCAAATCCTTGATGGCTTCCAGATTGACGTTGTTATCATCAGAATATTCGAGGAACGGCTGGCTCCAGCTTCCACCAGTGATTACAGCATCATCGATACCAGCGATCGTTTTCAGGGTGTTTGAGACGGGGATTAAGGTGCAATCGGCGGATGCACAGTCGATTGTACCGACAAATACAAGAGTTTTTATGGGGTCGGAGGAACCACGATAGGTTTTAATATCACCTGGATTACAAATATAGAACGTTCCGCCATCTTTGAACGGATAGTAATTACCACATTCGAATTCAAATTCCGCGCAAGAGTGCTCGTCTTTACATGTCACATAATCATTGCAGAATTGGGGGTTAGACCACTGTCCGGTGTCTGTACATGTTTGGATTGTACCAAGCTTCCCGGAATCGGAGGTGATATCTTTGCATTGTTTTTCTCCGGGCGTACAGAAGATGTTAATGCACGAATTGTCATCCTGGCACTGCAGACCGCCCGAGCATGGCGTTGCGATGCTCCATTTGCCTCTTTGGTCACAGATTGAGCGCATTCCTACGCCATTGACGTTAACACAACTGGTCGAATTGGGCGTGCATTCCCTGCAGCTGGTTTCGTCGCTGCAAGTTGCGTTGTTGAGGCATGGTTCGATTGTCCATTCGCCATTTACGCAGATAGACAAGAATCCGCCAGTCGTCGTATTCTCACATCTGGGACCATCCGAAACGAGGCACTCAAGGGGTGATTCAAGTGAACAACCCATCATGATTGCGCCAATAATAAAGAATAAGCTAAAATGTGATTTCATCTGTTTGCCTCTGTCTGGCAGGGGATACAAAAAATAAAGACACCACAAAAAATTATAGCATAACAAAAAAGATAATGGAAATCCAGCGGGTTGTCAAAACGCGTTTCATGTTAAGTAACAAATATTCGTGTGGATAATGCAGATCTCAGATCCTGCAGCCATCTGGCGTTTCGCTATTTTCATAAAGCCGGGTGATTATAGAACCCAGCAATCCTGTCGTGCGCTCTCAAACAAAGTAAGCAATTGTTAGGCGTTATCGTAAACGTTTTCAATCAGAGCAGTTCACAGTTTGGCCCAATAATGGCTGGAATCACCGGAACCGTAAAGATTTCAACGATATCCTCATTTGTGTCGGCATCTGTGCCTATTTTGATTCGGCATTTGGCCAATGCCCACCCATCGCTCGTCTTATTCAGCGTCGTTGCAAGGTCTTCGCCTTCTATGGCATAGATAACATTCTCCCCCAGCGTGGTGCTTACCTGGATCCCCAATGGTTCCTCGCTCATATTTTCCTGGCCGGTTCCGACAAGGGCGTGTTCGTCATCTGTGATATAGCTGTTGGAGACACTAACCGTATTTTCGATTTTCCCGATGAATGTGCCGATGTTGCCAATGTTGCTCTCATTTACCGCAGAATAATTCAAATGGGAAAATGCATAGCTGTTGGATATGGTATCTGAATACTTTCCGGATAAATTGCCGGCAAATCCACCGCATGCGCCATACTTTAAGCTGGATGCATAGACATATCCAAGGGCGGAACAGTTTTCAAATGTGACGCCGTCTGGGTTGTTTGAACTTGTAAATCCAACAAAACCTCCTACTTTATTAAAGCCAGTGACATTGCCGTAGGCTGTACAATTTTTATAAATAGATCTGTCAACGGCTTCACCCGAAAAACCACCGACACCGTACGTTCCGCTATTACCTCCCGAAACATCGACATCGCCGCTTGCATAACAGTTTGTTATCTTTGCAACGCCCTGATCATAACCTGCGAATCCGCCAAAATAATAGCCGCCATTCCAGTGTTCGGGATTGAGCTTTACATTACCTGTTGCATAACAACTGGTGATGGTGGCATTGTACTGTATTGCGCCAACAAAACCACCTGTATATTTATTTCCAAAAACATTACCTGTTGCGTAGCAGTTGGTAACTATTGCATTATCCTGGAGAGAAGCGGCAAAACCGCCTACATAGCCAAAACCGTATAGCGTTCCGGATGCATAGCAATTGGATATACTTGACAAAATAAGCTGTCCGATAAAGCCGCCGATGGCAACCTGATCATTGTCAGAAGTCAGATTTCCGGTGGCATAGCTGTCTTTGACACGGGTTGTGTTATTCCAGATATAACCGATTAATCCACCCATATAATAACGATTATCTGTGGTTTGACGGTCAGGATAAGCATGCATATTCATACTGCTGTGACAACTATTTATCTTGGTAGATGGTAGAGCGGTTCCCAATATTCCGCCTGCACTGTAGCCATTCAGCAGTTCACCTGACGAAGTACAATTTTCAATCACAGTCGATTCGCTATTTCCGATTATTCCACCGAGACCTGCGTACCTATTGGGGGTATAGCCCTCGATCGTTCCGCTGAAATCAGAGTTTTTTACAGAACCACCGTTCTTATTTCCACAAATGCCACCGACATAGTTCATACCGGTGAGCGAGCCTGTAACCTTTACATCGTCGATGATCGTGGACGAACTATCGCCAATCAGTCCGCCTATCGTAATCGGATTGTCCGTCTTGACTGATGATATCAAAACATCTGCAGTAACATGTTCTATGGTCGATGTATCATCATATCCGCTCAATCCGCCAACCGGAGTGTATTCATCATTTATCGTTAAGCTAATATGAAGCGTTAAATCACTCACATAGGCTTCGCTTGTATATCCGAAAAATCCGCTGTAATTTTCTGTAACTTCTATCGAGCCATCATTCAGGCTGATGGTTTTGGAATTGCCAAAAAGTGTTCCCTTAAAAGGATAATTACTATTGCCGATCGGCACCCATGTGCTTGTATCTGCAGTGATGTCGTTGGCAAGTATATAAGTGTCGGTTGTATTATCGTCAGGATAGTGAGCACCGGCATTAATGGCTGTTGCCATCTGTGTTAAATCGTCTGCGGTTTTCAGACAATAGACTTTGTATTCCTTGATTTCGATGTCGTCTGGCGTATAGTAATCATATCCGCCGAGTTCGCATAGGGTGGCTTTTATACAGATATTGCCATCGCGTTTGTAGCCAGTATCGCATGTAAAGCTGCAGGTTTCGCTGTCGTCGTGCGTAATTGTGCCATTATCTATATTTGCACAACACCGCTTGCCGTTATCCGAGTAACCGTCGTCGCATATATATTCACACGCCCCGTCGTTACAGGAATTATCGGCATTTTCGACACCGCATTTCTTCTCGTGTGTTCCGCAATTATCTATCGTATCCTGCTCACATCCAGTGTCGTGGGTGTGGTAGCCGTTTTTGCATGTGAATTCGCACACGCCCAAAACGCACGAATTATCGGCATTTTCGACAGCACAGGGATGATTTACTTCGCCGCAATTGGCAATATCGTCCGCAACGCAGTCTTCGCCGTTGCTATGAAATCCAGACGCGCAAGAAGCACTGCACTGTCCATGGGCGACACAGATATTTTCGATACAGCAGCTTGATGCACATCCGGTATTGTCTTCACACGATACAACCGGATCACAAACCGAATTGTCACAGGTTTCGGCATCACAGGCACCGGCACAATCGCAGCACAAAGATGCATCGCCGTGGCAGTCATATTGATTCTGAACGCACGATTTTATTGGTGTTCCGTTGGGTTCACAGGTCTCAGAAACTGGATTGAACGTATATCCATCATCACAGTCATAGACGCATTGACTATTTTCACATGTCGTACTGGCATGCGCCATTCGACATTCATAATTGCAGCTTCCGCAGTGGAAAACATTCGATTTTAAATCGTAACATACACCATTGCAATCGGCATATCCTGGCTGACATTCGCAGGTCTGGGTTTCGGCATTGCATCGCTGATACGGGCCGCATGTACCTGAACCGCATTTCAGTTCGTTTGTGCGGATGCATTTGTCGTCATAAGCCACAAAACCAGGGCGGCATTTTTTTACAATACACTGGCCAAACAGACATTCCACTTCAAGGGAATTGGCAATTGCAGTGCTGCAATCGAGATGAGGCTCACCGCAAATGGATGGCGTATCGGGTTCACAATACTTCAGGCCGTTTGCCGTTGATGCCAGATGATATCCAAACAGGCAATCGCTTGGTCGGCATTGTCCGACAACGCATTCGCCATTTCGCCATCCTTCGACTTCGTCCAGACAATAATGCAGTTCGCAGTTCTGTGTTCCGCAAAAGGCAATATTGCTCATGGGATCAATGCAGACGCCATTGCACGTTTGAGGCGCAACATTTGGACATCCGATGCCGCACTGCGTTTTATTTTCGTATGTGTAGCAGACCTGCTGTGGTGTTGCGCGAAAACAATCATGGCAATACATTCCGCAACATTGATCACCGGTAACGCATTTACCATTGAGCAGTGCATACGTATCCAGACAAGATTTTGCGCGGCATTCCTTGCCATTTTTGCCATCCACGCATTCGGCATTTGCGACACCAATACTGCGATCGAGGCAATTGGTGCGGTCTGAACCGCAATGATTGACTGTATCGCGCTCGCAATTGCCATTGGCCAGATGTGAATTTTCCGGGCAGGATTCACGCCGGTCACTGCAATAGTGCATTTCTGGATATATCTTGTCTCCAACGCGTTCCGGAACCAGCGTCATGCAGAATTGCGCTTCCTGTGGACAGATATCATGGTCAAAATACAGCAGATAATCGGGATTTTGTTCCGATACATCCTCCAGCCCGTTCATCGTCCAGATAAAAGCAATATCCTCACACTTTTCGCCGAATTCCGTGGGGGCGTCAAGCGCGCATCCTGCAACACCCCATGACGCAGCCATGCATAATAAAAGAGGTAAATGTAAGGTTTTAAATCGCTTCATTTGAAATCCCTTTGTGTCATATCGATTCAAAAGGTGCCACAATGTACATAATAACATTTTTTATCATGAAAGATAATACATTTTGTATGACACAGAACACAAACAAATAAACACATTTTTCTGTGTATCATCCGGCGTTCATCCCCGGCTCAGCCAGCATAATATCGACTGGATATGTATGGCAAACGGGTTAAACATTGGAGAAAGCATCATTCGACGCGTGCTGTTTGCCGCACATCAACACGCTTATCGTGCAAAACCATAACTCATGGTTCTTATGTGCAGCGCCGCTATTGCCTGCGGCAATACGCCGCGCGTTTCGGGCTATGCGCTGATGCGCATACGCCCTCCACTCATTTCATCTTCTGCTTTAGCCATCCACGGGCGATATCTCATTTGTTCGGATGTAACCGAGTCGGACAAAGACCGAACAAATGACATTAACGAGGGTGATATCGTCTTAAATGCTGTATCGAATGCTCCATGCGCGTACAGCAAAGCCTATTATTAGAATACAACGCTTATATCAGCTCAATTCCTGTTCCACATCGTGTTTTTTGAGGAAGATTATGGTAATAATTATCGCCATGATGCCCACTATCAAACAGATAAACCAATAGAAAACAGGTACATCGCCGGTGATAATGAAATGCGTCAGGATATAGGCGGGGAGTGCTGCAATGAGAAGTGGCAATTTGCCGAACCCCATATAGGTGGATTTGCGGTTTTCCGGAGCGAGTCTGGCGAGTGATTCAAGTAATTTAACGTTCAAAAGCATCGCGCCGCATTGCATGATAAATAATCCGACTGCACCGGCAATATTGCCGCCAGCAAGGCCGGCGAGTGTGCCGCCGATACAAATCATCACCATGCTGCACAAAAAACCTATTTTGTACTTAAATTTTGAAAACAACCAGGCCACAGGAACAATGAGTAAAAGCGCCAACCCCTGCAATATCAGATTTGCGTTTTTCGCCGTCTTTGACACATTTGTGATGAATAGATCGCGGGTCTGGGAATCAAATAGATTGAACACTAAATAGAACAGTCCGAGCAAAACCAGCAAAATGCATAGTAGCTTAGGGATTGGCAACAACTTGAACCGTGTGGATGATTTTGATGTTTCAGGCAATGGTGCACTGGCAGACTGAGGCTGGGAATCGCGCAGAAAACAGGTGATAAGAATATTGATGATGAGCAGAACGGAACCTGTGATCCCTCCGATTAGCCAGACATGATTGACGTTTTCTGAGGAAATCAGAACCATACTCCCTAGAAGACCTGCGACTTCTGTGAAAAATATGGGTATGCCAAATCTCAGTCCGGATCTTTGGGGATTCAGGTTCTGCGCGAGTTTTCCATACACGGCGGGGTAGAACAGACCAGAACCGGTGCCAATGAGCAGCGCAGAAACGACAGCAAGCGCCAGATGCCCGGATGGCAGCATTGTATTGGCCAATAACAGCAGTACACTGATTAAATCCAGACATAACGCGATTATTATGGCTTTTTTGCTGCCGATGCGATCGCACAGTTGCCCCAGAAAAATGGGCAGAACCAATATGAGTGCGGTGATGATGGTGAGAATCGTACCGCGCTCAGATTGCGTCAGCTGCAAGCCGCCAATTTTAATGGGAGAAACCAGGAATGATATCATTATCGTGCGCGTGACCCAATAAGCCAGGCGTTCGAGAAAGAGCTGAATATTGGCAAATACCACTCGATTCACGATATTGCTCCTTAGAATTCAAAACCTGTGATGGTGTCGTTCTGGATCATTTTTGATTTAAGAGACTGAATCAGCGCCTGATCTGCGTCGGTGTTGGCGTGATTTGAGAGATATCGGATGCACGGCTGCAGAATGGCAGATTGTTCGACGGCATTGCTGCAAATGTTGCGAACAAAATCTGTGGCAGAATCGTCGGGACCTTGGCTATCGACGCGGATAAATCGCACAAAGGTTGTAATATAGCGTCGTTCAAAGGGTTGCTGAGCTTCGAGCCACTGGCGCAGCACCGGGCGGTTGGATGGCTGGGAAACATAGACAGATTCAGCAACTGCAGCGATTAATTCATCCGGGACGTCTTGTTTTTGCAATGTACCCATATCATCGAGTGATACGGCATTTGGGCTATCGCGATTGAGATCGGTGAGTGCAGTTAAACGCAGGGATACAGGCTTATTTTCGTCGAGCAGGATATCTTTTCGGAACTGCTGCGGAGAGGACATGCTTTCGGAAGAAACGATGGCGCGATAGAGCATTTCCTGCGTATCGGGCCAGATTTCCTTATCGAAAGCGGCACCGGTCACATTGAGATCGAAGTTTTGTGCATGGTTGGTTGCGATAAGTGTTGCCGCCTGCAATCTGAGTGTTTCGTCGCCATTTTGCAACGCTTCGGCCAGACGCTGATTCTGGCCCTGAACGGCGAGATTATCGAGCGTCTGGAGGGCAAATGCGCGTTCTGTGGTATTTTTTGCATCCCGATAAATTGTGGTGATTTGGTCGGCGAATTGGGTGGCGAGTGCAGATTGTGGATCGAGCGCGCCAATGGCGCGAATGGCAACGATTCGGCGGGAAATTGTCTGGTTTGCCAGCAATGCCGAAACCGCCGCATTAAACCGCTGAATATCGGGATTATCTGCAGAAATAGTGGATTTGCAGTGGCCGAATCGATACATCAGGCGAAGCATTTTGGTTTCGTCGGCATCGGCATCCATCTGATGAATGAGCGCATTGCCGCAATCCGGCTTATCGTCGCCAAATAAAGCGATTTGCCCGAGTTCTGCTGTAGGATTGTTGGCGACAAGGCGCGACCACATCTGCATCGCTTCTGTATTATTAAAGGTATAATATTCATCGAGCAGACTGATAAAATGGGGTGGGTTTGATGCGGCGGATTTTAGCCAGTCGGTGAGGACGGATGCGTATGCATCGGGGTATTTTCTGAGCCAGTTTGCGAACTGCTGCTGGATGTCGGGAAGTGTGGATTTACGCGCCAATGCAGTGATTCTTGGACCTGCGACAGAGGATGGCATGGCTTTGAGCAAATCGTTGATTTTGAGCAACTGCGGGTCATCGTTTGGTGCATTTTGAATCCATGCGTCGAGATCGGCGATTGATTCGGGATTTTGGGCAAGTTGCAGACCGCATTGTGCACGCATCGGCGGGGTGCATTGGAGCGCTTGTTCGAAAGAAATTGCGGCAGATTCGGGGGATTGTGCAGCATCGGCAGGGGCGGCGGAAACCTGCGAATCCTGTGCAAAAGCCGAGTGGCAAACCATCAGCGAGAGGAAGATAAAAGCAATCGAAGATCTCATGAAACATCCAACAGAGCCCAGGTGGGCGACAGAGCAGAACGAGCGTATTGGGTGCGAAGCAGCCAATAGCGAGCAGAGACGTGTCGCGACACGTCTCGAAATATAAAGATTGCAAGGCGTATGGCGATAGCGCCATAGCCTTGCGGGCAAGGCGTATTGTCACGCAGTGACAATAGCCTGCGATAAAAAAATAAAAAAGAAAATAAAGAACTTGACGGTATTTAAGTTTACACCTATAAGGGCGTCTCGTTGCGCGCGGGCAAATTTGTCTGTGGCATGATTTGACAAGAGACAATGCGCTGAAGTGGCTCAATCGGTAGAGCACCTGATTTGTAATCAGGGGGTTGGGGGTTCGATTCCCTCCTTCAGCATCGGGAGAGGTACCTAAGCGGTCAACGGGGGCGGACTGTAAATCCGTTGGCGGAGCCTTCGGTGGTTCGAATCCACCCCTCTCCATTTGTCAAATAAGGAGAGGTAGCGAAGTG